>ERZ1066122.1423-NODE-1423-length-19316-cov-6.373605_pt1 | contig 19316 bp, 18 predicted proteins | sample MGYA00382769_ERZ1066122 | MGnify/ENA primary metagenome ERZ1066122 (study PRJEB33369, sample SAMEA5778352) | biofilm metagenome | biome: Industrial cooling water; feature: Water cooling tower basin; material: Biofilm | place: United Arab Emirates | collected... | reverse complement strand
CTTCTTTGAAGAGCAGCTAATAACTGAGATTTGATGTTTTTATTGACTAACAAATAATCAGGCGCCACACAAGTTTGTCCAGCATTAAGAAACTTACCCCATACGATACGTTGAGCTGTGCATTCAATTTTAATGTCAACATCTACAATACAAGGACTTTTTCCGCCCAATTCTAAAGTTACTGGTGTTAGATGTTTTGCAGCTGCTTCCATAACAATTTTACCAATGGCTGTTCCACCAGTAAAGAATATATGGTCAAATTTAAGAGCTAGTAGTTGTTGACTAGTTTCTACACCTCCTTCTACTACAGTGATATATTCTTCAGCAAAAGATTTAGTGATAATTTCAGCTATGACCTTAGAACAATTACTCGCTAATTCTGATGGTTTGATGATGGCACAGTTCCCCGCTGCAATTGCACCTACTAATGGTGATAAAGTCAACTGAAATGGGTAATTCCAAGGTCCAATTATTAAAGCTATTCCGAGTGGTTCTGGGTAAATGCGTGCTGAGGCAGGGAACTGTTGAAGATTAGTTGCTAATTTTTCCGGCTGCATCCATTTTTTAAGATTTTTAATTGCATAATCAATTTCGCCCAGTATCAAGAGTATTTCTGTCGCATAAGTCTCAACTTCTGCCCTATTTAAATCTACTAACAAAGCTTGTGCAATATCTGTTTGGTGTTGAAGTATTGCTTGCTTGAGGTTTTTTAGTTGGGCAAGACGAAAAGCTAAACCTTTAGTTGCACCGGTTTGAAAAAATTTGCGTTGTTTGCGAATAATATCCGATATTGATAGTTGAGAAATCATAGTTTATAAAGATGATAATATTTGGGTTTAACGATTGGCGCCCGTTAAGCTTTGCCAATCATTCGCGCGACAATTTTGCCGGAAGTTATCACACTAGGCAGTCCTGCACCTGGATGGGTTCCGGCGCCTACAAAATATAGGTTACGAATATCTTCACTTTGATGATGCGGACGAAACCAACCAGACTGTGTAAAAGTTGATTCCATTCCAAAAGCACTTCCTTGGTAACTGTTGAGTGTGTCGCGGAAATATAAAGGATTAACGCTATGCTCGGTAACTATATGTTTTGATAAATCTGGTAAATAACAGCGCTCAAGGTACTGAATTACTTTATCCCGATATTGCTGGGCGCCTATTTCCCAGTTTGTTTGTCCACTTAAGTTTGGCACAGGAACTAGAGCATACCATGACTCACATCCAGCGGGTGCTAATGACGCATCGGTAGCAGTAGGACGATGCAAGTACAAACAAAAATATGAAGATAAATGCTTACGTTCAAAGATGTCTTGCATGAAGTTGTGATAGGATGGCGCCATCAGCATTTCATGATGCGCCATGTGCTGATAACGGCGATTTGTACCAAAGTAAATAACAAACACAGACATTGAATGGCGCATTCGTTCAAATTTACCAACGCTATAATTACGTCGAAACTTTGCTGGCACTAAATTCATATAAGTAAAGGCGACATCAGCATTACTTACGACTATATCAGATGGTAAATATTTACCATTCGCTAAAATGGCGCCTGTAGCATAACCAGTTTTATAATTCATGGCAATTTCAGCTACTGGTGTATTGAGTAATAACTTACCCCCAAGTTCACAAAAAAGTTTCACTAAAGCATTAACTAAGGCTCCTGTTCCTCCCATTGCAAACCATACACCAAACTTTCTTTCCAATTCTTGAATTGTGGTAAAGATTGAAGAAGTCGTAAAGGGATTACTACCTATCCAAAGCGGATGAAAACTAAATACTTGTTGTAGTCGTTCATCTTGAAAATATTGATTAACGAAGCTAGCAACCGATTTGAAAGGCTGTAAGCCGGTTATGTTAGGAGCAAATTTTATCAATTCGCAAAAATTGTTCAATGGTTGTTCCATCAGTGGCATAACTTTTTTGAAAATTTTCTCCAAAGCTTGCTCAAACCGATAATAACCTTGAATATCTTGGGAATTAAACTCGCGAATCTGCTGCAAAATATATTCGCGGTTCTCAGTAAGGTGAAAAACTGACCCATCACTAAAGCGAATGTTGTAAAAAGGGTCGAGTCGAACTAGTTGCACATAATCTTCTATTCTTCTCCCATTGATTTGAAATAATTCATCAATAAGGTAAGGTGCTGTAATGATTGTTGGACCCGCATCAAAGGTAAAACCATCTTGTTGGTACACATAAGCACGACCACCAGGTTTGTTATGCTTTTCTACCAGAGTAACTTGGTGTCCTTGTGTCTGTAGCCGAATCGCAGCAGATAAACCACCTAATCCGCTACCAATTATCAAAATCTTCATAATATTTTGTGGATATTACTGAAACATTAGTATCTTTATAGACTTAAGATTCCCAATAGAGGGCATTTAATAACAAGTTTCATAGTTATTTAAATTTTTAAGATTTATGGTACAAAACTCAGCATTTTTAGATTCCGAAACTAAGTTAGAAAAAGAGTCAAAAAATACATATAGAGCTTGGAAGCAGGCGATTACCGAACCAGGTGAAGAATTTCCTCTTACACCTTTGCCAGTTTTAGAAGGCGAAATACCTTTGGGCTTACGGGGTTCACTTTATCGCATTGGACCAGGGCGCCTCTCTCGTGGTGGTATCCAGGTAGGACACTGGTTTGATGGCGATGGTGCAATTCTTAGAGTTCATTTTGGTGATGATGGCGCCACTGGTTTATACCGCTACGTACAAACCAAGGGATATCAACATGAAGTCGCAGCAGGCAAACTTTTGTATGGCAATTATGGAATGATTGCACCTGGACGATTCTGGAATCATTTCTTAAGACCCCTAAAAAACGTCGCTAATACTGCTGTTATCGCTTTACCCGATAAACTTTTGGCTTTGTGGGAGGGTGGTAAACCCCATGCACTTGATTTAGAGACACTGGAAACAAGAGGTATAGATAATTTAGGCGCCTTAAAAGGGGGTTTAACTTATTCTGCACATCCTAAACGCGACCCTCAAACCGGAGAGATTTTTAATTTTGGCATTACTGGTAAATTTAAAGGTCGTTTAAATCTTTATAAATCTGACTCTACTGGTAAAATATTGGTATCAAAAGCATTTCCTCTCGATTGGCTTCCTTTAGTACATGATTTCGTGTTAGCTGGGCAATATCTTATATTTCTCATTCCTCCAGTTAAAGTACACGGATTACCTGTTGGTTTAGGATTGCGTAGTTATGGTAACTCCATGACCTGGGAACCAAATTCAGGAACACAAATTTTGGTATTTGACAAACAAACCTTATCTCTAGTTAGCCGTAGTGAGACTGAAGGCTTTTTTCTTTGGCACTTTGGTAATGGCTATGTAGATGAAAACGGTATGGTAATGATAGATTTCGCTGGCTATGAAGACTTTAATATCAATCAACGTCTAAAGGAATTGCCAACTGGAGAGCTACAAACACCAACAAAATCAGGATTATGGCAGTTAATTTTTAATCCACAAACAGGTAAAGTTAAGACAGTTGAAAAAGGATATAATCATTTAGCTGAATTTCCGATGGTACCACCGTTAGAAATTGGGCAGAAATGGCGATATACCTATTTTTTGGGTTTTGGCAAAGGAACGAATACGACAGAAGAATTTTTTAATGCTATCGCGCGTATTGATTACAAAACCGATTCTTTGACAATTGCCGACTTAGGAGAGAATCGTTATCCTTTAGAACCTACCTACGTAGCATATCCCATGAATCCGCAATCAGGATGGCTTTTAACGATAGTTTATAATGGCAATATCCACACAAGCGAAGTATGGATTTTCGACAGCGAACATCTAAATGATGAACCTGTTTGTAAATTAGGATTACCGAGTGTAATTCCCTTGGGATTTCATGGAATATTTAACAATTATGAATAAACAAACAGTAAATTTGGGAATAGTTCAAGAAACTTTATTAATACCCCTGTGGTCGCGCGCGGTAGAAGCAAGTCAGCCAGAACCGATATTGTATGATGCAAAAGCCAAAGAAATAGTTTCTCAACTAGATTATGATTTCGACAAGTTTAAAGCAGCGAAAAGCACCCAGGTAATGATGTGCATTCGAGGTAAAGCCATTGACGAATTGACACAACATTTTATTCAACAAAATCCACAAGCTACAATTGTGGAAATTGGCGCCGGTTTAGATACTCGATTTGAGCGACTTGATAACGGACAATTGTATTGGTTTGATTTAGATTTACCTGATGCAATAGCTGTCAGAAAACATTTCTTTGAAGAAAGCAGGCGCCGACATTTCATTAGTGCTTCAGTACTAGAACCAGAATGGATAAATCAGGTCAAACAAAATTGCCCAAATTCACCAAAATTATTTATTGCTGAGGGGGTATTACTTTACTTTACAGAGGAACAAGTAAAAACACTTTTGAAAATCTTAGCTGAGAACTTTCCTGGTTCATACTTAGTATTTGACGCTGCTTCACCATTTATTATCAAAAACCGCAGAAGCTACGAAGCTGTAAAACACACTTCTGCAAAATTCCAATGGGGAATCAAAAATATTAAAGATATAGAAGCTTGGAACTCTCGATACAAAATTACTGATTCTCGTTACATCTGGCATTTCCCAGAGTTTAGGAAACGCTTCTCTTTCAATGCACGCTTGCTTATGGCTATTTTGCCACCTTTGACCCGCTCTTATGCTGTACACCTAGCCTCGATTTGCACCAATGCAGATTAATTCTAAACCAGTAGTACTCTAGGCAGAATCATTTTACTGGCGCCAGACTCGTACTACTGGTTAACATCGTTTAATAGTACATAAGAATTAAAGATTGAGCAAATGACTTAAAATGGTACTACTGGTTAACAGTTAATAGAACAAAAGCATTATCGGGCTTGAAATAGCTTATATTTGGTGCTACTGGTTTAAAGGGGGATGCGCGACCCCAACGCAAAACGCGCAACAGTCGAGCGGATGGGGAATTAAACCCCTCTAACTTGTTAATAAGGGTTAGCTCCTAAGAAACACATCCCCGGAGCAATAGATTTGGTAGGAGCGTAACGATTTAAAGAATTAAAAATAAAAAGTTTACCTTCTGCCTTTCTTCCCTCTGCGCTTGTGCTTCCGCTGTCTTTCTGTTTCCTCTTCCTCTTCTTCCTCACCATAAACCTCTTCAAATATTTCTTCTGCGCGTTTGTTCGATATATTCAAAGCGTCTTGAAGATTTGCAAGAAACTCTGCCTCTTCATCAGGAACATCGCCATCACAAGCTATTACAACTAAAGCAGTGACATACGCAGCTTCTTTATAATCTTGATTTGGCAAACAAGCGATAGCTAGATTGAATGCTTCATCGATTCCTTCTTGTTGAAGGATTTCAACAGCACGATTATACAATTCTACGTAGTCTTGTTCTGAATATTCCTCAAACCCGGCCATACTGCACAGCATTTCACCGAGAACATAGTCTTCCTTGTGTCCCAGTCCATCCCCATCTGCTATAGATGAGGTAATCCCAATAATCGCAATGGCGAGTTCTGGTTCTAAAGTCACTTGGGTGTTTCTACGGGAACCGTAAAATTTACGCTTGGGCATAATTCTTGATTTGTGGGAAAATAAAGTTTTGGTTTTAGCTACACTTTATATAAGTAGCTACATTCATATTTCCCACAAAAAAGCTCAAACTAACATCCAAGCGATTTTATTAAAAGTTTTTAAATACATATTGAATACACATTGAAAATGGCACCGTTTTATAAGTTAGTTGTGCCGCGCTTTATTATAAATATGGATACAGCAGAGTTTTAGCAGTTACGGAAAAATCCAAATATTTCTTGAACATCCGTTATGTCCGTTGCCCAGCTAACATACTCGCATAAGGTGACTCATGCAAATGAGCTTTACCCGCAGACCCAAAAAGCTGTATTTTCTCACTTATCACAGATTGCATGGCGCCAATTGCATTTTGCATCAAGTCTACCAAATCAGGACTTTTAGAACTACTTAAATCTTGTTTCAAATTTTGTACATATGCCTGTCGTACTTCTGTATTGACGTTAAATTTACATACACCTAGTTCTATTGATTTACTTATCATCTCTGGTGGTAAACCAGAGGCGCCGTGCAATACTAAGGGAATATCTATATTTTTGCGGATACGAGCTAATCTAGGAAAATCAAGTCTTGGTTTGCTCTTATACTCTCCATGTACATTACCAATAGTTACTGCTAAAAAGTCAACTTTTGTCGCTGCAACAAATTCAACTGCTTGGTCGGGGTCGGTCATTAAAGCTTCTTTCTCTTCAACTGTAAGACCGTCTTCACTACCGCTAATTCTACCAATTTCGGCTTCGACTGCGGCGCCTTTTGAGTGTGCCAACTGAGTCATTTGCTTAGTAAAACTCAAATTCTCACTATATGGTAAAGGTGAACCATCCGCCATTACTGAGGTCATCCCAGCATTTAAAGCTTGTTGAATAGCACTTGTTGATGTACTGTGGTCTAGATGTACTGAAATTGGTACTTTTGATGTGCGTGCTGCTTCCATGCAAAGTGACACTAACGCTGTTCCACCAAATTTGAGTGAACCAGGGTGAATTTGTAGCATGGCAGGACTTGAGAGAGTTTCGGCTGCTTGCACTACTGCTTTGACCCCTTCCAGATTATATATATTGAAGGCGCCGATTGCATAAACGTTCCTGCGCGCGGTTAAGAGCAAATCCATTGTTGAAGCAAGCATATTTATCTCTCCTCATATATATCGAACCAGATTTAGTTTGACATGCACACTATAAAAATATGTTTAATCCTAACTATTGTTGCCTTTTGAATCATTGTATGTAATATTACTTACATTCTTAGTTTGGATGAAGCTAAGTTTAAAGTTTATAAATAGGAACTTTCAAGAAACAATTACCCTATATACACAGTCAAGAGCTTGTATCTAAATAAATCAGTGCAAGTACTTTTGAGAGGTTATATGATGCATCGGTCAAAGTTTTGGATGTTTTTTCCCATTGCTTTAATATTTACAAGTGTTCCACAGTTGTTACAATCTGATTCATCTGAAGCTAAGTCTACATTAAGAGAGGCGCCTGTTAACGTCAAAGCTAATCAACTTGCTAGCCCAACTTTAGTAGCAAGCGCTAACTACCTCTCATCAATTGAATCACAGGTTATCGCAGAAACAAACAAGATACGCACAAACCCTAAATCTTACCTTCCAATCCTCGAAAATTACCGCAAACGCTTCCAAGGTAATAATGTCAGAATTGGAAATAATTCATTTTTGCGAACTCAAGAAGGAACAAGGGCAGTTGACGAAGCAATTGCATTTTTAAAGTCACAACGTCCAATAGGCGCCTTATCTGCTTCAAGAGGAATGTCGCTTGGCGCCAAAGACCATGTAAAAGACCAGGGACCTAAAGGTTCAACAGGTCATAAGGGTAGCAACGGTAGTAGTCCTTTTTCTCGTATTAGTAAATATGGCAAGTGGCAAACTACCGCTGCTGAGAATATCAGCTACGGGCCTGCCACTGCCCAAGATATCGTTATGCAGCTAGTTATCGATGATGGTGTGCCAGATAGAGGACATCGCACAAATATCTTTAACCCTAATTTTAAAGTTTCTGGGGTTGCGTTTGGAAATCATGCTAAATACGGCAAAATGTGTGTAATCACTTATGCTGGTGGATTTAAAGATAAATAAATATTGATATCAACTAAAAAAGGCGCAAGCGTGTAAGCGAGGTTATCGTCAAAACCGATAACTTCCTGCATTCTTTAACACCTGTTCTTATTTCCCAGAAAAGTAAATTTTTGTAAATATAATGTCTAATTTGGATAAAACCGTTTATGAGAAAGTAGTAAGAGCAAAACGGTTAAAAAACTTATGTCTATGTATAAGCCAAAACCTGATGATGCAGTTTTAGGGAATAGTCAAGTTCCAAATACTCCATGCAATGCGGTTGTACTAGGTGGAGTTGAAGGTATTAAGCATCGGCTCCGGAATAGTTCATTGATGATAAAATTAGAAGAATTAAGTAATGCGCTTGAAGATTCGGAAGAAGGTTTAAAGCGAATATACGAGTTTCTGTTTCTTGAAATTGACCCTACAATGAAGTGGGTAATTTCAAATTGGCTACGGCAAAAAGCATCTGGAGCAACGCGCGCTAAGTTAACAAAATATATATCTTGTTTAGAACATATTCCTTACGATTTAATAGAGCTTTCTCTGACAACGATGGATAGTGTTATAACAGCCAAAGCTTCTCAAGAGGTTGGAATGAGCGCGACTGATACAGGAAAGATGCTAAAAAATACTTATGCTCAAGGCGCCAAAGTAATAGAAGAAATTCTTAAAATTATCTATCCGCTTCAAGATGTAGAACAAGCAATGCAACATCTATTTGGTGGTACAGTTGAGCAACTTCGAGTTGCTGAGGTAACAAGAAATGCAGCTTTTGAAGCAGTAAGAATAGCAGAAAAAGCAGCTCTCATGGCTGAGGAAATAAGAATTGCCGCAGAAGCACAAGCAGCTAGAGTTGCACAGAAAACAAGAATTACTATAGAAGAAGAAGTAGAGATAATAAGAGTTTTACAAGAAACAAGAAAAGCTTACGAAGAACCAGAGGCAGTGAGAGTTGCGGAAGTTGCAAGAAAAGCTTACGAAGAAGCCGCTCGAATGGCGGAGGTTGCTTCAATTGCCGCAGAAGCAGTTAAAAAAGCTACAGAAGGAACTTTATAAACTTTAGTACTAATGTCATTTACCAAAGTGATAGAGGTAAAACACCTATTTGGAGTTATCCCGCAGGCGCCATTTTCATTGAGGGACTAGCTGGAGTATTCAATCATCGTGGAGTTTATCACGGCTACTGGATTGGCAAATCCAATGTTAAATGCGATACAGGGCGAGAAGATAGTTCTGGTAAGAGACTTCCAACTAAAAAAATACCCAAAAATTTCTTGTGGGGTGGGCATCCTTGCCCGCCTACAGTTTGAACGGGCAAGGATGCCCATTCCACTTTTATGGAGAATTAAATTTTTGGAAGTCCCTAAATTAAGCAACACTTGGGGACGATTTTCGATTCGTTTTACAGTGCCTAATTTTCCTATGCCTTGGGAAGCAAAATAGAGCTACTGTGAAGCTGAACCAACTTTTTCATGGAATAGAAATCCGCTAACAGGCGCCATGACGCATTAGTACTTAGGTTCGCATTAGAGATATTCGGAAATTTATAGCTTGCACTTGTAGCTAATAAACAATTGTACAAGATGTCACAGAGTGAATTTATCTAGAATACATGTATTGAGTTCCCAGATAACACCAATGCGTCGGATACTCCCTTGGGTATTTACCCCTATCAGCTTACTTTTTTCTTCGTGTCAAATTGTGCTACAACCTGATTTTCCTATATCTATACAACCTAGTGACCCTGGTGTTCCGGTCAATGAAAGTGACTTATCACGTTTGGAACAACAAGTCATTGTAGAAATGAACAAAGCTCGCACTAACCCAGGTGCTTATGTAACCGTGTTAGAAAACTATAAAAAGGGCTTTGAAGGTAAACGAGTTAAATTATCATCCAATCTTTACTTACAAACAACAGAGGGAGTTAAAGCTGTTGATGAGGCTATTCAATATCTTAAAAAAGTTTCTCCTGTTCCTGCTTTGAGTGTATCTAAAGGTTTGTCACTTGCTGCGCGCGACCATGTTAAAGACCAAGGCGCCAAAGGTATAACTGGTCATACAGGAAGTGATGGCAGTAATCCTTTTGAACGGATGCAACGTTACGGTAAGTGGCAAGTTATAGCTGGAGAGAATATCAGTTACGGTTCTCCTACTGCCCAAGATATTGTGATGCAATTAATTATCGATGACGGAGTTCCTGACCGAGGTCACAGAACTAATATATATAACCCCAAATTCAAATTAGCTGGAGTTGCTTTTGGTATTCACTCAACCTACCGACAAATGTGTGTAATTGATTATGCAGGTGGATATGTAAACAAAATTAGTTAATTTCTCAAAATAGCTTAATATGCACATTTTCACCATCTACGCTTTATCAGTTTATGTATTAAATGTTGCATACAGTTATTTCAGGGAAAAAACGTGATTTCGTTACAAAATTTTACACTGAAGGATACTTCCGTTAACGATTAAATATTGAATCTACACACCTGGCTAAAAGCTTGAAACTCTTATTTTCCCGTTGGAGTGCGTAAAGGTATCATTTTAATTGCTAATCTCCGAGGTAGCAGGCACCTGATAATTTGGTTCAGGATGAGACTTAGCAGGAGGAGAAAATACGTATAGGCGCCGATAATTACAAAAATTTCCTTCCTTGTAAAGTTTTGTATCGAAATTAGTCTTTTTGCATAAACGCATTCCATCTATTTGTACTAGAGCTTGAAACCGAAAGGGCGCCAGACAAGAAAAAACTAGTACATAATGTCTATGAAATTTTTTATCTCAACTGCCGTTGCACTAACATTACTTACTCCAATTTTAGTAAGCGCAAATGCAAAAGCTTCATCTGGTCTTGAGTGCATTGAAAAATTGGAAAGAAAATGCCAAATACAAATAGCACAAACGCAGGTTCAAAATGCCCAACTTTCTGTTGGTACAATCATACCTATAGTATGGCAGGAGTTATTTTTCATTGGTATTCCACTTCTTTCTTCTCTATTTCTTTTTAAAATAATTTCTGTATGCTTAAAAGGATTTATTACAAGCTTGAAGCAGATGACATGGAGTACAACCTTTGGAAAAGTAAGTACCTATGAAATATACTCATACAAATACACTAGTCGGCAGAATGATATTACATGTACTAAATATGGCTACAAGCTATTTTACACTTACACAGTTAATAATAATTTATATACAGGAACAGATGACATAGATGGTTTTAAAGATAATTCAGAAGCCGATAGACATGTATTAACTAATTATCCCAATAATAGAAGTTTGGAAGTTTATTATAATCCTCAAAATTGTCAAAACTCAATTATTCGCTCTCCCTTCATAATGCTGCTTTGGTCTATAATAATGTTTTTATTATTTTTTCCATTTTTTATTTTCTTTAATTTAATGCTTGTTTATCGAGTTTCTGGAATAATACTAATTGGTTTTCCTCCGACTTCAGAATCATATTGCCGTCCTGATTTGCAGAAACTAATATGGGTTCCTTGTTCCTCTGAAAAAAGAGATATTTTATAGTGATATAATTTACGAACGGTGCCGTCACTCGCAAAAGGTGCAAATCGAGTGGCGCCAGAAATGGGACTATACGGTTGGTCTAAAAAAGTTGCTCTGCCAAAACTGGATGCTCCTATTTATTGCGGTACGATATGTAAACGGGCATACCTGCGGCTATAATAAATTGTCAAAAAGCCTGTAACATACATAAACAAACTATAAATTGCCGCAGGAACTGCCATGTCTGGATTGTTTAGTAACCCAGCTGTAATTGCAATTGCTAAAGTACCATTCTGAAAACCAACCTCGATGGCAATACAAATTCGTTGGGGAATACTTAAATTAAATAATTTACCAATATAAAATCCTGCCAGCATCGATAGAGTATTGAGAAGAACTACACCTACACCAGCTTGGAGAATAAATCCAGGTAAACGTGCCCATTCGCGAATAATTAGAGTCACAATAATCGCAGCTAAAACTACGACCGAAATTTTATTGGTGATTTTTTCGAGTCGTTTAGCAAATTCGGGTAAGATTTGTCTAACAACCATTCCCAAGACAATTGGAAAGATGGTGATAATAAAAATTTGTAGCATTGTTGCTCCAATTGGTAACTGCAACGCTGTAGTTCTACCAATGAAATGCTGAAGTACAAAATTGGCGAAAATCGGAATTGTGACAACCGTAATTACACTGCTTAAAGCCGTCAAGGTGACAGAAAGGGCTACATCACCCTTAGCATAAAAGGTCATTAAATTAGATGTGACACCACCTGGACACAGAGCTAAAATCACTAAACCCACTGCGATAAAATTGGGCATTGGCACTAATTTAGCAATACCAAATCCAATTAATGGTAACATAATTAATTGACTCAACAAACCCACAGCTACCGACTTGGGGTATTTAAAAATCCTCAAAAAATCTTGTGGTACTAAGGATAAACCCATTCCCAACATAATAATTGCTAAACCAACAGGCAGAAGAACTGCTGTAAAAAATGATGCTTGCATATTTGAATATTTATGATACGTTGACTGTGTAATTGATTATTCATAAATAGAAATATTCTGTCAAGCAGTATTGCTTCTTATGTACAATCAATATTCAATAGCTGTTAAAGATACAACTTTTATAATATAGGAGTAGATAGTTAGATGTTATGCAGTATGGAACGACACTCGACGACTAAATCTTTGTGTTGCAAGTGTTTTTACCGTCCTTGTGCTTAACTCAAATTTGTAATACATTTTTACTGGCGCGACGAATAGAATTTCTTTATAGCGTTACATATAACATTCGCTCTTCAATGGCAGAATTAGTTCCAGTTTCGGGGCGGGTTTAGTTATATCCTGGTAAAGAGTAAAGATTTTGGGTTAACCCGCCCCAACGTTATGCGTTATCAATCTGTTCGTTTAAAAACTTATGTGCGTGGTCAGGGTTTTCCTGTACTCTGTTTGCATGGTCATCCTGGTTCTGGCGCCAGTATGTCGGTGTTTACTAACCATTTGAGCAACCGTTTCCAAACTTTGGCGCCTGATTTACGCGGTTATGGTAAAAGTCGCTTTAATGGAGACTTTGATATGTACGACCATTTAACTGACTTGGAAAATTTATTAGAACAGCATCAAATTAAAAAGTGCTTGGTTTTGGGATGGTCGTTGGGTGGAATTTTAGCTATGGAGTTAGCGCTAAGGTTTCCTGAGCGTGTTAGTGGATTGGTGCTAATAGCTACGTCTGCTCGTCCGCGAGGTAGTCATCCACCAATTAGCTTACAAGATAATATATATACTGGTATTGCTGGATTGTTGAATATGGTAAAACCAGGTTGGCGTTGGAATATTGAGACATTTGCCAAAAAATCTTTGTTTCGCTACTTAGTTGGACAGCATACACCTAGCACTTATAGATATATTGCATCAAATGCTGTCCCAGCTTACCTACAAACATCTCGTGCTGCAACACGCGCCCTCTTTAATGCAATTGGTAGAGGATATAATAAATTACCAGATTTACATCAAATCGAATGTCCTTGTTTAGTACTTGCTGGAACCGAAGACCGTCATATTACTGTTGAGTCTAGCCTTGAAACTGCAAATCATCTCAAAAATGCTGAGTTTAAACGTTATTTCGACACAGCACACCTTTTTCCGTGGGAAATACCAGCAGAAGTATTAAGTGATATTGATAGCTGGCTTTTACAATATCCATATATATTTGATAACAAAAGCGTTTAAAATTACACTCATAATTAGCTTACTAGCTTAAGGTTTTTCTAACCAAGCTATAATATCATCACGGTTTTCTACTAACCCTTTGTAAATTAAAGAGTCTACTGACATAGATTCAATTGCAGAAATTAAATTAATTCGTAAGGAGTCATCTTGCTTTATTTCTGTAACATCTCTAAAATATGTTCTAATTGTAAAAATTGCTGCATCACACTCAGGTAAACCCCAAATCACCTGACGTTCGATTCGCAAATATAACTGAGGATTCTCAATATCAAATTTTCTACCTCCCCAAACCTCAGCAGGTGTATGTAATGGTGGTTGAGGGTGATGGTTGAGACGAGTGTCTGTACTCAAACCCCAAGCAAAGCGTACCATTGGTTGGTGCATAATCATTGTATTGGTAATTGCCTGGGCGCGCTGGTTAATTTTTTCAATTCCGGCAACGGGTGCGTGAACTGTTGCAAAGTCCTTACCTATTTTATCTTCGGCTGACCAATGGTTGGGAAAACATAAATGAATGGCGCCTATCCAGTTTGTATTATTCGCACGACAAATAACTGTAATATCTTCTTGCACTTGTGCCGCTAATGCATCTAAACTACAGATGTAAGATGGCAATATAGCATCTTTCTGGATATCTACTTTTTGTAAATGATAATCTTTATCGAAGTATAGCTTTTCTTGAGTAAGTTGACAATTTAAAGCTATTCCCGAAGTAAAGCTTTCAAGATGGAAATAATTTGGATGTTCGTAAGTTAGGCGCCCAATAATAAACTTTATCACAGCAGCATCAACTACATTACTATAATTACTAGTTTGAAAATATTTGTTTAAACTCTCTTGACGAGATGCCAGTTTTGTAAGTCGGTAGTCAACAAAGGTATTATCAATCTGGAATACATAGTTATCTACTATACCATTGCCAAAATATTTACTTAATGGCGCCATTCCAGGTTTGACTTCATAGCGTCCATTATCTAAAGGAAAATAGCGCGGGACAGCAATATCTATATTCATAAACCTAGAAGTATCCGCTCAAGGGAAGACAACCGAGTAGTGGACGGTAGCATGTCGAAAAGCTAGAGTAACGACAATGCTATTCAGTGTAGCGCATATTATTAATTAGCTTCAATATTTGAGTCTGCTTTTCGATTCCGAATCAAATCAGCTTGAGTGTTCCAGTATCTTTCACTCTTGTTACAATTAAAATAAATTCAACATAAAATGGGTTATCAGCAATGTCATATAGTGATTTTAAAGATTTAGAGAGTTTAAGAAGTTTGGGCATTACAACGATTGAATCAGTGCAAAATTTAATAGTTTCCCAACCAATTGAACCTAGCTCATTTATTATTGAAGCATTAAAAAGATTTACACCTTTAGCCACTGCTATCAATACAGAAAAAGCACGCTCAGAATATATAATTGCTCCGCTTCTTAGTGAAATTGCATATGCTAATTCTCAAGTAAGTTTATTTTCTGGTCGTAATTTTAATGTAGATGCAAGCAAAGGTTTAACAGGACTGTGTGGTTTTATTCTCACTCATAATCCAGATAAACTTGTAATTAAAGCTCCCGTAGTGGTTATTGTAGAAGCAAAAAATGAGAATATTAATGATGGACTTGCACAGTGTATCGCTTCCATGTATGCAGCACAAATAGTCAATCAAAAAAATCTCGAAGAAAATATTCCAACTGTTTATGGTACTGTCACAACTGGACAAGTTTGGAGATTTCTTTCAATCGATAAAACTCAGCTTGTAAAAGTTGACCTTAATGAACGTTATTTAACTCCTTTAAATGAGCTTTTGGGTATTCTTGCCGCAATCACATCAATTCCTGACACCATTTCTGGAGTTAGCGTTTGAGAATGATATTTTTTCGGCGCCTCATGTACATATCATATAAATAACCGTACCTCATACTACCAAACTAAGTTCGGTAAGCCGTACAAATCAAATAATTGCCACTTCAGAAAGAGGTTTGCTAAATTAGCACTTAGATAAAGCAAGTGCTAAAAGTGAAGGGTAAAATCACCACGAACACCTCTTTCTCTGATAGTATTTGCGCTTCGATTACAACAACACAACCTATAACTTACAAAAGAAAGGACGATAAACCGAAAGGAGGATTGTTATGGCAACCCTTAGTTTGGCAATTTCTAGTTTAAAACCATTGGGAGACCGTATACTGGTCAAAATCAGCGAAGCTGAAGAAAAAACCGCAGGTGGAATTTTTCTTCCTGACACAGCCAAAGAGAAGCAACAAGTTGGTGAGGTTGTTGAAGTAGGTTCCGGTAGACGTAATGATGACGGTTCTTACCAACAGTTGGAAGTAAAAGTCGGAGATAAAGTACTTTATTCCAAATATGGTGGTACCGATATTAAACTCGGAAGTGAAGATTACGTCTTGCTGCGCGAACAAGACATACTTGCAGTCGTGAGTTAGTAGAAAGTGCTGAGTACTGAGTGCTGAGTGCTGAGTGTTGAGTGCTGAGTAAGGATTTGTCACCAATTATCAAACATCGAAATTTAGAAATTAAACATCGTTAATTAGACTATGGCTAAGTACATTCTTTACAACGAAGATGCTCGTCGTGCATTAGAACGTGGTATCGATGCTCTTGCAGAAGCGGTTGCTGTAACTCTTGGTCCAAAAGGTCGTAATGTGGTTTTGGAAAAGAAATACGGCGCCCCACAAATTATCAATGATGGTGTTACCATTGCGAAAGAAATTGAACTAGAAGATCATATTGAGAATACAGGTGTATCTTTAATTCGCCAAGCTGCTGCTAAAACTAACGATGCTGCTGGTGATGGTACAACTACTGCGACTGTTCTCGCTCACGCAATGATGAAAGAAGGTTTGCGGAACGTTGCAGCAGGTTCTAATCCTATTGCTCTCAAACGTGGTATAGATAAAGCAACCCAATTTTTAGTAGATAAAGTTGCACAACACGCACGTTCTGTGAGTGATTCAAAATCTATTGCTCAAGTTGCTGCCATTAGTGCTGGTAATGATATGAGCGTTGGTGAGATGATTGCCGAAGCAATGGATAAAGTTGGTAAGGAAGGTGTTATTTCTCTCGAAGAAGGTAAATCTACTAGCACTGAAATTGAAATTACTGAGGGTATGCGCTTTGATAAAGGCTACATCTCACCTTACTTTGCTACTGATAATGAACGGATGGAAGCGGTTTTTGAAGACCCTTACATTCTAATTACTGATAAAAAGATTACATTGGTACAAGATTTAGTGCCAATTTTAGAGCAAGTCGCGCGCGGTGGTAAGCCTTTAGTTATTATTGCCGAAGACATTGAAAAAGAAGCTTTGGCAACTTTAGTAGTTAACCGTTTACGCGGTGTACTAAATGTAGCAGCAGTTAAGGCGCCTGGTTTTGGCGACCGTCGTAAAGCAATGTTAGAAGACATCGCAGTTCTCACAGGTGGTCAAGTCATTAACGAAGATACTGGCTACAAACTTGATAATGCACACCTCGACCAATTAGGTAGAGCAAGACGTATCACTATTACCAAAGAAAACACCACTATTGTTGCAGATGGTAATGAAAAAGCAGTAAAAGCACGCTGCGAACAAATTCGTCGTCAAATGGATGAAACAGAATCTTCTTATGACAAAGAAAAATTGCAAGAGCGTTTAGCTAAATTGTCTGGTGGTGTGGCAGTCGTTAAAGTCGGCGCCGCAACTGAAACCGAAATGAAAGACAAAAAACTGCGTCTCGAAGATGCTATCAACGCAACCAAAGCTGCTGTTGAAGAAGGTATTGTTCCTGGTGGTGGTACAACTCTAGCGCATCTGGCGCCACACTTAGAAAAATGGGCATCTGACAACCTTAGCGATGATGAATTGCTAGGTGGAATGATTGTTGCGCGCGCTTTATATGCACCTCTACGTAGAATTGCGGAAAACGCAGGTCAAAATGGTGCTGTAATCGCTGAACGTTTGAAAGAACAAGAATTTAGCATTGGTTACGATGCAGCCAACAACAATTTTGTCGATATGTTTGAAGCTGGTATCGTTGACCCTGCAAAAGTAACTCGTTCCGCACTGCAAAACGCTGCTTCAATTGCCAGCATGGTGCTAACTACTGAGTGCATTGTAGTTGATAAACCTGAACCAAAGGCGCCTGAGAAGGTTCCTGCTGGTGCTGGTGATTTTGGTTACTAAATAAGTGCTGAGTAGAAAGTGCTGAGTGCTGAGTATTAACTTTGCTCCCCCTACTCAGCACTCAGCACTCAGCACTCATAACTAAGAAATTTTCAAGGAGGTAAATAATGAAGATTGCTCAAATCGCACCACTTTGGGAAAGAGTACCCCCACCAGCTTATGGTGGAACAGAATTAGTAGTAGGACTATTAACCGATGAATTAGTGCGACGTGGACATGAAGTAACTTTATTTGCATCTGGAGATTCGATAACTTTAGCAAAATTAGAGGCAGTTCACCCACGTGCAATTCGACTTGACCCTGCTGTGAAAGAATATGGCATCTATGAAATGCTACAACTGAGTCAAGTGTACGAACGAGCAGAAGAATTTGATATTATTCACTCACATATGGGATGTGCGGCACTACCTTATGCCAAAATAGTCAAAACACCTACTGTTCATACTTTGCACGGTATATTTACACCAGATAATGAGAAGATGTTTGTACATGCCAAGCATCAACCTTATGTAAGTATTTCTAATGCTCAACGTGAACCAAGATTAGATTTGAACTGTGTTGCAACAGTATATAACGGTATAAATATTAACAGCCATAAATATCATGCTAAACCTACTGAACCGTCATATTTAGCTTTTCTGGGTAGAATGTCACCAGAGAAAGGACCACACCTAGCTATAGAAATTGCCAAAAAATCTGGCTGGCGCCTAAAAATGGCTGGTAAAGTTGATGCTGTAGACAAACTATTCTTTGAAAGCGAGATAAAGCCTCATATTGATGGAAAACAAATAGAATACTTAGGCGAAGCAACTCATGCTGATAAAAATGAATTGATGGGCGGGGCTGTCGCTACTTTATTCCCAATTACCTGGCGTGAACCTTTTGGATTGGTAATGGTAGAATCGATGGCAGCAGGTACACCAGTTATTGCAATGAATCTTGGTTCGGCGCCGGAAGTAATTAATCCTGGTGTAAGTGGTTTCCTTTGTAATGATGTATCTGAGTGCGTAAATGCTATTGATAAAGCTGCTCAACTTGACCGTTATGCCGTGAGACAATATGTTACACAACAATTCAGTGCCCAAAGAATGGCAGATGGTTATGAAGAAGTTTATCGAAAAATATTAGCAGAAAAATTTGCTCAAAATGGGCGCCTTCGCAGTCAGGTTATAAGTGCTGCTTCATACAATTAATTATAATATCTTGTAGCACAGGCCAGAAAGCCTGTGCATTGTTTTTTACCACAGAGACACAGAGGTAACAGAGAAAATTGGCAACGGATTAAAACGGATGTAACGGATAAATATTGCTGCTTAACTAAAGATTGCTTCGCGCAGAATTACACGATTATTTCTTCTTACAGTTAAGTTTTTGTTTGTTCTGGAAGCAACAGTTACACCATATGTAAACTTACCATTAACAGCTTCAAAGTATCTTCCTCTGTTTTGAGAACCATCTACAGTTAGAGGTAAACGGGGGCGAGCGTGCTATATTTCCAATGTTAATGGACTTTGCGAGCTGGAATATTCATAACTCAGTAATTCTGATTGATGAGATTGAATTGCATCTACATCCACCAATGCAACAAGCATTTTTACGCGCGCTACCCAAACTAGGTAACAATAATCAGTTTATAATTACTGCCCACTCTGATTATATCGAGCAATTAGTGCCAGAAGCATATATTATACGGTTAGAGG
>ERZ1066122.1421-NODE-1421-length-19362-cov-6.850003_pt1 | contig 19362 bp, 12 predicted proteins | sample MGYA00382769_ERZ1066122 | MGnify/ENA primary metagenome ERZ1066122 (study PRJEB33369, sample SAMEA5778352) | biofilm metagenome | biome: Industrial cooling water; feature: Water cooling tower basin; material: Biofilm | place: United Arab Emirates | collected... | reverse complement strand
GAATTATATATATTTCGTCTTATATAGATTCAAGCTAAATGGTTTATAACTAGCTCCTTTGGTTAGTTCTTTTTCATTAGTGAATTTACTTTTTTTTTAATTTGTAAATAGTCTAAAAAATAACACAAAAAAATTGACGCGTCTTTTTCGTCCTTCAGAAGAAGATATCCAATTTTCCACCACCAATTGTGTGAGACATGGCGTGTGCGAAAACAGTTTCGTATAGCATATCCATAGCACGTGCGTGACACATATGGAAAGCAGGAGCGGCGAGTGCTTGCGCATAGCATAGCTGACCGCTGGGATTCGAAGAGTTGTACAGGGTGTTAAGGCCCTTTGCACCCACGACAAGCGGGTTGAGGAATTCACTGGGGAACATGTGTTCAAGAGAAGTGAGCTCTGTGAGCTCAGGGTCAAGGAGGTAGGGGTTGTAGGCGCGACCAACGATTCCTTCAATGATGCTTGATGCAGGGGCGATCAGACCGCCCATTTGCTCGTCCTGATACAGGCCGAGTTTTCCAGCGAGGAACGCGCGCTCATTAATCTTGCGCTTCTTGTCTTTGTCAGTGATCTGGTCGGTGTAAGAGAGTTTGTTACTGAGCGGGTCGTAGTTGACCACACCACGAGCAGTGTCAACTGGGCTGAGTTCCTCCACATTCTGCCACTTGCCATAAGACATGGCAAAGTTGCCCTCACCACCGCGATTTGGCGTTCTAATCTCCACAAGGCCATAGTCAGCAAGTGTGGAAACAGCAATGAAGCTGACCAGCTGGACAAAGAGACGCATAGCAAGCGCAACACGAACTCTCTCGTCTTCTGCTTCAGCGCGATCCTGATCAAGTAATACTGAAACGTCACGCATGTTGGCGTTGTCCTCCTGGAACGACTCTGTGATAGCACTGTGCAACATGTGCGCGCCGTCTTCGTAGCGAAGCTTGCCGAGGATGGGCGTGAGCTTGTTTCGTGGATATTTGTCGCTTTCTGGTAAGTTAGCAATCTCCTTTTCGCGGATACGCCGATCGATGTGGTGGAAGCGATACGTGACAGGATCGCCAATGAAAAACTCTTCACGACTGCGATTGAACATTGACATACTGCCTGCAACGCGCACTGATACACCCTCATTAGAGGCGTATTTGCCAGTTCCAAAGCGTGCGCTTGAGCCCGCCAGGCCAATGACTTTGAAGCGACGCTGGAAGTGGTGATTCGAAATATTGTGCCGATTTGGAATCCACATGCCGTTGAAGCTTGCAAAACCCGTGGCGCGGTTTTCTTGCAGACGCTCGAAGCCGGTAATAGGGATCTCGCGTCGCTGTACCACGATCATGTCACCGAATTCAATATCCAGGTAAGAGCAATTGTCACCGAGATCGGCGCTCATGTATTCTTCTGGGTCGCATTCGGCAATGACTGCTTGGCGCGTTCGGTGCATATTGAGATTCACTTTGATATTCATTGTGATCTCGGCCTGTGTCATGAGATCCTTTCGCAGGAGCGAGTCCAAATCATCCGGTTCTCGTCCATCGTAGGCTATGCCCGATCGAAGGGAACTCTCGTATCTAGATGCCATTTTAGCGGATGTAGCAAACGCTGGGGCTTGGAAGTAACCTACTATTCACCGTTTTATTTATATATTCTAATATCGCCAAAGAACTGTAATCAAAAACAGGTGTTGCCCTCTTAGTCGTTTTCGTTTATTTTTTCGTTTATTGAAATTTATTGCAACTATTGCTCTTACACAAAACGAATTACACAAAACTTGGGGGAAAAAAACCTAGGGAGCTTTATACTGCAGGAGACAACACGTAAATGTTATCAGGAACAACGGTGAATGGCGCTAGAGTCATAGTGGGGGTGCTCGGCGTGATTGGACGGAATACATAATTGTACTTGCAGAGCATGGTAAACAGCTTTCCAATCACCACGTTAGAGAAAATCTCTCCTGGGCAGCGTTCGCCTCCTAGCCCAAATGGTGCATAAAGAGGAAGTGGGAAAACAGGCTGCATCTTAGGATTGCATTTATCTACGACCGTCTCTCCGTCTACGGGTGAGCGAGTAAAGCGCGTAGCTACTTCGTCGTTGTTCAACAATCCGAGGGTGGCGAATGGGCATGAAGTCTCAGAAAAGTCGGTCGTGAACGCATTGTAACGCGAAGTGTCGTACTGAATGTAACGAGCGGGATTACTAATATTGGTCTGAAGGAAGAAAGCAGTCGCGTCTGCTGTGGCCTGAATACCCTGGTGCACAATTCGCGCTTTGATGCGGTCAGTGTTTGTAGAGTCTTTGGGAGTAACATCACGGAAGGTGACACCATTCGGTAAGGTAAGACGCAGGAATTCGCGAATAATATTGATACGCGCAGCGTCGCTGGTTGCATTTCTGTAACGCCCCAGGAAATCATGCTTGATAGCACTGGGAAGAGGAGAAGGCGCGTTGGTAGTAGTTCCGTTCAGCTGGTCCTTGATAGCGAGGAAGAAGGCGTGGTTAAACTGCGAGAATGCAATGATATTGTGTACGCACTCCATCACAAGTCCTTCTCCATCCAGTCCTGCCAGGTACCAGTGGTACGACATGCTGGTCACATCGCGATTTGCCTTGATAACTTCTAGGCGTTTAGCAGTGTAAGCATACACGTCGTCGACAATAGTACGACCACGCATATATGCCGCATCGCGTCCAGCACGAAGAGGATTGCCTTCACCAATGATGTCGATGAACGTGTTAAAGTATTCAACTACGTAGTCCGGGTAGGCGTCCTCGCCAAGGTGGATTGCAAGGAAGAAACGGACCAGAGCGCGGCGGTTTGCGCTCAGAACTGAGTCGCCATAGGTGGTCATTGATGCCTCGATTTCGTTGATGTATGCGTCCATCTTAGGCTCGTAGAGTGGCATGACACCGCTGGTCAATGCGCTCATGTAAACCTCCTTACGATAGTTGGGCTGAGCACCATTAGAAGGAGCGATACCGCGATCGCGCCTGTTTGTGAGAAACACTGAAATTTTGCGTGAATTCGAGGGAATAGTGTCGACATCAACACCCAAGTAAAAGTTGAGAGAGTCAGGAACCGAACGGAACTTGTTGTATCCATTATTGTTGGGTAGTCCAACAGCCTGCGGGTTGGTCAAGTTCTGAACCTCTGATGGGATAACCGGCGATAACCAAGGGTAAGTAGTGTTTGCAGTGGGGTATTGCGGGGGCTGGCCAGGAAGATTAGGCCGTTGCGGAATCCACATGACATTAGCAGTCAAGTCCAAGTTGGTATAATATTTGAGTTTAGCATAGTCGCCAGTAGTCATTACGCTACCAGAGATGGAGATAGACTCCTGCAAGAATGACGCAGGGTTGTTGATGACAATCGACACGCGACTGCCTGCAGCCAGAATCTCGCTAAAGCACACCTCAACAGCATCACGCCCGTCGACATCAAACTCTCCAAGCGTTTTGTTGCTCACAGTTTCTACAACTGCCATTTTGATCTTTCTCTTAGGGCATCTGAAGGGGCTTCCCACAATGAAATGGAACAGATAGAACTCTTCGGTGTTGATCGAAATCTGTCTATTGTTTCCTGATAGAGTTAGCAACGAAGCGTCTTTAGTTTCAAAATCAATAATGCGTGGCGTGCAAGGACCCACAGAACTGCATCCGAGTGATGAAATAACTCTGTTTTCTGTGCAAAACGTGGCCTGATCCATTACAGTATCAGAAAGCAGAAGGCCGCATTCAGAGGAAGAGATCAACTCTTGCTGAGCCTGGCACACAGAACTGCCAGAAAGTACCATGCTTTTGTCGATACCGGTGCTGTTTGATCCCGTGCCACGCGCAGTAACGACGATCCATGCAATGCTGTAAATCACAAAGAGACCCAATAGGATGCTGACCATTATCAAGATCGCTAGCGAAAAGCACTGGTGGGTGGTCATTCCAGACGTGCCATTGTTTTCGCTAGTTGAAGCTTTTGGAGGTACGTAGTCATCGGTTTTCTTTCTCAATGCATATTGCTCATCATTCGAAAGCTCAGTATATCCGTTGTTGTTATTGTTATAGCCCCACTGTGACGAGGCCATAGAAGGCGCAGTAGAGAACGAATCTTTTTTTTTTCCTGTATAACGTAAAGTGAATCGTAAACGTTTTCTTTTTGTTCATGTAATGATCTTTTTCTTTACTGTTGCTAAAGGGGGTGTCAATAACATAGTAACTTGCAATCTGTAATTTTTTTTTTGAGATTTATTAAGTTTATTTTTTTTTGCCCTTTCAATTCATCTCGACAAATGAACACATATTTAATTTTTCCCCTTAATCAATGAGACACGAGCCAACTGCGTCTCCTGACGGAATATGGCACGAAGCACGCGGTTGTGTGCAGTGTCGGTTCTCAGTGCATTGATGCGGACCAAGGCACACTTTTCCTCCTAGGGCGCGCGAATTGACTTCGCGCCTCGGTGCTGGACAGATGCAAGGATACTCCCAACCACCCTTGTATCCATAGTTGCAGAGACACGACTTGAAAGGTGAGCTGAATGGAGTCTCTTTACCATAGCGAACGCATTTGACAGTCTCAGGATTCTGGACTTGGCAGTGGTTATCACGCAGACATCTTCCGGTAGGAATGCAAACAGGACCGTTAGGACCATCAGAGAAGACACGCCCGTCGTGGCATTGGCAGACGTCAGCAGCTTGGCTCGCAGCGATAGAAGAGTTCCAAGTAAATGATGAGCGGCACTTGCAAGCACCTTCCACACAATCGACCTGGTTCGGGTTATCGTTGCAGTCCTGAGCGGTAGAGCACTGATTACGAGTGCAGGTATGCCCATCACCGGTGAATCCTTCATTGCACTGACACTCGTATTGAGTGGTGAATATATCCGGGTACACAGAAACGCATTTGGCATCAGCTGCGCAATTGGAACACTGAGGCAGACACTGATCACGACAGACGACACTATCACGTCGTACATGAGAGCAGTGCACGTCCGGATCTTGAATCGCACTGGTAGCATGTAGAGCACGGCAGTTTGTAGTGTTGCTCAGGAAAGCGTGAGGGCATTTTGATTTTTGTGATTTGAGACTTTCCATCAGCTGAATACAGTCCTCAAAGCTAGTAAATCCAGTAGCAGCAAAGTTCTCAGGAGTACGACCACAAGCGAAGAAGGTTAGCTGACAAAGCGTTGTGGAATTGATTGCGTCTGTGTTGACCTGGAATATGCGCGCGCCTATTGGGTCCTCTTTAGTGTAGTCGAGCCTCACACGAGAAGTATTTGGATTGAAAACGAAATAATCGGTATAACGCATTCCATCCTCGTTAATGTCATAAGCCTGAGTAGTGACATTGAAGAGAGTCGATGCATTCAGAACGTAATTCACTTGCACTTTATCCTCTTCCAGCCACTGCAGCGTATAGGGGTCGAAAATCGGACGAAGAACAATAGGAGTGCGATTTGTATTAGGGTCCGGGACAAACAAAATGTTGTCGTATTCAGCAGCCCGGTCTACACCGGGGCCGAATGAACCCACACCACGAACAGTGTGGGTTACATTTTCAAGATCAGAAAACAAAGAATAGGCGATATAGGTAGTAAACGGAGATGAAGAACGCTCCACCCATGTCTGCAGGGCGATCATGCGTTGCGAATGCAGCAGCTCTTCGGGGGTTGTCTGAGCAACGCATAACCCGAACAACAATGCACTGAGAAATATCACACAGCTAACCGCTTTACTGTATTTCATAGAGTAGAAAGGATTTACTTGCGGTCAACCCCAAACAAACAAACAAAAAAACAGGGATATGACAATTGCCCGATTCTGAATGTTTATGTTTGATGACTTACCTAAAATTTGATTGATTATATAACTTCCGTTTGGCTCTAAGAATGATCGGGTTGTGCTTCTTTTTTTTTTTCGTAGGATATCAGAGGCGCATCATCCATGATAACTATGTGCATAAAATACTTAAACAATAACGATATCGATTCTATTTACTAACTGGGGCCTTTTTCCAATTTGAATGTCTACTAGTATTGGTCTTCTGAGTTGCTTAAGTTTTTCATTACTTGTACTATTACTAGCAGCCTTACAATGGGCACAACCCTGTGGAGCAGATATTTTATTCGGGCGAACCATACCTGATAGCGGTCGTTTCGAGGAAGAAGGCAGGCAAGTCAAAAACGGAGTGCAATTTTTCTTCGATTGGCTCGCAGAGAACCGCAATGGCAGCATTGTAACTAATGACAGTGTCTCGCATAAGGCTTCTCTATTTACCTGGGGAGACAGCTCTTCAGAATCAGAGGCGCGCAGTTGGTATAGAATAATGTCCAGTCCCACGGGTGGCTTGTTCACTGATCGCTCTGTTCCTGTCCAAATTGCAATTGGGCCCTGGAGCAGTCAGCAGACAACGCCTGCGATCCAAGAAACTCGTGCATACAATGTCCCTTTTGTTTTTGCTGGTGCGTCAATTCCTGCATTCTACAATTCCACTGTATATCCGCATGCAGTGGGATTGCTAGTTCAGACTGGTAAACGAACTGGACCCTGCATCCGTCTGTTTGCACAACAGTTTGGAGTGCAAACTGCTGCTGTTATTGCTACCGAAGATCCGTTTCAGTTGACCGCAAGAAACATCATATTTTCGCAATTAGTATCCTCAAACATCACCATGGTCTACAACATTACCGTAGCACTTACGACATCGGATTTTTCAGAAGTCATTTCCGCATTAACAACTCTTCGGCCCCAGGCTATTTTACTAGCTACTGGACCAGACCCTTGCATTGCTTTTATGAGGCAGCTGCGCGCTCAAACCTGGCAACCAAATGCAATTTACAGCACCAACTCCGCAACGGTGATGGCTACCTATGGCGCTCTTGGTTGGCCGGCTCATGGTATGTTTGCTGGCACGCAGTGGTCTCCGCTGCTACAATACACAGACCCTATTTTTGGTACTACGGAAGAATTCTCAAGACAGTATCGCCAGCGATTCAACGTCACTCCCACTTTTCTTGATGCTGCCAACGCTATGGTTGGATTCGTAGCAATGAATGCCTTTGCTCGTGTAAGTTCACAATTCACCAGCGATGATCTGATTCAAGCTCTACACTCCACGAACATTAGAGAGACATTTATGGGCCCAATCGAGTTTCTGCCCTCTGGCGAACTGAACCAAGATGGCTTATGCGAGCAACTGCTGCCTGGAAAAAGTGCCGGAAACACCACAAATTTGAATCGTTACGAGATGCGTGCTGTAGCGCCCGCTTCACTTGCTATCGACGTTGCAGCTTACCCTGCTGTGGCTCAACCCCCTCCCATTGCTCTCAAATGGCACAAATACTCGGATGGCGCGTCAATCGCATTCATGGTGTTAGCTATCATTAACATCATTATCGCTGTTTTGGGAGGAGCGCTCGCGCCAGTCTTTGCAGTTGATAACCCTGGACGTATGCCGCAGTATTGGGTCATTTTGGTGATTGTGGGAGGCGTCATACTCTCTCAATGCACGATATTCGTCCTACCAGGCAAGGCTACAGACAATAAATGCATAGCACAACTTTGGCTACTGGATCTCGGCGTCATTTGCGTTGTGGGTGTGCTGGCTGTTAAAGCAGGAGCTTCTCTCAGGAAGTTGTTGATGGTACGCTTTTTGAAAAGCGACCCGAACAATCACAAACTGGATAATATCATACTCATATCGGCGACTGCATTTATTGTTACTGTGGGAATTGTGGTTCTCGGCGCTTGGACCGCTGTCGCGCCGCCCACTGTGAAATTCATCGAGGACCAGCAAAAAAGTGGCACATACTACCCGGATTGTTCTTACAAAGAGAACATTTCTTGGCTTATTGGTGCGGTAGCCTGGGTTGGTGCACTGCTGCTCATTGCATTGGTGATTGCAATAGTGAACCTCAGATACAAAGGCAATCATGTAGAAAGCAACCAACTGTTTTTAATCGTTTTTGTTGATGCACCACTCATGATTCTTTTTGTGGTGCTTATTGGAACAACACAAGGTTTCTATAGATTCCAATTCGTAGGAAAGGGTTTTGGTGTGGCTGCCTTTGGAACCAGCACCGTTTTGATTCTGTTTGTCAGAATGGCCTGGATAACTTTGGAGCGCAAAGTGTTTGGAAATACCGACTCTTACTCAAGTCCGATCCGCAGTCAAGCGTCTATCAAAGCACCGAGCAGAGATCCGGACAATATTAATATTAGTAATCACGAAGAGCAATAAAGTTTTTTTTTTGTTTGTTAATTAATTCATTTCTTTATCAGAAAAAAAAAAGTTCTACGCTGACATTGTTGTTTTTTTTCTCTTTTTCTCAATGAGATAAAATAATTCTTCTTCCAGGAGGGTCGCGCATGAACACTGATAACTTTGGTGCGTTAAGTGAGGCTTCGTATTGTTGCTCAGCAGTGCCTACGAAACCACGCATGAGAGCGCGCTGTTGATCGGTGATCTGATCACCGCGGTTGTCCATCACAACGCCTACGTAGTGTACGTAAGCGTATTGAGGCCGACCACTAAAGTCGAGGTAGAAACGCTCGGAATCAGTGGGCATGCCGTCGATGCTAGAGTAAGGCACCAGTTGCAAGGGACCGAAGAAACGTGTGCCAGCTACCTTGACACGCTTAAGCATCCAGAACAACTCTGAGGTAGCGCAAGGTGAGTCCCACACGTCCTCCAGCTCGAAATCACCCTTCATCATCAAAGTCATCATGCTGTAGGTCTTTGACGCGGGAATCTCGAAACCATAGTAGTATTTCTGTGGCCTCACACCAAGCACGCTGGCGTAGTTCCAACGAGACATCCAACCCGCTTTGGTAAGCATGAACATTTGCGCAAATTCTTCATTCTTGTGCAAAATAGGGTTTGTCTCCCTATACAATGCAGACCACTGCGGCTCTGGGCGCAGAAAGTAACGCATGAGGTCGTTGTAGTCGAGACCGGCCGTGCCCACGGCACCCTTGCCGAGGTAGGTTCCTGTGCGATCGTCGTCGTCAGTATTCTGCTGGCGCAATAAAGGCGTGCTATCTACAGAGAAACCGTGCATTCCTTTTACGCGAGTTCCGTAAAGTTCAGCAATGCCACCAAGATGCTCCTGTTGTACGAGTTCGTGGTCGAGAATACCGAGCTGCTTAGCACTCTCTTTGAATCGCGGTACAAAGCGTCTCTCCGCTCGATCGTAGGACCGCCGAAGATAGGAGTTCATTTGTTGGAAATTGAGATATGTCTCTGCCTCCTGATGGGGTCCATTGTGACGTGGAATCTTGTTGACAAACATCATTTGTTTGTCTTGCCACAGGGTATGGTACTTGACAGAATCAAAGTCCTTGCTCTTTGCATTGCAAGTTACGACCCACTGCGATGGCCAATCTCCATAACGGTGAACAGTATCAGGCTTATGTCCCTCTGGACCATCAGCTCCAAAGTGTACTCCATCAGGACCCCCTGAACCAGTGGGCGGCGGATAGTTACCAGTGTTGAAGACCATCGGAGGTCCTCCAGAAGGAATATCGGTAGAGAACATCCTGTTATAATGTTAATCACAGAGGCCACGGCGGGAAAAACTAAACAAAAGGGAAGAATTTCTCTTGTGCCTTTTAGTTAATCCTTGAGCTAAGCCCTGCTTAAAATAATAGCGACAATTATTTTCTTTTGAGATTGAAACACACGAATAAAGTATCAAAATGACTTTCATCAGCTTTAATTGCACTCGGGACATAGAATTACAGCAAAAAAAAAATTCATTTGAGATAATATCCTGTTGAATTGACCAACTTGAAGTTCTTCTTGTGAGGAGTCGTAAATGGCTTGCCTTCGCCCCATTCCATTGTCATAGTAGGGTTATAGAGGAACATGCGTGAAGGGTTTGCACTCATAAGCTGCCGTTCTGTTGATACTATCTCTTTATAGACCTTCCAGTATTTTTTGCGTGGGATCTTCACACGTTCTCCATCAGCGTTAGTGATACGTTTGAAGAGTGCATTCTCAAACAGCGCGTCGCCGATTGATTGAATCTCCTCAAGGCGGCGATACAGCCGCACAGAGCTTTCTTTCATGTGAAAACAAAAATGCGAGTAAATATCTGCCGGTTTCCAGCGTGGAATCTTGCTCTGCCCAGGCTTTCGATGTTCATTCGCCTCTTGCCGTATTTCAGTCTCGAAGAAAGTGGCCATTTCTTCCGCAAGTAGAGTGGGTTCCATCCTGCCCAAATTGTTTTTGAAGAATGTGACCAATCGCTGGTATTTCTGAAAGCAAATTGCAGGAGAATCCAGACGGCCTGATTTGCAACCCCAACACTCTGTAGCTGGTCTAGGTCGTCCCAAAGTGTTGTAGAAATGCTCCATCATTGGAGCTAGACAAGCCTTCGTATGGCCGTTATCGTCACCACCACCACCACCACTGTCATCTCCTCCACCCGAGCCTCTCCGACGTTTTCTGCGTCTATTTCGCGGGTCGTCTTCTTCGTTCAGTTCTGAGTTTTCATCATCACTATCATTACCCGCGGCTGGAAGCTGTTCGCCTTCATCAGAACCCGCCAAGCTCATACGTATTTGCATGCGCCGCCGCTGGTTTGCATTTCTTTGACGTGCATCAGCTTCTCTTCTTCGTTTTGCTGTTCTGGCGGAAACATCTGAAGACGAAGAATCTTCACCTCCACTACCAGCAAACCGGTTATTGTCACTGTAATTTTTCTGAGATTCCCAACGGTTCTCTTGGTGTTCTAGTTGTGCCAAGCGCGCGTTTAGTTCTTCTGAAGCAGCCGCTTCATCTTCTGCTGCATTATTATCATCCGGGATACCGTTGTTGTTTTCGTTGTTGTCGTCGGCGTCGTCGTTGTCGCCATTCCTATCCCCAATCTGCCCGTCTTCTTCATCATCGGCTTGAGCTTGTAAGTCAACGAGCGACTTGATTGGTGGCGTTGGTTTTATGGTCATTCCAGGGGGTTTTAAGCCTGTTGTCATTGATGACGCAATTCCTCGTTCCTGTGCCACATTTGCTTCTTGTTTTGCGTATGCCTTTTCTTCTCTTTCCATTTGTTTCTTGTACTGCTCCATTTGTTTGAGTAGTGCAGCTGGAGGGTGAAATTGAGCATTTGGTTTGGAGGAGGATGGTGCTGCCGGTTTGGTGACAGGCTTTTGTTTCGGTGCTGGTGGTTTAGGTTTTGGTGGATTAACAGTAGGAGCACCACCTGGAGGCGGACGCAGAACAGGCGCTTTTGCGATTGGAGCCAAAGCGGGCTTTGGCTGTGCCTTGAGAACAAAAGCACTGATTCCGAATGAAAAAGGAGAAGCAGTTGGGAGTTGGGGCTGGGAATCACTTTTTTCGGTCATTCTGTAATTTGTCACTGCTAGCAAAAACAGTTCATAAAAAAGGCGCTTACAAAGCTTCTATTGTAATATTTCCTCGACGTCAGCCTCCGTTTTTATATTGATTGCGTACATAAACTGCGTGGACGCGAATTTATTTTTGTGAGACGTGTTACGTATGAGTCGTGGTGTGAAATATGGTGATATTTCGCGTCCATCCTCTTCAGATTGGGATCGCATCGTTGAGAGCTCAAACAGAAAGTTTGAAAAACTTGTCGAAATGCTTTGCGAATCGTGTGACACGATGCCAGAAGAAGCGATTTCCAAATTTGCCAATTCAAAACAAGCGATGTACATTACCAATTCTCTGCTGAAAGTTTCTTATATTCTTCATATGAACATACGGTGGTTCTCTGGACTTTCTAGATCTTATGAAGATGCAACCACAGAAAAAGAAAGACAACAAATACTGCTGGAAGAAGATGAATACTTGTCTATGGTAGCAGAAGAATACGGCCTGACTCAGAGTGAAAGAAAAGAACTCAATGGTTTGTGGCCTGCTAAAACCACTGTTGCTCAGTGCAGAGATGCTCTGACAGCCACCTATACCGCAAACTATCAGAAACTTAGTTACAATTATCGCATTGACAACCGTGACAATAGACTCAGCGAACTCTTCTCTATGGTTATCTTGAGTATGAATCTGAGCATATTCCTCCTGCTTCCTGAAGAAGCGAAAAACGAAATGGAGAATTGTTGCGCGGTGCATATTCCTTACCTGCTGAAGAACAACCTAGCGGTTTCAAACCGGCCCATATTGGAGTATCGCATGAGTGAACTGCTTCGTGCGATGCGCCAGCTGTGTGCGCGCTGGATTTACTTGCAGTATTCTGCTGAAATCCTGCGTTATATGGATTTGCTTTACGTCCGCTTGGGATTGTACCTGAATTTCAGTTACCCTGGTTGGCTTCACGACGTGAAGCAAGTCCGTGTCTCTGCAGATCCGGTAGAAGAACTGAAAAAGACCCGTGGGCTTAGCCGCGACGAGAGTGAAGACATTCAAGATCAAGAAAATTACCTGAAGGAAGTATTAGGCGAAGAGAGCTCAGACGATGCTGCAGAAATAGTGACAAAAAACAGCAAGCAAAAGAATTTCAACTCCTCTGCCACTACAACACCAGACGACCCTTTGTATAAAGAGTATCAGTGCTCCCCACGCATAAAACAAATGTTAGCGCCTATGCTTAATGCACTCTTCGCAAAGCTTCAACAACTGTACATAGGAAATCGCGTCAGAGTCGACCCTTACATCAATCCTATTGCTGAGGATATTCCAAACGATGTCCAAGTTCGCACGTTGAAAAAGTGGATTACCGACAAAATGACAGGAATGCATGTTGACGGTGTATCCGCCCTTGTACGTGCAAATTATATCAAACTCAACATGCGCCCTGGAGAGAAGGAGACCTTCAAAGTCGAATACCCGGAAGAAGTTCTTACAGATCAGAGCGTACTACGCAAATACCGCGGTAATGAATACTTTCATTTGGGAGCAATGGCGGAACGCAGTATCCAGGAGGTTTTTGATGCAGAAATGGATGTCGAGCCCGAACCCATTGGCCTGTGGCTTGCACTCACAGAGTTTATTGGCCGTTACATTAAGGCGACTTACCACCACCTGAACTGGAGCGATTTCGTGATCATGGAGAAGGATCTTAGTGTAAGAAGTGACGATATTGACAACATCAAATACCCCTGTTTGTTGCAGGCTTTCAATCACTGGCAACTGCACTACCATGGAAGTATTTATTGGTATGATTCTTACCTTAGAGCGGTTGTAGCATGGATGTTCATTATCGAGCGAGATTTCAATTGTGAGGTCAATAAGATCAACATACGTCCTTGGTTCGAAGAACTCGTGAAGACTGGAGAGGAGATGCTCGAGGAAGAAACTCGAAAGCGTATGCAGAAGGAGCGCATCAAAACATTAAAGCACCGCCTCGCTATGAAACAGTTAGAAGAAGCAAAATCGCTCCGTAAACGAAAAGCACTAATAGAAACAGAAGGAGATAGTGATTATGAAGAAGGAAATGATATATCAGAAGCGCGCCAGCATTATCTCCGAATACTGGCAAACGAAGACAGTGAAGACGAAGGAGAAGATGACGAAGAGGATCAGAACAATAACAATGACGCGTCATCTGCAACATCAGGCTCTTCGTCGTTGCTCTCAGCAGCGTTGTCTTCTCGGTCTAGCTTGTCAAAGTCCAAACAGAAATCCATGTCATTGATGGAATATCAGACTACTGCCGGTTCTAAAGCACAAGAAAAACAGCAGCAACTCACCTCCGAAGAAATCACTATTATGCGCAGAGCTGCCCGAGAGAAAATTGTTCACAAAAAGACCATCAAGGCTTCACTCAACGAAGCGGCACAACAGCAATCCACAGGTCATAACAACGGAAAAACTCCAAAGAAACCGAGGACAAACGAAGAGATACTCAAGGAACTCAAGGCTGCAGAAACAGATCCATTCTTCATTCCTTCTGCATCCATGATGCAACGCGTCACCAAAGATGATGGTCATAAAGGCTTATCTCTTAAGAATGCAAAAGATGAAGCAGAAAGACGTCAACTACAAGCAAAGCAGCTCAATACGAAGCGCAAAGTTGATTCAGTATTCTAAAGACAGCGTGTCTTGCTTTTTTTTTCCATATTGGTCCTTAAGCGACTCTAGTGCCTAAAAAGAGGCCTTAAGACAAGCTTATAAGCGTCAGTGTTTGGTAAAGCTCTCTAGAAGAAGAAAAAGAACCACATTCTCTTGCTGCCCACAGCCGACCATGTCATCGAGCACAACAACGACACCATCTAATAAGCCAGGACTTTTGCAGAATCCTGTAGTGTCAGAAGATCATGAACGTATTACAGTCAACGTTGGGGGTCGTATTTTCGAGACGACTTACGCTACACTGACTCGCCAGTCTGAATCACACCTTGCGCGTGATGTGGCTCAAAGATGGAAAAAAGCACACCCATCTTATAGCGGCAATTCGCCTTCTTATTCTCCAACAAGCCCTTCTTACGTATTGCCAACGCAAATCGCCGGGAGTAACAGCGGAATTACAAAGAGCCCCCTAACCATCTTCATAGACCGCAATCCCGACGCGTTTGCTGGTATCCTTGAACTGCTTCGTACTGGACGAAACGGCAATCCCAATTCCCCTCCACGAGGCGTTTCTGAGCAAGAATGGCACTTGGAACTACAATTCTATGGTATCAAGACTGTCTATCGTGACATACTTCAGAAGTCAATAATCACAAAACCTGCCAAAAGAGATCACAATACAGGAGGCGATGAAGACGAAGGAGACAACAAGAACCCAGAGGATCAAGATGACCCACCTCGCAAGTCTCCGAAGCACAAGAACCGCAAAGGCGGTCGGGGAGCATCACCCAGTGGTCTTGGACGAGTCATTGTAAATAACTGACTGCATAAACAACACAGATGACTGTAGTTTGATGTGTAGATTTTTTTTATTAACAAGTAAAAAATATAAAAAAAAGTCTTTTTTGCGCACTCTCAAGCTTTAATGCCCTTTCTTTTAGCACCGGCCTTAGCTTTTGTAGGTGCTGAAACAGGAGCAGGCACGGACTTTTCTTCTTCCGCTTTCTTTACAGCAGCGAGCTCTTTGCCGCTGTTTATACTTTCAAAGCTCTTCTCGATCACCTCCGTAACAAGTAGGTTTGCAGCGTCTTTGTCATTTTTCGATGCTATCGCGACGATATTAGGCAGGCCAGGGTAGAGTTGATCCGCTACCAATGGATTTAGCTCGATCTTCTTCGTCAGCATCTCGCGCACCTCGGCATCTGCTAGAAGCAGCTGAATCTCCCTTTGTGTGATCAGAGTGCGGGGCTTGATGCCCTTATGGCGCAGGTCGGTTGCAGCCTTTTCGCTGCTCAGCGTACGAGAGAGAGCAGCAGAGCGCAACAAATAAACTGCTTCTCTAATCAGATAAGTGACCACACCAGAAAAGTAAGCAGCGGCGTCGGAGCTTACATTGAATTGGTCGTTATTGCTGATGCTAAGGTTAAGCTTAGCACGCGCAAGTAACGCCAACTCAAATTCTTCTTCGTCTTCCTCATCGCTTTCTGCATTGGCTATATATTCTCCACCTGCTTCGTCTTCATGGATCGCGGCAGTTGCAGCGGGATTTGAAGAAACATGTTCATCCATGGCCGCAGTATTCTTGACAGGTGACTCTTCGTCATCGTCACCTTCCTCCTTTTCTTGCTGCTTCTTATTCTTCTTCTGCTTGGTTTTGCTCTTACTCTTCACAGGAGCTTTTTGCTTGCGCTGACGTTTTTTAGCAGGTTCTTCGACTTCTTCATCTTCTTTCTGTGTGGTTTCAACCGTAGCTTCCTTCTGGGTTTTGAGTTTCTTTTTGCTCTTGCTGCTAGAGCGCTTCTTGGCCTTTCGTTCCTCTTGCTCAATGGCTATGCGCTGAGCTAGTACAGCTGCAGCTTCCTTTTCCACTTCTTCAATAATTGTTTTTCCACTTGTTTGAGCGGCCATGGTAAATACAAAAAAAAATGAGGAAATAAGAAGCTTTGTTGAGCGGTGTGCGACACGGACGTATTCGGACTAATCAAGCGCCACGCCACGCTGACCCCCCATTCGGCTGGGGAAGCCTTTTTTGGACACTAGAGAAGACACTTACCCCGCTCTTTTTTGGGTTATTTATTGTTCATAAAAACCTGCGCCTACATCCACAACTCTCGCAAATTTTTTTTTGTGTTTGTTGTTGTTTCAGCTTCCTAATGCCTAAGAAAAGAAAAAGCAAGATCATTGTGGTTATAGGGCCATCGATTTCCAACAAATCACAAGCCCACAACCGTCGCGAAATTCTCTTAGAGAAACAACGCAAGTACGCGCTTAGACTAGAAAAAATCGAAGAAAAGCTGGATAAAATACAACTTGAACTCGACGTACTAGAGGAAAATTGGGACTTGAAAGATCAAGATCCCGCGAACGCAGAGTCCGCCTCTCTAAGCAAATAACAACAAAACAACCAATGATTTGTTCTTTCCCCTTGTTTTCAATAGTTCTTCTCTTTATTATTAAAATTTACTGGATACACTCCAGTGAAACCATACATTGCAGTTTCATAATCCAGGGGGTAATTGACATTATTGGAATGCGGTTGTTGTTGCTGCTGCTGCCGCATTTGTAGTTGAGAAGGAGGCGTCTGAAAAAGTTGTTGCTGCTGCTGGCGCTGTTTCACAAGCTGCTCAGATGCGTCATCTTCTTTTAGGCTCTCATCACGTGGAGGCGGCTCGACGTAGAACAGTGTGGCAACGGTAACATCCCGAGAAAAAGGGAAATCATATGAGAAGAAATCTTCTGGTGCGCATTCATGCGAAGGAAATTGTTCGCCCAGAATGCCCATGGATTTATACACCTCAGCAACAAACTCTGAACAAAAGTATCTACTCGTGTCTGGTTTGTTGTGTCCCAAAGGTGAAAAATCGATACCAATACGAATTAATGTGGTAAGATCTTCTTCGTATTCTTTTGTGTGCTCTCTGTTGGTAAACTCTTGAAATCGCTGCATGCTCTCTTTTAGTGCTTCTGGACTTGGCCAGCGTAACTTCACGACGCCCATATACAACGGCGGATGCTTTATCAGTTTGTTCCAGAGATCGACTTTGCGCACACCTCCTTTGCGCACCTTCAGCGTCTCGTCTAAGCAGTCGTCCGCGTGTTTGATACATTCCCACAGGTAGATGTAATCACCCTCTGGTGTATAGCGCCTTTCTATGATTCCCACGTGACTCCATTCGCTCCTTGTAAAAGTTTTGACAATCCATGCGGGTAGTCCCACACTGCAAAGTAGCACCAAATCGCCTGTTTCGAGCCAGGGGGCTATTTCATCAAAGCTCCTAAATCCAGGCTCCGAGTGTTTCAATACAGCTATTTCTTTGCTAACGGCTTGTCCACAACTGAAACAATTACCCATTTTTTTTTCCCCTTCGAGTCTTCTTGTACTTATTCAAGGGTGTTTTCTGCGTTTCACGCATCCATGATGAAAACAAACAACATCATGATGAGATCGACCAATGTATTTGTTTTCACACTCAGAGGGGCCCCTTTTTCATTATTTGTTAGATTATCCTTTTATTATTGCAACTGCAAAGGATTGTGAACAGTAATAACAACAACAGAAAAAAAAACTTTCTAGTTAGCTCGTTGGTTGTTTGGTACTTTTCTTTTCTATACCATGTAGCTCTAATAATATAAAACTCAAACGAGTTAACCCGTGTAGGTGCGAAAGTTCGTGCCAATGAGCTATTTCATATTCTGCTATCTCCTTCGCTAACTTGTAACGTTTGATGACTTTAGCAGTAATATCGTCTTTGAACATAAAAAAAAATGTGGAGTGCGTGCCAACATTCATTGGGTTTGATTCCAGTAGATACGAAGTGAGTTTTTCGAACGATTCCAATATGCCATCAAGTTTGGGTTTGATGTCTTTCAAAGCCTGAAGTTGGGTGGCTGTTGCTTCTTGGTTTAAAGTGTTGAAGTACCGGCGCATCTCCGCTGAGAATGGTTTGAGTGATTCTAATGTCTCTTTGTCGATATGTTGAAAATCAACGCTGAGACCCTTGTTATTCCAATCTCGTAGCATATCATCCATGAACTTTCCCACGTACGGGTCGTTTCTGCTGCTCTCCTTTAGTCTATATTCATGGATGATGTCAGCTATGGGTTTTTCTATATTTGCGTCTACGTCTACGAATTTTTCATTGTCCTTCTTCTTTTTCTGGTACACAGGAATGTGTCGATCATCTTCGTAATCGTCACAAATAGCGCTGTAGTCGTCGTATATATTAATGTCAGGAAAAGAAAAAGGCCCCTCTGGTATTTTCTTCTCATTTTTTCTGGCCTTATCAGCATCGCTGCTCGCTGCTTGATGTATTGCCAAAACGACAATCAATAGGTAAAAGAGATAAAATGTGAGTTTGAATGCGCGCATCATAGAACTTATTAGATAGAGAGGTTTTAGGAATGGAACGCTGGTGATGCGAAAAAAAAAAGCAATGAGGCCGAAAAGGCCCGCTGCCAATCTTATACGGACAAACAGCTAAAAATGGTACTGACCTATTACGGAACAAACTGTGGAGTTTTTTTACGGAGATTGTAGAGTCTTTTGTTTTAGGGCACTTTTTTTTTTGTTTATTGGTTCACTCCTTATGATGCGTTATTAAGATCATACACAAAAAAAAAATGATAATCACACATCAAGTATCGCTGCAAAAAAAAATCCATGTTGCAGACTTTTTGGAGCCTCCCTTGTTTTATGCGGCAAGAGCCGGACAGAACAGAGGGCGACGCGCAGAGTTGATGGGACTCTGGAGAGTATTGATAAGCTCGTTGGTGACACCGTTGGCATTGACATCGAACACGACATTCACATCAGCGCAGAGACCGCGGATAGAAGCTTCCTGGGGACTGCAAATGCGAGTCGCACCCTGGTTAGGACCGAATGCGTCCTGGTTGATCTCAACGCGAAGCTTCACCTGACGAGCCCGAGTGATGAGCTCAGGCTTCATAGCAACAATAGCAGCAGTGGGGTCCCAAAGGAACGCAGTGCCAAAGTAGTCAGTTGTCCACCAAGTGGCGCGTTGGACAATCATCAGACGACCAACAAGCTGAGCTTCCGGAGTAGCAGGGTTTCCAGCGAGGGATTCGAAGAGTGACTCCTGAAGGGGTACATCATTTGTGGCATCAAGAGGCACTAGAGTAATAGGAACTCCCAGCGCAGACAAGTTTCCAAACGCCCACTGAGCAGCGTGGGGGTCGTTGATAACATTGAATTCAGCGTCGTTGTTGCGCTGCGTTTCTGTGGCAGGTTGGTAGGTAGTAAAGATGTTTCCGGTAGTATTAACAGCACCACCCATCTGTACGACATTTTCAATGCGACGGATCAGAGAGCGAGTGCGTCGGTCCAAACGCTCATTGAAGAGCTTGGCAATAGAAGTCAGAGTGCCAAGACTGATGATGGT
>ERZ1066122.1419-NODE-1419-length-19372-cov-7.861262_pt1 | contig 19372 bp, 9 predicted proteins | sample MGYA00382769_ERZ1066122 | MGnify/ENA primary metagenome ERZ1066122 (study PRJEB33369, sample SAMEA5778352) | biofilm metagenome | biome: Industrial cooling water; feature: Water cooling tower basin; material: Biofilm | place: United Arab Emirates | collected... | reverse complement strand
GTTGCTGAAACATCCTACAAGATACTACCTTCGACCAACGGGTGCGTAAGTCCTAGCCCTAAAAACATCTGCAATTCAGAAAGTTAGCGTACAGCTTACAGCTTGTAACTTGTGGCTACCCGCTTAAATACCGGATAACTTTTGGCTGACCGCTTAAGAACCTGTTTACGTTACCTGACGGCGGCTGAGAATGAACCGCGAACGGAGGTTCGCGGCCCATTCCAGCTATCGCAAACATTTTCTTAAAGGGAGACATTGCACCGCTGGTCAATCATCCAACAGTATCTGTTTCTTGTGCCGTAACTTAGCCCTGCCCGCCTCAACCAGCCGGCACACTCTGCTTGTCTGTCTTTCGCTCTTCTCTGGTGGCCGCCGCGCTATGGCTGGGGCTGCCGATGGCCGTTTCTGCCGCCCCGGCGCCGTATGCCGTGGCCTCGCTCGACCCCGCGCTGCGGCGCCACGCCGCCAGCGTGGTGCGCCGCCACGACGCGGTGCTCACTTTCGAGCGGTTCGATTCGTACACCTACTCCGTCACGCGGGTCGTGACGGTGCTCACGCCGGCCGGGGCCGATGAGGCGCATCTGGTGGTCGGCACCAGCTCGCTCCACAAAATCACGGAGCTGAGTGCGCGCCTCTACGACGCCGACGGGACCCCCGGCCGCCGCCTGCGCGGCTCCTCCGACTGGCGCGACGTGAGCGCCACCGCCGCCGGCACCTTCCTCGACGACACCCGCGCCCGCGTGGCCGACGCTCGCCAGCCCACCACCCCTTACACGGTGGAGCTGACCTACGAAATCCGCTCCACCAACCCGCTGTTTCTGCCCGACTGGCAGCCGCAGCAAGCCTGGAACCAGAGCGTCGAGTCGGCCACCTTCGCCCTGCGCCACCCCGACGATGTGCGCGTACGCCACCGCGAGTGGCAGCTTCCGGCGGGCGCCGCCCGGCCCGACACGGTGACTGGCGGCCTGCCCACGCAGCGGTGGGCCGTGCGGCGGCTGCCCGCGCTGCGCCTCGTGCCACAGGCGCCGCCCCTCAGCGAGCAGGCGCCCGGCGTGTGGTGCGCGCCCGTGGAGTTCGAGGTGCAGGGCTACGCCGGCCGACAAACCACCTGGGACGAGCTGGGCCGCTGGTACGACAAGCTCAACGCCGACCGCGACAAGCTCCCGCCTGCTCTCGTAGCCGAAATGACCGCCCTGCGCGATTCCGTGGCCGACCCGCGCCGCCGCGCGCGCCGCGTCTATGAGCGTGTGCAGCGCACTACGCGCTACGTCTCGATTCAGCTCGGCCTAGGCGGCTGGCAAACCCTCCCCGCCGCCGACGTGACCCGCACCGGCTACGGCGACTGCAAAGCCCTCACCACCTACTGCCGCGCCCTGCTGGCCGCCGCCGGGCTGCCCTCGTTCCCGGCGCTGGTGGGCGCGGGCGTTTCGGCGCCCGACCTGCACCCCGAGTGGGTGGCGCCGCAGTTCAACCACGTGGTGTTGTGCGTACCGCTGGCGCGCACCCGCACCGCCCCCGCCGATACGGTGTGGCTCGAGTGTACGTCCGGCACACAGCCGTTTGGCGCGTTGGGCGCGTTCACGGCGGGGCGCCACGCCTTGCTGGTGCTGCCGCTGGGCGGGCGCCTGGTCCGAACGCCCACCCTCGATGCCGCCAACACGGCGCGTGTGCGGCGCCTGACGCTGCACCTCGCGCCCACCGGCAACGCCACCGCCACCGTGCATACGCGCCGCACCGGCGCCCTCGGCGATGCCTACGCCGCGCTGGCCGCGCAGCCGCCCACCGACCAGCGCCGCACCGTCACGGAGGCCCTCAACGCCACCACCAGCCTCAGCATCAAGTCGCTGCAATTAACCACGGCACCCCCAACCACCGCCGGGGCCGTGGTGGACGAAACCCTCGACCTGTCGCTGCCCACCGTGGCCGCCCGCGCCGGCACGCGCCTGCGTCTGCCGCTCAACGTGCTGAGCCGCTGGGAGGCACCGCGCGCCGACTCGGCCCGCCGCGCGCCGCTGTGGCTCACCGAAAGCATCACCTATCTCGATTCCGTTACCGTTCGCCTGCCGCCGGGGGCGCGCGCCGAAGACGTGCCGCCGCCCCTGACGCTGACCACGCCGTTTGGGTCGTTGCGGGTAGCCACCACGGTAGCCCCCGACGGCACCGCCCTGCTCTACCGCCGCGAGCTGCGGACAACGGCCGGGCGATTCCCCGCTTCCGAGTGGCCCGCCTACGTGGCCTTCACCGAACAAATCGCCCGCGCCGACCGGCAGCAGGCCACATTGCTGGTGGAGGCGACGCATTAGGCGGTTGATTCTGACAATGATGCACCTTTCACAAGCACGTGTGGACATTTAGCCTGTGGCTCCGGAGGGGCTACCTATCGGTAAGTCACCACAACCGACCGCAGCAAGCAAGATGATTTACCGATAGGTAGCCCCTCCGGGGCCACAATCTGCCCTTTTATGCTTCATTTTTCTACTCTTCTGATGGCTCGCTTTCCCCACGCTTTCCGGTCGTTGCTCTGCGCCACACTGCGTTTTTCGCTGTTTCTGCTGACCCTCGCTGCCCCGGCCGCGTGGGCGCAGACGCCGACCCCCGCCGACCCGAAACCCGCCGCCACCGTGCCGGAGATACGGCCCGTCTCGGCCGACGACTTTGCGCCCACGGCCTTCGCCGCTGACACGGGCGCCGCTGCCGTGGTGCTATCCGACCGGGGCCACGTGTTCTTTGAGAACAACTCAGCCGGGTTCAGGATGCGCTTTAACCGAGTCCGGCGCGTCAAGATTCTGCGCGAAGACGGCCTCGAAGAAGCCACCGGCAAGGTGCGGCTCTACCACCGCGACGGCGGACGCGAAGAAATCGTCTCGCTCAAAGGCGCCGCCTGGAATATGGACGGCGGAAAGCTGCAAAAAACCGAAACGAAAAGCGGCGCCACGACCGTGCATCTGTCGGAGCATCTCGACGAGCGCCGCCTGACGCTGACGGGTGTGCGGGTGGGGGCGGTGGTCGAAATTTCGTATTCCGTCATCTCCGACTTCTTTTTCACGCTGCCGACCTGGTATTTTGAGGAAGAGGACCGGCCGGTGCGCCGCAGTGAGATGGTGGTCGAGATTCCTGATTTTATGGACTACGGCTTCGAGCGCACCGCCTACCGCCCGTTCGCGGTGGAAGAGCACAAGCCGATGTCTTCCAACGCGCTGCGGGTCGATGGAATGCCCGTCAAGGGGAACGCCGTGCGGTGGGTGATGCTCGACGCGCCCGCCTTCCGCGATGAGCCGTTTCTGAGCGCCGCCACTGACTGGATTTCGCACGTCAGCTTTCAGCTCCGCGCGGCCAATATGCCCGGCGTTGGCTATCGCACGTACACCACCACCTGGCCGAAGGCCAACGCCGAGCTGCTGCTGCACCCGCGTTTCGGCGGTGTGCTCGGCGATGCCGGGGCGCTGACCAAAACCGCCAAAGCCCTCCGCACCTCGGAGCCTGACGTGACCGCCCGCGCCCGCAAAGTGGTGGCGCTCGTGCGCGAATCGGTGGCGTGGAACGGCATCGAGTCGCTGTACGCTACCTCCGATGTGGGCGACCTGCTGCGCCAGCGCAAAGGCAACTCGGCCGACGTCAATCTGCTGCTGGTGAGCGCGTTGCGTACGGCAGGCATCCCGGCCGAAGCCGTGGCGCTGAGTACGCGCGAGCACGGCACCGTTATCGAAGAAATGCCGCTGCTGAATCGGTTCAACTACGTACTCGCGCTTGCCGAGCTGCCCGACGCGCCCGGCGGCCAACTGCTCGATGCCACCGCGCCGTACGCGGCCTTCGAGATGCTGCCCGAGGGCTGCCTCAACACGCGCGGCCGCGTGATGGCCTCCGACGAAGCCCGCCAGCGGTGGGTCGATGTGGGGTCGAAGCTGCAATACGCCACGTTTACCACCGGCGTGATTACGCCGGATGCCACGGGCGGCACGAAGGCCGCGTTGCGTACCGCCCTGTCGGGCTACGCCGGGCAGCGCGCCCGCACCCGCGCCGACGGCCAGACCCCCGAACAGCTCGCCACCCACTACCTCACCCCCGCCCCCGGCGCCCGCCTGACCAACGCAAAACTCACCCGCCCCACCGACCTGACGGCCGCCGTAATAGTCGAAGCCGAGCTGACCGAAGCCCCCGAAGCCGGCGCCGCCCCGCCGAAGCTGCTTTTCGTGAGCGCCAAAGATTTCGGCGGCTACACCGAGAACCCCTTCCGCACACCCGAACGCCGCTTTCCGGTCGATTTGGGCGCCGGCTACAACGAGTCGCTGATGCTCGAAGTAACCGTGCCGGAGGGCTACGAAATCGAGACCGTGCCGTCGTCGATGAGCCAGCGCTCGCCGGATTCGCATATCCGCGCCCAGTTTCGCTGTACGCCCGCGCCTGATGGTCGGTCGGTGCAAATCCAGAGTGCGCTGCTGCTCTCGCGCCCGGCGTTCAGCCCGGCAGAATATCCGGCCCTGCGGCAGATGTACGCCGCCATCGTGGCCAAACACGCCGAGCCGTTGGTGCTGAAGAAGAAGTAGTGGCGCTACACCACCACGTGCGGCACAAACGCCGACTCGTTCGTGATGATGCCCGCCGCCCGCCGGAAGCCCAACGCGCAGCCTTCACCGGCCCAAAACGCGCCCACCTGGTAGCGGTGCCCGGCCGCGTCGGTCGCCAGCTCGGCCCAGCGCTGATATACTACGGGTTGATTGGCGTACTCGCCGGGGTTTTCGCTGACTACGCGGCCGTCTTGCAGCTCGGTTACATCCTGCCCTTCGCGGCCCAGCACGGGTTTGCGCGCCGCGTGGCCGCCGAGGGGCTGGTCGCGGGTTTCGAGCAGCAGCGGGTGGCCGGGGTGCTGCTCCCATAGCAACGACAGCAAAGCTTTGCGTTGGAATACGAGCGGATAGGCCCGATTGGTGACCACCACGGCGCGGCTCTGGGTGAGGTGGTTGAGGTCGGCCGTCAACTCCGGCTCTTCTTCGGCCAGAATCTCCCACGGCACCAGCTTGAACAGAAAATCAAAGCGCAGCCACTCGCCGGGGGCGGTTTCGGCCCATACGCCGCAGTCAGGGCCGGTGGCGGCCACCTGCATCGCGTCGATGGATGCTATGTGGGCCACGTCGAAGCCTGCCTCGCGGGCTGCCTCGGCCAGCACGGCGCAATTGGCAGCGTCTTCGGGGGCGTCGGGCAGGTGCGTGAGCAGCAGCATGGGCGCGCGGTCGGGGTTACGGCGGCGCCACTCGGTGAACTGCGCGGCGAGGCCCTCGAACAGGCCGTTGGCTTGTTGGGCGGCGGCGGAACCATCGGCGCTGGCCAGGCCGACGGCCATCAGGCTGGCCCACTGCACCACGGCGGTTTCGGGGATGGACGTGGCCGTATCGGCGTTGAATTCGAGGAGCTTGGGGCCGTCGGCAGTCAGGGCCAGATCGAAGCGGCCGTAGAGGTGCCAATGATGGTCGTCGGCCCAGGTGTGGCGGACGATTTCCCAGAGGTTCTCCGGAATCGAGAGGCGCCGCAGGAAGGCGTCGGGCAGGTCGTCGGGGATGGCATCGACGAAGAGTTGATACAGCGTATCGGCGGCACGAAGCAGTTCGTCGGCGGCGCCCTCGGGCAACTCCACGGCTTCCGAGGCGAGGTAGCCGGGGCAAGCGTCATCAAGCGCCCACTCCCAGCCGAGAGCACGAAGGGCAGGCGTAGGGGCGCCGGAGAGGGGAAGGAAAGTCATTTTTATTAAGCGGTCGACCAGAAGTTTTGCGGCTTTTGATACCCTGAAAACATCTGCAATTCAGAAAGTTAGCTTGCAGATTACAGCTTGTAACTTGTGGCTACCCGCTTAGTGTAGCAATGCAGCGGTTTTCGGGTCTATTTACGGTATCGTAGAGACGCATCCTTGCGTCTGCGGCGGTTGCGCCACGCAGCGGCGCCGGGCAGCGGAGACGCAAGGATGCGTCTCTACCAATCTGCCCGCTGGGCCACCCCGGCGCGGCGTACACGCAGCGGAGACGCAAGGATGCGTCTCTACCCCGTCCACTGACCCTGAATCCGGTCTAACCATCCGCGCTGGAACATCCGCGTTCATCCGCAGGCCAACCCGCCGTAATGGCCCGCAGATGAACGCGGATGTTCCAGCGCGGATTGCCGGTTTACCCTCCAAATCCCCGGAACCCGCCCCTGCTCCCAAACCCCGAACTGCGCCCAAAGCGCGGCGCGCTGCTGCTGCGAAACGCCGGCGACGCCCGCCGTACGCTCCGGCTCGCCAGCACACCCGAGCGCCCCAGCCCCGCCCCTGCCGAGCTGAACCCGCGCGCGTGGAACGAGCGGCGCTCGTCGTCGCGCTCGCGGGCCACGTTGGCGCGCCACGCCTGATTCTGGTTCAACAGCCCCGGATTGGCGTAAAAACCGGGCTGCGGCGTCAGGAAGCGGCCCGCCATAAAGCCGATGCCGCTCCACATCAGCGCGTCCATCATTCCGGTGCCGCCGATGCGGTTTTCGGTGTGTTGGCGGCTGTATTGCTGCATCTGTTGCTGCAACGCCTGACCTTGCAGGGTATCAACCTTGCCGTCGAAGTGGCGCAGGATGGCGGCTACTTCTTCCTGCCCGGCTGGGCGCTCGGCGGTGATTTTCCACTGGCCGGGCTGCGTCTCGGTCAGTTCCGTGATGACGCCTTGCGAAAACGAGCGCGCCGGCGCGTCTTCGGCCGATGTGGACCAGTCGCCGCCGGCGTCGGTGCCCGACTCGTTGCCCGAGCAGGCGGGCAGCGTAGTAAGGCCGAGACTGGCCGCAGCGGTAAGCAGAAGAGTATTGCGGCGCCAGTCGGCGAGGCGGAAATAGGGACGTTTCATTTGAGCGGCTAACGGTAGGCCTGCCGACTTGGTGCCGGGTGCGGCCGACCCAGGCAAGCTGTCGACAAGTTAGGGCCGCACGGCGGGTGCAAGTGGTCCGTCGCAGGGAACGACTGCGAGCAAGTTTTTTATTTAGACTTATTAAAAATAACATCCTACCTTTGCCGCACCATTCACCCGAAACACGCGCGGCCGATGCGTTTCCGACCTCTACTCACTTTCCTCTCATCGTTTCTACCTGCCGTTTTGTGGGTTTATGCGTGGCTCCTGCCGCTGCCGCTGCTCGCGGCGGCTCCGCCCGCCCGCGCCGAAACGGCCACCCGCACCACCGCACCCCCACCCGACGCCGCCGGGCGCGGCACCCTGACCGGCCGCGTCCGCACCCCCGACGGGAAGCCGGCCGAGCAAATAAGCGTGGCGCTGTTGGGCACCCGTTTCGGCACCGCCACCGACGCGCAGGGGCATTACCGCCTGCTCAACGTGCCGACCGGCTCCTACACACTCGTGGCCTCTGGCCTCGGGTATGCGCCCACCCGCGTGGCGGTGCGGGTGCAACACGGCGAAACCACCGCCGTGCCCGACCTCGCGCTGACGGCCGCCGCCACTGACCTCGACGAAGTAACCGTCGCCGCCGAAAAGCCGCGCTACGTGGTCGAAAAGCCCTCCGAATCGCTCCGACTCAACGCGCCGCTGCTCGAAGTGCCGCAAAACATCTCGGTGGCCACCACGCAGACGTTCCGCGATTTCGGCATCGTGGGCACGGCCGAGATGAGCCGCCTCACCAGCGGCATCGTGCGGCGCTACGGCGGCGCCAACGATTTCGCATTCAACATCCGGGGCACCGATGCCACCAACAACGTCTTCCGCAACGGCGTGGGTGGTTATTGGTGGAATCAGCAGTCCGATGCATTTATGTTGGAGCGGGTGGAGTTCGTGAAAGGGCCGGCCGGGTTTATGATCGGCAACGCCGAGCCGGGCGGGCTACTCAACGAAGTCACCAAACAGGCCGATGGCCGCCGCGTGCGCGAAGCCGAGGTAGGCTACGGAAGCTGGAACCTGCTGCGCGCGGGCGTCGATGTGGGCGATACGTTCTCGCCGAAGAGCCGATTCAGCTACCGGGTGGTGGTGGGCGGTCAGCGCACCAACGCCACCTACGATTTCTACCGCGCCTCGCGCACCTACGTGCTGCCGTCGGTGCGCTACGCCTACGGCAGCGGCTCCTACGTGCAGGCCGAAGTGATTCGGATGGATGGCTTCGTGAAGGCCGACAACTACAACAACGTGAGCCGCACGGGCCGCAACGACTGGCTCTTCCCCCTCACCTTCAACGCCACCGACCCCGGCGCCGTGCGCGGCATCCAGACCGACGACCAGTACGTGCGCCTCGCGCACACGCACCGCTTCGGCAACAGCGGCTGGCAGCTCAAAACGCAGCTCGCCGATGTGCGCGGCGTGTACGACGGCGATTATATGTACGTCAGCCGCCCCTCCGTGGCGTTCGATACGCTCTACCGGGGCTACGGCCGCACCGATTGGCGCAACCGCCTGCAAGCTGCCCAAACCTTCCTCGATGGGTCGTTCAGCACCGGCGAGCACCTCCATCATTCCGTGCTGGTGGGCCTCGATTTTGGCAAAAGCTGGGTCAGCTCGGCTTGGGGCGAAGCCGCCGACACCGACGATGTGTGGGGCAACGACCTGCCGCTGGTAGTCGCGCAGCCCACCTACAATCTCGCGCACAACCAGCTGGCCCCCACCACTACCCTGAACCCCGCCGATAGCTGGGGCACCCAATGGACGGCCCTTTACGCTCAGGACCACCTGAAAATCGCCGACCGCGTGGTGCTGACCGTGGCCGGGCGCCTCTCGCACACCCGCGCGTGGGCCTCCTACGACAGCGCCACCGTGCGCGGCACCCGCTTCACGCCGCGCCTCGGCCTGACGTATCTGCTCAACGACCGGATGTCGGTGTACGTCCTGCGCGACGAAACCTTCCTGCCGCAAACCGGCCGCAAAAAGACCGGCTCGGCCCCGCCCCTCACCGGCCAAAACTGGGAAGTCGGTTACAAGGCGCAGCTCCTCGACCGGCGGCTGGCGCTGAACGCGGGCGTGTTCCGCACCATCGAAAACAACGTGCTGGTGCAGGACCCGCAGCAAACGCAGTTTTACGAAGAGCGCGGCCAGATTACGAGCCAGGGCGTGGAGGCCGATGTGGTGGGCAACCTTACCGACAACATCGTCGCCAACGTCAACTACACCTACACCGACGCGCGCATCACCCGCGACCTCAACCCCGAAAACATCGGTTTCCGCAACTACGGCGTGGCCCGCCACACCGCCAACGCGATGCTGCGCTACAAGCTGCTGCAAGGCGCCTTGCGCGGCCTCTCGGTCGGCGCCGGGGCGCAGTTGATGGGCGCCCGCAGCGCCGTGTGGGCCGGCTACACCGCCGCCACCGACCGCGATAAAACCTCCCCCGCCTACACCCTCCTCGACGCCAACGTGGGCTACGAAACCGCCCGCCTCTCGCTCCGCGCCAACGTGTTCAACCTACTCAACACGCGCGGGATGGATAACGCGTGGTGGAACTCCGCCGCCGATGAGAATACGCCCGGCTATTTCACGTTTTCGCCCATTCAGCCGGTCAATTTCCGGGTGATGATGGGGTATAAGCTGTAACGCGCCGCCGCGCCCCTCCCCCACCCAATGACCGCTAAAAAACTTTTCGGCTACCTCCACCTGTGGCTGGGCCTGGCCAGTGGGCTGGTGGTGCTGGTGGTGGCCCTCACGGGGGCGCTCTACGTATTTCAGGACGAAATCGAGACGCGCCTGCTGCACCCGGAGCGGCATTTCGTGGCCGTGCAGGCAAACCGCCCCTACGCGCCGCTGGCCGTCTGGCAGCGCCACGCCGACGCCGCCTTCGCGCCCTACCACGCCGACAGCCTCAGCTCGGGCCGCAGCTTCTACTGGCGCCCCGACACGCCCGGCCGCACCGCCGTGGCGAGCACCACCTACCGCGCTCAGGGCGAGGAGCGTTACGTCGAAGCCTTCCTCAACCCCTACACCGGGCAGGTGCTGGCCGTGGCCGAAACGTGGGCGCCCGGCTCGCTCTGGCGCACCGTCATCGACCTGCACATCAACCTGTTGCTCGGCGAGGCGGGCGGCCAGATGGTGCGCTGGGCGACGCTGTTTTTCCTGCTGCTGCTCGTCAGCGGCATCGTGCTGTGGTGGCCCAAAAACAAGGCGGCGCTCAACCAGCGCTACCGCTTCCGGTGGAAAGACACCACCAGGTGGAAACGCAAAACCTACGACCTGCACAACGTACTCGGCTTCTACGCGAGCTGGGTGGTGGTGTTTATGGCGATTACGGGGCTGGTCTGGACGTTCAAGTGGGTCGAAAATAGCTTCTACTTCGTGCTGGCCGGCGGGCAACCCGCCGCCGAGGTGCCCGAGATCAAGAGTCGCCAACCCAGCCGGGCCACGGCCGTGGCGGGCCTGTTCGCCGGGTTTTGCCGCACGCAGCCGGGCGCCTACGCCGAGGCCCGGTCGGTGTACGTCGATTACCCGTCCGACACGGCCGGCGTGTTCCGCGTCACGACCGAGTTTGACCCGCCCGGCATCGTCGCGGCCGACAACCGCGCCTTCCTCTACGACCGCGCCACCGGCCGCCTCCTCCGCGCCGGCGACGGCTGGGAAGGCCGCCCCCGCCGCCACGCCGCCGACTGGTGGCGCGATTTCAACGGGTCGATACATTACGGCGCCATCTTCGGGCTGCCCTCCAAGCTGCTGGCGTTTTTCGGCTGCCTGGTGGTGGCGTCGCTCCCGGTCACGGGTACGCTGGTGTGGTGGAACCGGCGGAATAAGGCGGTGAAGAAGGGGAAGGGTGTGCGGGTGGCGGCGGTGGCGTAAAGCGCCTCCGGCAGTCAGGAAAACGTAACGCCGAATACCACTCGGCGACGGCGGTTGGGCAACGCGGTTGGGCAACGCGCGCCACCGCCTACCTACGCAGCGATGAGCAGTGCATTCATTTCCTAAAAAATGAGATAGAATACCCCCCTCACACAATCGGCGCCCGCCGATGATACAGCCACTGCTTCAACCACAGCACCGGCCCGCCCAGCCCGATGATGAACGCGCAATCCAACCCAAAGCGCGTTAAGCCGTCGAGCGCCAGCGCAGGCAGGCCCGCCACCAGCCCCGCCCCCACCAGCGCGGCACCCGGAATCATCGTGCGCGCCACCGGCCGCCCGGCCTGAAACGGGCGCCGAAACGCCGCCAGCAGCACCGCGCCCGCCAGCGCGCCCGCCCCCGGCACCAGCAGTTCCGACAAACCCGGCGCGGCCAGGTTCCGCACCTCCGGGTTGGCGAGCAGGGCGGCGGCGGTGGTTTCGTGTGTGGCCAGCAAGCCCCAAAACGTGAGCGCGGCGGTGGCAATCAGCACCGCGTAGCCGAGGGCCGCCGCGCGCAGGCCGTGGCCCACCAGCGTCCAGCGCCCGAGCACGGCGCCGAGCGGCACCTTCGCGAGCGGGTCGAAGCCGGGCGCGATGATGCCCGCTGCCACAAACGCCACCGTCTGGGGCACGGGGTCGGAGACCAGCCCCACGGCGCTGATAAGGCCACCCAACGCCATCAGCAGCAGGTAGTTGACCGTGATGCACCCGTTGTGCCGGAGGCCGCTTTCCATCTCTTCCCACACGGCTTCGTCGCGGTCGTTTTCCACGGCAGCGGCGTGGGCCGGCGCGATGATGGACGCCACTTCGGCCGTGGCGATGGTGAGGTCGGGGCCGGGCACGGCGGCGCGCACACGGCGCAGCACGTCGTCGGCGGCGCGGTTGAGGAGCGTAAGCGTGAGTACGTCGTGCCCGGCGGGCTTGCGGGCGGCCCCGACGGCCACGCTCAGGCCAACGACGCCCGACAAAGGCACGAGCGTGTGGCAGAGCGATTCGGTGGCGGCCGGCGGAACGGTGAGCGTGAAGGTGCGGTGCATATGCCTTGACGTACGGCCCGGTGGGGCTGTCAGGTTGGCAGCGTACAGCCGACTGGCCCCCCGGTTGATTGCCGCCGCGCGCCCGACTACGCGCGCTTGCGGGCTGCCTAGTCGCTCAGTCAATCAGTCAATCAGTCACTCAGTAAAATGAAAGAGTCCGGCTCGATCTCGATTCACACCGAGAACATCTTCCCCATCATCAAGAAATTTCTCTACTCCGACCACGAGATTTTCCTGCGCGAGCTGGTCTCCAACGGCGTGGACGCGGCCCAGAAGCTCCAGCGCCTCGCCCAGCTCGGCGAAGCAACCGGCGAAACCGGCGAGCTGCGCGTGACGGTGAAGCTCGACAAGGACGCCCGCACCATCACGGTGAGCGACAACGGGTTGGGAATGACGGCCGAGGAGGTCAAAAAATACATCAATCAGATTGCGTTTTCGGGCGCTACCGAGTTCGTCGAGAAATACAAAGAGCAGGACGCGACGGCCAAAGACCAGATCATCGGCCAGTTCGGGCTGGGTTTTTACTCGGCGTTTATGGTGGCGCGCGAGGTAGAAATCTTCACCAAGAGCTTCAAGGACGAACCGGCCGCGCATTGGGTCTGCGATGGCTCGACGGCGTTTTCGCTGGAAGCGACCGAGAAAGCCGAGCGCGGCACCGACGTCGTACTCCACGTCGCCGACGATTCGGAGGAGTTTCTCGACGAAGCGCGTCTGCGCGGCATCCTCACCAAATACTGCAAATTCCTGCCGATTCCGGTGTTTTTCGGCGAGGAGCAGCTCAACCAGACCAAACCCATCTGGACGAAGCAGCCCGCCGAGCTGACCGACGACGACTACACCACGTTCTACCAGGAGCTGTACCCCTTCGCCGAGGCGCCGCTGTTCTGGATTCACCTCAACGTCGATTATCCGTTTAATCTGACGGGGATTTTATATTTCCCGAAGGTGAAGGATGAATTGCAATTTCAGCGCAATAAAATTCAGCTCTATTCGCGCCAGGTATTCATCACCGACGAAGTGAAGGATGTGGTGCCCGATTTCCTGATGCTGCTCCACGGCGTACTCGATTCGCCGGATATTCCGCTGAACGTCTCGCGCTCGTTTTTGCAGGCCGACGCGCGGGTCAAAAAAATCAATTCGTACATCACGAAAAAAGTCGCCGATAAACTCGCGCAGCTTTTCCGCGACGACCGCGCCGGTTTCGAGGCGAAATGGCCCGACATCGGCCTGTTCGTGAAATACGGAATGCTCGCCGACGATAAATTCTACGACCGCGCCAAGGATTTCGCGCTTGTCCAAAACACGGCCGAAAGATTCTTCACCCTCGACGAGTACCGCGAGCACACGCAGGCCGCCCAAACCGGCAAAAACGACACCCTCACGCTCCTCTACACCACCGACGCCGAAGGCCAGCACGCCTTCGTGGAGGGCGCCACCGCGCGCGGCTACGATGTGCTCCGTCTCGATACGCCCATCGACCCGCACTTCGTGGGCCTGCTCGAGCAGAAGCTCGACAAAACCACCCTCAAGCGCGTCGATGCCGACACGGCCGCCAAGCTCATCGAGAAGGAAGAAGCCGCCCCCGCCAGCGTACTGAGCGAGGAAGAAACCACCCGACTCAAAGAAGCCTACGAAGCCGCCATCGCTGACGCCACGATGCGCGTAAGCGTGGTGAGCGGCGCCCCGTCGGACGAGCCGGTCACCATCACGCGCCCCGAATTTATGCGCCGCCTCAAAGAGCAGCAGCGGATGGGCGGCGGCGGCGGGATGATGATGTTTGGCGCGATGCCCGACTCCTACGAGGTGAGCATCAACGCCAATCACCCCCTCGCCGCGCGCGTACTCGCCGCACCCGATGGCGGCGGCCAGCCCCTCGCCCGCCAAGCCTTCGACCTGGCCCTGCTGCAGCAGGGAATGCTGAAAGGCGCCCGCCTGACGGAGTTTGTGCGGCGGTCGGTGGAGCTGCTGGGGTAGGCGCTCGGGCCGGAGGGTGGGGGCACGGCCCCCGGTTATTTTTTCCGCCGGAGCGCAGCTCCGGACGAGCGCGTCGTCATCGCCGCTTCGGCTGGGGCCGGGGCGGCGATGTGCGTTTGTCTTATGACGTTCACCACCAAAAATTATGCATTTATTATCCGCTTCATCCCATTCAATCGGTCGGTGTATCGTACTCTTGTGCGCCGAAACGCATCGGTTCTTACCCCTTCTTCTTTCTGATGAAGGATACTTTTTCTCCCCCCCCCCCTCAGCCTCCACCAAGTAGCCGACAACCGGCGAACCGGACGCTCTTCGTGGCGCCTGCGTTGGAGTTCTCGTTTTCAGCCGCTGATGCTGACGCTGGGCATTAGTCTGGCCGGCGCCGTTCCGGCCACCGCACAGGCGCCGGCCGTGCCGCTGGGGCAGGCCGCCCGTTTCGGGTTGTTGAGTGGCCAGACCCTAACAGCCGACCCATCGTCCAAGGTTAGTGTACTGGGCGCGGTGGGCGCAGTTGCCATTAGTGGGCCGGTGGCCGCCGATAGTGGCACGTTCACTTCTGGTACCGGCTTGTTGCCGATGGCACTCACCGATCTGACGGACGCCCGCGCCGCCTGTTCGGCCTCGACGGCGCAGCCGCTGACCGGATTTGGCTCGCAATCGCTCACGCCCGGCGTGTACTCTTTCGCGGGGTCTGGTGCAACTATTCCGACCGGGGGCGCTGTCTGGACGCTGAGCGGGTCGTCTTCCGACCGCTACATTTTCAACGTGAGCGGCAACTGGACGATTGCTAACGAATTAATCGTCGCCCTAAACGGCGTTGCCCCAGCCAATGTGTATTGGAACGTGGGCGGCACGTTGGTTTCCAGTAAATCGGCCACGCTCCCCGGTGTGGTGATGGCCGCTACCATCAATCTGAGTGGCTTCTGGGGAGGTCATAGCGCGTTGCTTAGCGGCGGCAACCTCACGCTTACGTCGCTTGATGCGATGGCCGGGCGCACGACGTGGCTCAACTACCGAGAGTTGTGTCTGGTTGGGCGACCGCAGGCCGGTCCACAGGCTACCACCCCGTGCACCAACCTGATTCGTAACCCCAGCTTTGAGCAGAGGGCGCCCGGCATAACGTTTCCGCGTGGGCGGGGCAATCTACCGAACAGCAACGCGAGCTGTACGCTCACTGGGGGAGATATAATCGATTGGGGCAACGCTTCGTTGGGAACCCCCGATTGGTTTCGGCGTGGGTCTACCACCGTAAACGGCGTACTACTTGGAATTCCAACTAACGATTTTGGCACGGCTGATACGCGCCAACAAACCGGTAACAGTTACGTCGGCGTGTACTCGCAGAACGGGCGGGCCATCTCGCCGCCACAAACTGGATTCAGGGAGTATATTTTCCAGCAACTGGCGACGCCCCTACAGGCCAATCGATTGTATTACATAGAGTTTTTCTCGAATCTGGCGTCAAACAGTGAATTTTCGATGCGTACGTTGGGTGCGCGGTTGAGCGCAGTATGCCCCTATCAGAACACTGCAACCGTCTTTCGTGATGCCAACAACAATCTGCTTACCCCACATATAACGTCTCACGACCCCTCCTTCAATAGCCTCGCCGTTCCGGGGGCACAGCCACCCGTGGCGGCGGTCTGGTCGCGCACGGCAGGGGCTTACCGAGCGCAGGGCAATGAGCAGTTTCTGACTATCGGCAATTTCGATAACGATGCTGCTGCCACGTTTCAGGATATTTCAGCAGGTAATGGCTCTAATTCCAGAGGTGCCTACTACTATCTCGACGACGTAGGCATTTACGCTTTTCCGCAACCTTCCTTCTCCATCACCGCCATTACCTGCGCCGGCGCAGTAACTACCCTGGATTTCACGTGCCTGCTGCCCGCCAGCAGCCAAGCTGCATATCGCTGGGAAGATGGCGCGGGGCAGGTAGTGGGCACCGGCACGGCGGCCCTCACCATCACGGTACCACGAACCACCACCTATACTCTCGTGACGACCGTCACGGATCCCAACGGCACTACCGTGACTGACCGGCAGTCGGTCACGGTACCAGTGACCCCTCTAGCCGTTACCATTAGCGGCCCAACCTCCAGCTCAAACCAGTTGGCCTTAACGTATGTAGCGACCGGAACGCCCATCCCCGGCACCTACACGTGGGCCGGCGGCCCGAGCGGTACAACATTTAGTGGCAACACCCTAACAGTGCCGGCCGGCGCCTCTCCCGGTACCTACACTATCAGTTGTACTTACACCTCGCAGCAATTTCCTACTTGTCCACGCACCAGCACTTTACAAGTTACCATTCGGTCATACGACTGCGAAGAAACCCGAGGCGTTGACCTGCGGATTCCCGGCGATTTGCCGCTTACCATCAACGCTAACGGGAGTACGTACGTCTTCTCGGCCAAGCGCTATCGAGTGGACGGGGCGATGCTATTGACCAACGGGAAATTTCAGGCCGAACCGGGCGCCGTATTTATGTTCGACGGCGAAGGCTGTTCGCTCACAGTGGGCACCGGCGCCGAGTTCGTGGCCCAACAAACCCGCTTTACGGCCGCCTGCGATGTGATGTGGCAGGGCATCATCGTGACGGCCGACAGCAAAGGATTCTGCCTGGGTCGCCCCGGCGACACGTTTACCTCGCCGCTGCCGCCGCCAGCCGACTACGGCCAGCAACTACCGGTGAGCGAGATCAGCCACGCCCACGTGGCTCTGCGTTGGCAACATCCCGTAGCTGCGCCCGTACGCCTGTTGCACACACGGCTGCTGCACAACCTGGTGGGCGTAAGCTGCGACGGGGGCGCCACTACCACGCCCGTACCCGCCACGAGCGCCCTGCTCAACAACCAGCTCGACTCGGCGCCGCTCAGCTTCAAGCAGGGCAGCCGCGGCGTCGATAATTACACGCACGTTGGCTTCGAGCTAGGTGGCTGGAACTGGCAGAACGTCACCCTCTCGGGCAACCGCCTGCGGCACTCGCTGGTGGGCGTGGCGGTGTCAGCCGGCAGCAGCAGCCGGCTGACACTGACGAACAAAAACGAGTTCGTCAATACGTGGCTGGCCGGCGTGTACGCGCAGGGCGTTGGCAGCGGCCTGACCGTGAGCGGCAACCGCTTTACGCTGGCCTACCCCTCGGCGCGCCCCACGGCGGCGCTGCTGGACCGCTTCGAGGCGGCGTGGCCGAATTTCGTGTCCGGGTTCCGCGATCAGACCACCGGCTTGTATGTGGTGGGCGGCACCTCGGCCGCCCCGGCGCGGCTGGTGGTGCAGGCCAACGAGTTCGTGCAGCCGGTGCCGGGCCTGAGTTTTGGCACCTCAGCCTACGCGCAACGGGGTGTGGTGGTGGCGAATCTGCACTACGCCTACCTGTTTCAGGACAACCAATTCCGCAATCTCGACGTGGGCCTACTGGTGGGGCTGCGCTACGCGGGCAATGCCACGAGCAAAGTGGCCTCCAACTTCTTCCAGGACTGCGGGACGGGGATTGAGCTGTTTGCCCCCAAGATGGCTACCTACCCCGCACCGCCCGTACTCTGGCCGCAGTGCAATACGTTTCGGCGGACCTCGACGGTAGCGCTGCCCAGCGTCGGCATCCGCGTAGTGGATGGGCTGCCGGTCGTGTTTGATAGCTGGGAGATGAGGCAATCTACTCCTCAATATCTTAACGGGCGGCCGTGGATGATATTTATGAAGAACCGTTTTGACGACCGCACCGGCACGGCGCAGCGGCTGCGGTATCTGGATAATGGGAATGCGGCGGCGATTCGCTACACGGCGTTCACGACGTCCATCGCGCCGTACCCGATCAACCTCGTAGGTGAATTAGCAAATGCCGGACGGCAAACCAACTTCACCGTCAACAGCCCGAGCAATCCGCTTACTACTGAATACACCGACGCGCGCTCGTGCAGCGTAGAGGATGGGTTGGATGATGGCTTCAACCTGCCCCGGCCGGGGCGCGCGGCCGATTCCACGGCCACCACTCCGCCGCGTGGCAGCTTGGGGTACGCTAGCCCTAACCCTGTACACGCAGAAGCAACCCTCTCGTTTGAACTGCCCACTGACGCACACCACGCCGAACTGGTGATTCGTGCCGTCCGGGATGGACGGGTGGTGCTGCGTCGTCCGGTGTCGGTTTCGGCGCATCAGATAACCATTTCGGTAGCCGAGCTGCCGGATGGCGTCTATACGTATTCGATTGTCGCCGACCGGGCCGTGCTCGGCACCCGGCGTTTGTTGGTCAACCACGCCACACGATAAGCTCCGATGCACTCGCTGTTATACGCTGCCGTCCGCCCGTTGGGGTGGGCGGCAGCCCTGACACTAGGCTTATTGGCCCAACCGGCCCAGGCGCAGCCCACGCTGGCGTGGGACACGGTGGTGGTCAGCCCGCAGGTGGCCGAATATCCCTACTCGTCGGTGCGCCTCAGCGCCAACCGTTTCGTTACCGTGGGACTGGCCGACTCTACCTATTACGACGGCACCACGTACCAAGTGAACCACGGCCTGCTGTACCTGACGGACCGGCGGGGCCGGGTGCTGCGGAAACGGATTCGGCGGGTGCCGGTTGGCACCCGGGGAGTACTGCTCAACCCGCTGGCAACGCCGCGCGGCTTCGACGCTTTCACATTCGATCCGGCACCGCCAGCGCAATTTGCGGCCACGCGCTGGCTCAGCTTCGATTCGCTGGGTAATACACTACGCGAACGTGTGCTGCCGGGAACCGATTCGGCCCATAACTGGGCGCGCGCCGTGGGGTTGCCCGGCGGGTTGCTGACGGTGGGCTACGCGGTCAGCACTGGCATTGGCTACCAAGCCCACGTGCGCCGTTTCGATGAGGCAGGGCAACTCCTCTGGCAGCGGCGGTTAGGGCACTGGGCGTACGGGCAAGGGCTGGTGCCCTTGCGCGACGGTTCTTATGCGCTGGTGGCGGTTGACCCCACCCGGTACGGCATCGTGAGTCAGAACCAGTATCGCTTCGACTATAAGCTGTATCGCTTAACGGCCAGCGGCGGGGTGTTGGACAGCGCGTGCCTGGGCGTGGCGGGGGCGTGGGAAGAGGCGTTTCAAGCCAAAGCCACCACCGATGGCGGTCTGCTGATCTGCGGCTTCGAGTCCCCCAGCCCGTACAGCAATCCGCGCCGGGGGACGCTCATCAAGCTAGATAGCGCGTTTCAGCAACAGTGGAAATATACCATTTACGCTACGTGCTGCAACGGAGAGCAAGGTGCCGAAATACACGATGCGTGGGAGACAGTTGGCGGCAGCTACATCGTCAACGGCGGTGGCGATTCTATTCCGACCTATTTGCGTGAAGTGATTCCGCCAGTGGCTGCCGGGCAGCCACCCACAATGGGCTGGGGTTGGGGCTACCCGAGGCGTTTTCCGTTACCACAAGCTGCGGGTCCAAATTACTTGCTGTACGAGCCGGATGGTGTCGGCTACGGCTTTGGTACCTACGTCGCCACACTGAATCATCCCTCGTTTCTAGATGAGGAATTCTACCAATCCCGCCTCACGGGCCTGCCCACCCCGGCCGTGCTCGACTACTGCC
>ERZ1066122.1416-NODE-1416-length-19408-cov-7.115589_pt1 | contig 19408 bp, 18 predicted proteins | sample MGYA00382769_ERZ1066122 | MGnify/ENA primary metagenome ERZ1066122 (study PRJEB33369, sample SAMEA5778352) | biofilm metagenome | biome: Industrial cooling water; feature: Water cooling tower basin; material: Biofilm | place: United Arab Emirates | collected... | reverse complement strand
CCACCACCGCCGCTATCGCATCACCGAAGGCGCAGAGGAGATTCAGATGCGCAAGGTTGCGGCCTATCTCTTCGGCTATCTTGGCCCACGCAAGGGGACGCTGGGGTAGCGGGGCGTAAAGTTGAGCATGGCAGGTCAAAGCAGACGCCATCCCGCGACAGTCCCTGGAACTGAACTCCCTATCATCATGAAGCACCAACGCCCCGTGCTTCACACTCGGCTTGGCTAAGTTTTCAAGATAAATAACGCGAAAGGCCGACATCACCCGCCCTCTGACGTCCGATCTGGAAAAACGAACGGACTTGGACGAATGATGCAATCAACAGCCGTACAGACGGCCGCCTTTACTCCGCAGCTTCCATTTGCGCCATCTCCGCGCTGACGGCTCGGCCGAACGTCAGTACGCCGTCGTCGATCGACCCTTCGCGCATGATGACGCGGTCTTTCAGATAATCCTGGTTGAGCCGCCATGGTGCCGCGGTGCCATTCTTGGGCAGGATGCCCAGCGCGCGCTGGATATAGCCGGATGAGAAATCGAACACCGGTTCCTCACCCAGCGTGCTTTCGTCAACCGCCGGGTTGGCATAGTCCGCTCCCACCGCATCCAGATGGTTGAGCAGACGACAAACATAGGCCGACACCACATCGGCCTTCAGCGTCCAGCTGGCGTTCAGATATCCGAACACGATGGCCATGTTCGGAATGTTGGAGAACATGCAGCCTTTGTAATAAAAATGGTCGGGCCAATGCACCGCCTTGCCGTCAACGCTGAAATCAACCTTCCCCGCCATGGTGAGCTTAAGGCCCGTTGCCGTCACGATAATGTCGGCAGGCAGGTGACGACCCGATCTCAGGACGATGCCGTCGGCGTCGAACCGGTCGATATGATCGGTGACGATATCGACCTTGCCCGCGCGCATCGCGACGCACAGGTCGCTGTCGGGCACCAGGCACAGCCGCTGCTCCCAAGGATTATAGGGCGGGGTAAAAGCCGCGGCGTCATATTTGTCGCCCAATTCCTTCTGCAATGTCTTGGTCAGCTTGTCGGCGACCTTTTGCGGCTTGCTGCGCGCCATTTTGAATCCGAAGTTCTGGAGCCGCACATTCTTGAACCGTGTGATCCGGTACGCCCATTCGTCAGGCATGATGCGGCGCAGGAAATTGGCGAGCTTGTCTTCTGAGGGGCGCAGGAACATCCACGTCGGCGTGCGTTGCAGCATGGTGACGTGCGCCGCCGCCTTCCCGTCCGGGGCCAGCGCCATCGACGGCACGATCGTCACCGCTGTCGCGCCCGACCCGATCACGACGATGCGCTTGTTTGCATAGTCGTAATTTTCCGGCCAGAATTGCGGGTGGACGATTTCACCGCGGAAATTCTCCCGCCCGGCAAAGCTGGCCTCATACCCCTCGTCGTAGTCGTAATAGCCCGATCCCATGAACAGGAAGCGGGCAGTGATGGCCCGCTCGTTCCCGGCAATGTCGGCAATAGTCACGGTCCAGCGCGCGGTCGGCGTGTCCCATTCCGCACGGCGCACCCGCTGACCAAAGTTGATATGCGGCCGGATGCCGCGATCATCGACAATCTTGTTCAGATATTTCAGGATCGACGGACCATCGGCGATCGCCTTTTGCTCGCGCCACGGCTCGAAAATGAACCCCAACGTGTGCATGTCACTGTCCGAGCGAATGCCGGGATAGCGGAACAAATCCCAGGTGCCGCCAAGGTCGCCGCGCTGTTCAACCAGTGCAAAGCTCTTGCCCGGACATTCGCGTTGCAGGTGCACCGCCATGCCGATACCCGAAATGCCCGCACCGACGATCAAGACGTCAACATCCACATTAACGCGTGTGGCGGTTCCGCGCGGCAGGCTGCCGGTCCTCATGTCCATGGCGCGACTCTCCCAGATCACCATTGGAACCAAAGCTTACTGACAAAGTTGCAAATAGCAATCGGTGCGCAGGTGAAACATCATTGTCATCAAACTGTCATCATGGCATCGCGCTTTCATGGATCAAGTTGCCGCTCTGCCCTATCGCATCCTGCCCGGCGTCGCCAATGTAGCGGGTGAGGCGATTGATATATTGCTGATCACCTCGCGCGAAACCGGGCGCTGGGTGTTGCCCAAGGGCAATATCGATGCAGGCGAAACACTTGAAGAAGCAGCGCGGCGTGAAGCGGAGGAGGAGGCCGGCGTCAGCGGTCAGCTGACGACGCCCGCCATCGGCACTTATGTCTATGACAAACGTAGTGCCGACGCCTCCGTCACGACCCTGACGGTCGCAGTTTTTCCGCTGCATGTGCGCGATATGGCGGCGGACTGGCCCGAAAGCGGCGAACGCGAACGCTGCTGGTTTAGCCGTGCGGAGGCGGCGGCGGCCGTGGATGAACCGGATTTGCAGTCGTTGATTACCAGATTTGCTGGTTAACGCCGAGGTCGCGGCCAAAGCCCTTTACTCAATGGCGGCTGCTATGGTTGTGGCCCTGCGTCGATCCTGACCCTAATAGACCACCCCGAACAGGTCGTGCTCGTCCGCATCCTCGATCACCACATCGACAATGTCCCCGGGCTTCAGCGTTGCGGCGACATCGCGCAGATAGACATGGCCGTCGATTTCCGGTGCATCGGCCTGCGACCGCCCGGTGGCGCCGATGCTGCCGTCGTCATCGGCCTCGCCCACCTCGTCGATGATGACGGGCAGGGTGCGACCGATCTTCGCGGCGAGCTTGGCTGCGCTGATCGCGGCGGTTTTGGCCATGATCCGCTGATAGCGTTCTTCCTTGACCTCCTCGGGCACCGGATCGGGCAGGGCGTTGGCCTGCGCCCCAGCCACCGGCTCGAAGCGAAAGGCACCGACGCGATCGAGCTGCGCTTCGTCCAGCCAGTCGAGCAAATATTGGAAATCCTCCTCGGTCTCGCCGGGAAAGCCGACGACGAAGCTCGACCTGACCGCAATGTCGGGCGCAATGGCCCGCCAGCCGCGCAGCCGTTCGAGCACCTTGGCCTCGTTCGCCGGGCGCTTCATTGCCGTCAGGACCTTGGGACTGGCATGCTGAAACGGAATGTCGAGATAGGGCGTCAACAGACCGTCCGCCATCAGCGGGATCACCGCGTCGACATGGGGATAGGGATAGACATAGTGCAGCCGCACCCACGGGCTCCGGCCCTCGCTCGTGCGCAGCAGGCCCAACTCGCGGGCCAGATCGGTCATGTGCGCACGCACGTCCGCGCCCTTCCACGACCGCGCCTCGTGCCGGGTATCGACGCCATAGGCCGATGTGTCCTGGCTGATGACCAGCAGTTCCTTCGTTCCCGCGGCGACCAGCTTTTCCGCCTCGCGCAGCACGGCGTCGATGCGGCGGCTGACCAGTTTCCCGCGCAGGTCGGGGATGATGCAAAAGGCGCATGAATGATTGCAGCCTTCGGAAATCTTGAGATAGCTGTAATGGCGCGGAGTGAGTTTCAGCCCGCCCTCGTCAAGACCCGGCACCAGGTCGACGAACGGTCCCTGCGTCGGCGGCGCGGCGGCGTGCACCGCCGACACCACATCTTCATATTGATGCGCGCCGGTGACAGCGAGGACGCCGGGGAAGCGCGCGCGGATGACGTCGGCTTCCTTGCCCATGCAGCCGGTGACGATGACGCGGCCATTTTCGGCCATCGCCTCGCCGATCGCGTCCAGGCTTTCCTCCTTCGCGCTGTCGAGGAAGCCGCAAGTGTTGACCAGTACCACGTCGGCACCGGCATAATCCGCGCTCATCGCATAGCCGTCGGCGCGCAATTTGGTGAGAATACGCTCGCTGTCGACCAGTGCCTTGGGACAGCCGAGCGAGACCATGCCGACTTTCGGCTGGGCGGGAAGGGTTTTGACGGACATGATGGGCCGCGCGCGTAGCGGATTTGCCGGGGTTTGTCACGCGCCGCGGCAGTCGCTGTCACGTTCGCGCCCCACCATCCGTCCTTCGCCGCGAAATCGCAGGTCACTGAGGACTTTAGGACATTGCCAATCCTTTGCCGCTACCGCATGGACCAGAATGGGACATAAGGGGAGCGGCAATCGCAATGCAGGACGCCATGACAGCACCGGGACGCAGTGGGCGGCCCTTGTTCGTGCTCACCATTTTTGTCGGCAGTTTCCTGCTGTTCATGGTCCAGCCGATGGTTGCACGCATGGCGCTGCCGCAACTGGGCGGCGCGCCGGCGGTGTGGAACAGCGCGATGCTGGTCTATCAGGCGCTGCTGCTGGGCGGCTATGCCTATGCCCATTGGCTGGGGCGGTTCGCGGTGCGGCGGCAGGCGACGATCCATCTCGTCCTGTTGGCCGTGGCCGCGCTGTGGCTGCCGGTGGGACTGGCCAGCATCGCGCCCCCAGCGGCGGGGCAGGAGGCACTGTGGGTGCCGCTGTTCCTGACCGCCTCGATCGGCCCGGTGTTCTTTGCGGTCGCGGCACAAGCCCCGCTGATGCAGCGCTGGTTCGCCGCCGACGGCAATGCCGCCGATCCCTATGCCCTGTATGCCGCGTCGAACCTCGGCAGTTTCTCGGGTCTGCTCAGCTATCCATTGCTGGTCGAACCGCTGATGCCATTACAAGCGCAAAGCTGGGGCTGGGCGCTGGGCTATGCGCTACTCGCGCTGCTGGTCCTGCTCGTTGCGCGGGCGCGGTGGCAGGCGGGGGGCGTAGCGGCGGTGATGGCGACCAGCGCGGCGCCGACCGCACGGCGGCTGATCCATTGGTTGCTGCTCGCGGCGGTGCCGTCGGGACTGATGCTGTCGACCACGACGCACCTGACGACCGACATTTTCGCAATGCCGCTGCTGTGGGTCATCCCGTTGGGGCTGTATCTGCTCAGCTTCGTTTTCGCCTTTGGCGATTGGCCGCGCACGATGGCAACGATCAAGGTGATCGCGCCCGCATTCCTGCTGATCGCGGGCGGGCTGTCGCTGCTCAGCAACGCCAATGGCTCGCTGCTCGTTGCCTTTGCCAGCCTCGTCATGCTGTTCGTCGTGTCAACCGCGCTGCACGGGCATCTTTATGACCTGCGCCCCGAGACCGACAGGTTGACCCTCTTCTATCTCGTGATGTCGGCGGGCGGGGCGCTGGGCGGGCTGTTCGCCGCGCTGATCGCACCGCTGTTGTTCGACTGGGTCTATGAGCATCCCATATTGGTGGTCGCCGCCGCGCTGCTGCTGCCCTTGCCCGCGCTCATCCCATGGGCGGAGCGGTTCAATATTCATCCCACGACCGCGCGCCTGATCGTCGCGGCGCTGGTGGCGATTGCCGGTGCCGCAACGCTGCCCATCGCCCGGATCTGGGAGGGGAATGCGACGCAAGTGGCCTATATCGGCCTTGCCGTTCTGGTCGGCCTGTTGGTCATTCCGTGGCGCTGGGCCTTTACAAGCACCATGGCGCTGGTGATGTTCGCTGTTGGCGGCGCGGCGACGCTGGCGGCAAGTGCGGAAGGGCTGCGCACGCGCAGCTATTTCGGTGTCTATACCGTGCGCGACGACGTGGCGGGACAGCGCCGGACACTGGCGCATGGCACCACGCTCCACGGCCTGATGCTGACGGGCGAGGGACGCGAGTTGACCCCCACCACCTATTATGTTCCGCAATCGGGTATCGGCCTGACGCTGGCAAAGGCCCCCACGCTATTCGGCGATGCCGCGCGCGTTGGCGTTGTCGGCCTCGGCACCGGGACGCTCGCCTGTTACCGCCAGCCGGGACAGACATGGGATTTCTATGAGATCGACCAGGCGATGGTCGATATTGCAAAGGATGCGGACAAGTTCGCCTTCGTCCCCCGCTGCACCCCCGACGCCCGCATCCTGCTGGGCGATGCGCGGCTCGAACTCGCCAAGCAACCGGACGCGCTGTACGATGTGCTCGCCATCGACGCCTTTTCGTCCGACGCCATCCCGCTCCACCTGCTGACCAGCGAGGCATTCGGCATTTACGATCGCGCGCTGAAACCGGGGGGAATATTGGTCGTCCATATCTCCAACCGTTTCTTCGATCTCGAACCCGTGCTGGCGGACGAGGCGCGGCGGCGCGGCTGGGCAACGGCGATCCGGCTCGACAAGCCGTCGGATGCGGAGATGAAGGCCGGATCGGCGGCATCATCCTGGGTCGCCTTTTCCGACGATCCGGCGCGGCTAGCGGCGCTCACCGGCCCGTTGGTGCCGCGCGAAAAGGCCACAACAGCCCCCGGCGTGTGGACCGCGACCCGCGACATCCCCGGCTTTGAAGGCTGGACCGACAATTATGCCTCCATCGTGCCCGTGGTGAAATGGGACGGGATGTTCCCCGGACTGGATTGACCATGACCGTGCAGCGCCCCGATGTCTCGATCATCGCCATCAACGGCAAAAGCCCGCGTATTCACGACAGTGCCTTTATCGCTCCGGGATGCCGCATTATCGGCGATGTCGAGATCGGGCCGCAGGCCAGCATCTGGTACAATTGCGTCATCCGCGCCGACGTAAACCTGATCCGCATCGGGGCGCGCAGCAATGTTCAGGACGGCACCGTCATCCACTGCGACGGCCCCGGCGCCGGTCGTCCGCCCGAAGGTTATCCCACGCTGATCGGCGAGGATTGCCTGATCGGCCATATGGCGATGATCCACGGCTGTATCCTGCACGACCGGGCGTTCGTCGGGCTGGGCGCGATCGTCATGGACGGCTGCGTGATCGGCAGCGAGGCGATGCTGGGCGCGGGCGCGCTGCTGCCCCAGCACAAGACCATCGGCGCGCGCGAGCTTTGGACTGGGCGACCGGCAAGGATGGTGAAGGCCATCGACGACATGATGGCGATGGGCATGGCCATGGGGGTGGCGCACTATGTCGAAAACGGCGCGGCCCATGCGGCGGCTGCGAGGGAGTAAACGCTCCCTGCCAACAAAAAACCGCCTGCCCTGAGCTGATCGAAGGGCCGACCTGTTGTTGGCCATAGGCGAAGAAAGAACCGTCGTCCGGTAAGCTCAGGGCAGGCGGGGTGTTGATGACAGGGAGGCGACGGGCCGAACCGGCGCCCCCCTGATTTTATCGGCTTATCCGCCGTTGAACGCGATCATCGCATAGAGCATGGGGATCGACAGCAGCGTGTTGGTGCGCGAAAAGATCATCGCGCGCGTGGCTGCCGCCGCCTTTGTCGCGTCATCGGCGGGCACCATGCCCAGCGCCTTTTGCTGTGCTGGCCAGATCACGAACCACACGTTGAACGCCATGATCAGCGCGAGCCACATCCCGATGCCGATCAGCACAAAGGGTTCCTGCAACGTCAGCGCCTGGACCAGATAGCCGGCGCGCCACGCGATGATGAGGCCGAACAGCACGGTCAGCGCCGCGCCCCAGCGAAAGAAGAACAACGCCTTGGGCGCGATATATTTGGACACGCCGGGCTTCAGCTCGGCGGGAACGGTCGGCATGGTCGGAATCTGGACGAAGTTGAAATAATAGAGGAGGCCGATCCACAAGATGCCAAAGAAGGTGTGGAGCCAGCGGATCATCTGCTGTTCCAGATCGCCTGCGGGCGACACGCCAAAGATCAGCGCGAGCGCGGCAACGAAGCCCACCCCCAACACCGCGTGCAGATTTCCGAAAAACTTCGCCATTGTCTATGTTCCCCTATGTTCGTGATGCGACTGTGGCCCAAGTGTCTTTACCCATTTCGTCCGTGCTGAGCTTGTCGAAGCACCGTCCTTCGACAAGCTCAGGACGGACGATGTAGGTGGGGCCTCAATCGTTGCATCCTGCCGCCGTTAAACCCGCCTATGGCCCGCGCGTTCCTTTCGCTCAAGACTTTTGCGCGTCGTCGGCCGGATCGCCTGCCACATCCCCCAGCGCCAGCCCGTGCCGCATCATCAGCGGCAGCTGCGACAGGGCGAACACGAACGTCACCGCCGTGATCCCCCACACCTTGACCGTCAGCCACAGGTCGAAATCCATGAACGCGCGCATCGCCTCGTTCGCCAGCGCCAGGGCGGCGAAGAACAGGCCCCAATTGCGCGACAGCTTCATCCATCCCGCCTCGTCCAGCCCGTCATAGGCCGCCTCCAGCAGATATTTCAGCATCGGCCGCCCGCGCCACCACCCGCCCAGCAGAATGACGGCAAAGCCCGCGTAGATGATTGTCGGTTTGACCTGGATGAATTTTTCGTCGTGGAAATAGACGGTCAGCGCCCCGAACCCGATGACCAGCACCGCCGACATCCACAGCATCGGCGACACCTTGCCCAATTTCCACTTCGACACGATCAGCGCGATGGTGATCGCGACCATGAAGGCGAGCGTACCGCGGATCGCAGCGGCCGTCGCGGCAAAGGCTCCGTCGCCCTCCTGCGTCAGCTTGAACACCGCAAAAAAGATCAGCAGCGGCCCGAAATCGATGAGAAAGGGCAGCGCACCGCCTTTTTTGGGGGCAGGTGCCTGGGATGATTCGACCGTAGGTGATTCCTGTACCATATTTGCTCTCTTATCCGTCGGCCCTTCGACAAGCTCAGGGCGGATGGAGTTGTAAATTACCTAAGATTTCCCGCGATCGCCCCCGCCACGTCGCTGGCCTGAAACGGACGCAGATCGTCAATCTTTTCACCGATCCCGATGGCATGGATGGGCAGGCCGTGACGTTCGGCCGCCGCGACCAGCACGCCGCCGCGCGCGGTGCCGTCAAGCTTGGTCATGACGAGTCCGGTCACGCCCGCGACCTCACGGAACACGTCGATCTGCGCCAGCGCATTCTGACCCGTCGTAGCGTCGAGCACCAGCACCACATCATGCGGCGCCGCAGGATTGATCCGCCCCAGCACCCGGCGAATCTTGGCCAGTTCGTCCATCAGTTCGCGCTTGTTCTGAAGCCGCCCGGCGGTGTCGACGATCAGCACGTCGATCCCCTCTGCCGTTGCGCGCTTTACCGCGTCGAACACGATCCCCGCCGCATCGCCGCCTTCCGGCCCCGACACGATGGGCACGCCCAGCCGTTCGGCCCACACCTTCAGCTGGCCGATGGCGGCGGCGCGGAACGTATCGCCCGCGACCAGCATCACGCCATAATCCTGTTCCTGGAACAGATGGGCGAGCTTGGCGATGGTCGTCGTCTTGCCCGACCCATTGACCCCGATCACAAGGATGACCTGCGGGCGCGGAAAGGCGTCGATTTCCAGCGGCTCGGCCACCGGCGCCAGCACAGCGGCAATTTCCTCCGCCACGATCGCGCGCAGCCGGGCGTCGTCGAACGGCTTCTCGAAACGCCCCGCCGCCAGCCGCTCGCGAATGCGCGCCGCCATCGCAGGGCCAAGATCGGCGGTGATCAGCGCTTCCTCGATCCGGTCGAGGTCGTCGGGCTCAAGCGTACCCTTGCTGGCTATTCCCGCCAGATTCTCGCCCAGCCGCTCCGACGTGCGTTTGAGGCCGCCGAACAGCCGCTCCGTCCAACTCTGCCCGTTCATGCTGGTTCCCGTTCCAACGCGCATGCCGCGCCCGTTTCATCCACGATCCGTACCGGCACGATGATGCCGGGCTGTGCCGAGCGGTCTAGCGCCAACCGCGCGAAATTCTCCGCGTGACCCGATCGACCGTCATTTTCGACCAGCATCGCCTGTACCGTTCCGACCATATTCCGGCGTAGCGCGGCGAGCTGGTCGGCGCAGCCGCGGCGTAGCGCTGCGGCCCGCTCTCGCGCCACCGCCGGGTCAATCTGCGGCATCCGCGCCGCCGGGGTGCCGCTACGCGGGCTGAACGGAAAGATATGGCCAAAGGCAATGGCGCAATCATCGACCAGCGCCAACGTGTTCGCGGCCATGGCGGCGTCCTCCGTCGGGAAACCGGCGATCAGATCTGCCCCGATGGCGATGTCGCCGCGCGCGGCCTTCAGCCGTTCGACCAGCCGCACCGCGTCGGCGCGGGCATGGCGGCGCTTCATGCGTTTCAGGATCATGTCGTCCCCGGCCTGGAGTGACAGGTGGACATGCGGCATCATCCGCGGCTCGCTGGTCAGCAGCTCGAACAATAGCGGGTCAATCTCAACCGAGTCGAGCGACGACAGCCGCAGCCGCCGTAAGTTCGGGACCGCGACCAGCAGGCGTTCCACCAACTGCCCCAGCGTCGGCGCGCCGGGCAAGTCGTGACCATAGCTGGTGAGGTCGACGCCGGTCAGAACCAGCTCATGCTGGCCGCGCGCAACCGCGTCCTGCGCCGCGCGGACGACATCGGCGACCGGCGACGACCGGCTGTTCCCCCGGCCAAAGGGAATGATGCAAAAGGTGCAGCGATGATCGCACCCGGTCTGTACCGCCATGAACGCCCGGGCATGGTCGCGCCCGCTGACCACGGGAGTAAAAGGTTCGCGCCGCTCCATGATCGGTGCGCCCACCAATCGACCGGGGTTGACCCAGGCGGCGACAGCCTGTTTGTCGCTGTTGGCGATCACCGCCGTCACTTCCGACATGGCGGCCAACGACACGGCGGCGGTTTCGGCGGCGCAGCCGGTGACATAGACGGGCTGGTCTGGCCGCGTGCGCACGGCCTGGCGAATGGCGCGGCGTGCTTCGCGCTCGGCGGCGTGGGTGACGGCGCAGCTATTGATGATCGTTGCCGCGCCCACCCCTGCGGCGGTCGCGGCGAGGCGCACCGCTTCCCCCTCGGCAATATTCAGGCGGCAGCCGAAGTTGATGACCTCCGGCGCGCTCATCCGAACCGGTTCCAGTCGGTCGTGCCGCGATAGACGTGGGTGGCGGGACCGGCCATGGCGATGCGCTCGCCAGTGGCCCAGCGGACGATCAGTTCGCCGCCGGGCAGCTTCACCGTCACGGGGCTTTGCACCCGGCCGCTGGCAATGGCGGCGACGGCGGTGGCGCATGCCCCTGTTCCGCATGCCTGCGTCAGGCCGACGCCGCGTTCCCACACGCGCAGGGTGACGCGGTTCGGCCCTGCGATTGAGGCAATATTTACATTGACCCGCGCGGGGAACAGTGGATCGGCCTCGATCACCGGGCCGACCTCGGCCAGCGGGACCGCGTCGCAATCCTCGACGAAAAAGACGACGTGGGGATTGCCGACATTGACGGCCATTGGCCGCTCCAGAGCGCCATCGGTCATCGGCCACGCGACCGGCATGTCGCGCGTATCCATGGGCATGGCGAGGGGGATGTGTTCCCAATCGAACAGCGGCTCTGCCAGCGTCACCTCCGCCCCCGCATCGCTGGCATTTACGTCCAGCATTCCGCCCAGCGTCTCGATCCGCGCCGGTCCGCCAAGCAGCGCGGCGACGCAGCGGGTGGCATTGCCGCACGCCTCCGCCTCGCTGCCGTCGGCGTTGAAAATGCGCATGCGGAGGTCGGCTACAGCGGATGGTTCGAGCAGGATCAGCTGATCGCACCCGATGCCGCGCCGCCGGTCGGCAATGGCATGCGCGCGCGCCGGGGTCATTGCCACCGCCGCCTCGCGCGTGTCGATAATGACAAAGTCATTGCCGAGCCCATGCATTTTCAGGAAATGGTCCGCCATCGCCCGCGCATTTAGGGGCCGGGCGGTTTGAAGTCCAGCGCGCCGCGGTTCAGGCGGAGCGGCGGCTTCGGCGCGCGCCTTCGGCAGAATCAGAGGCTTCGGCGGCGGCACGAAGCTTGCGCATGGTGATCAGTCCGCGTGCGGCGAGCAGGCGGCGGGTGTCCGATGCCGATGCCGGTTTGCCATAATGCCACCCTTGTGCCTTGGCACAGCCGAGGGCCGCAAGCTCACGCGCGATTCCCTCGTCCTCTACGCCCTCCGCCGTGATCGGCATGTTGAGGCTTTCGCCCAGGCGCACGATCGCCTGAACGATGGCGGCGGCATCGCTGCTTTCCTTCATGGCGGTCACGAAGCTGCGGTCGATCTTGATCCGGTCGAACGGAAGCGCGCGCAGATGCGACAGCGAACTATATCCGGTGCCGAAATCGTCGAGGCTCAACGAAACGCCCTGATTCTTGAGGCTGGTTACGATCGAGCGCACCAGTGCCATATTTTCAAACAGCGATGTTTCGGTAATCTCGACCTCTAGCCGGCTGGCCGGGAATCCGGTTTCCACCAGCAGCTTGGTCAGCTTTTGGGAAAACCAGGGGTCTTTGAGTTGTTGAGGCGAAATGTTGATCGCCAGCATCAGTGAGGGGTCCCACTGCCCCGCGATCTCCATCGCCTTGCGCGCCACCGCGACCGACAGGTCCGCGATCAGCCCAGCCGATTCGGCGATCGGGATGAAACGGTCTGGCAGGACAAGGCCAAGCTGGGGCGAATGCCAGCGCATCAACATTTCAAAGCCGGTCAGCGCGCCGGTCGCGATGTCGACCTGCGGCTCAAAATAGGGAACGAATTCGCCGCGCGGGAGCCCGTCGCGAATGCCGTTCTCGATCTGGTTGCGGTCCTGCACCGCCAGTTCCATGCCGGGTTCGAACCAGCTGAAGCGGCTGCGCCCGCTGCCCTTGCTATGATACATGGCAATGTCGGCGCGGCGGATCAGCTTCTCGATACCGCAAAGGCTGACGTCACCCTGGCGTGATTCGCAGCTCTGCGTGTCGCAACGCGAAATGCCGATCGACGCACCGATCCGCACAGCTCGCCCTTGCGATGTCATCGGATTTTCCATGTGCGCAACCAGCTGGCCAGCCAGCCGCTCGACCAGGTCGTGATCGACTTCGTGACACAATAGGGCCACGAATTCATCGCCGCCCAGTCGCGCGATCTTGGCAGTGGAGGGCAGCACGGTCACGATGCGCCGTGCCGCTTCCTGCAATACCAGATCGCCTGCGGCATGACCATAAATGTCGTTCACATTCTTGAACCGGTCGAGGTCGATCATGAACAGGGTGGCATCGCGCCCTTCCTTGACGGCCTCGGCAATCGCTTTGGCGCCGGCTTCCATGAAGGCGCGGCGGTTCAGAAACCCTGTCAAGGGATCGATGGCGGCCAGATGGCGGGCTTTCCCCTCCGCCACGCTGCGCTCGCGCACTTCGATAAGAAGATCGCGGTAACGCCGCCATCCGAACAGCATCAGCGCAATGTTCAGGATCAGTGCCGCCGCCAGCGTCTGGTTGGGGCCGCTGCCGATGCCCAGAAACGCGTGCATAACCTCGGTCAGCACTGCGCCTCCTGCACCTACGAACAGGATCGCCGCCGCGACAATAATGCCGCCTGTGATAATGTCACGCCGCACCCGGACCGTGACGTCCTGCGTCCCGGTCATGCCCCCCTGCTCGCGGAACTGACTTTCAACGATTGCCCCCATGCCCGGCGCATCTCCACTTTTCCGAAACATCTCAATGACTGTGACCTGTGAGGATTTCGTAAAGATGTGGCGGACTTGCCCGCGATGGGGATTGCCGCTAAAGGGGTCGACGCTGGCGGCATCAAAGCCACCGGTATTCAGGATCGTCCGCGACGGAAAGTCTGTCCACGGATAGCCGCTGGTTGGCGAGGTTTCGCTCACCGGCGCGCTTTGCGTTGCAGCGCCGCAGCGGGCGAAACGTCAGGGAATTGCGCGCATGTTCGACAGTCTGAGCCAGCGGCTTGGCGATGTTTTCGGAAAGCTCCGCGGACGCGGCGCGCTGACCGAGGCTGACGTGCGCGCGGCGATGCGCGAGGTGCGAATCGCCCTGCTCGAAGCGGACGTCGCCCTGCCCGTCGTGCGCAGCTTCGTCGATCAGGTGACCGAGGTTGCGGTAGGCCAGGACGTACTGCGTTCGGTCACGCCGGGGCAACAGGTCGTCAAGATCGTCAACGATGCGCTGACCGAGATGCTTGGGGCGGAGGCTGCCGAGCTGGAGCTGGGCGTGACCCCGCCCGCGATCATCATGATGGTGGGTCTGCAAGGGTCGGGCAAGACAACCACCACGGCGAAAATCGCCAAGCGCCTGAAGGATAAAGAGCGCAAGAAGGTGCTGATGGCGTCGCTCGACGTCAACCGCCCGGCGGCGCAGGAACAGCTGGCGACGCTGGGTACCCAGGTCGATGTCGCGACCCTGCCCATCGTCGCGGGGCAGCAGCCCGTCGAAATCGCGCGCCGCGCGCTGCAGGCGGCGAAGCTTCAGGGCTATGACGTGCTGATCCTCGACACGGCGGGCCGTCTGCATGTCGACCAGCAGTTGATGGACGAAATGCGGGCCGTGGCAGAGGTCAGTGCGCCGACCGAAACCCTGCTCGTCGTCGACAGCCTGACGGGGCAGGATGCGGTGCAGGTCGCCCAGCGCTTCACGGATCAGGTGCCGCTGACTGGCGTCGTCCTGACCCGTATGGACGGCGACGCGCGCGGCGGGGCAGCGCTGTCGATGCGCGCGGTCACCGGCAAGCCAATCAAGTTTGCGGGTACGGGCGAAAAGCTCGACGCCATCGAACCCTTTCATCCCGGCCGCATCGCAGGCCGCATCCTCGGCATGGGCGACGTCGTCAGCCTGGTCGAGCGCGCTGCCGAAACCATCCAGGCCGAAGAGGCCGAGGCGATGGCGGCCAAGCTGGCCAAGGGCCAGTTTGACCTTAACGACCTGCGCGCGCAGCTGGGCCAGATGCGCCGCATGGGCGGGCTTGGTGCGCTGGCGGGCATGATCCCCGGCCTTAAGAAGGCGCAGGCGCAGATGGCCGCGAGCAATATGGACGACAAGGTGCTTCTCCACCTCGATGCTATTATCTCGTCAATGACGCCCAAGGAGCGGGCCAAGCCCGAACTGGTCAACGCCAAGCGCAAGATCCGCATTGCGAATGGTTCGGGCCGCACGGTGCAGGAAGTGAACAAGCTTCTGAAAATGCATCAGGAAATGTCGACCGCGATGAAAAAGATCCGCAAGATGGGCGGGCTGAAAGGTCTTGGCGCCATGTTCGGACGCGGCGGCGGCATGCCTGGAATGCCGGGGCTGGGCGGCGGCATGCCCGGTCTTGGCGGCGGGATGCCGCCCGACCTGCAAAATTTGCTCAAGAAAAAATGATGTGAACCCAATATCTGATTATGAAGTGAAAAGGACAATATAATGGCTACCTCAATTCGTCTGTCGCGCGGCGGCTCCAAGAAGCGCCCCTATTACAAGATCGTCGTCGCGGATTCGCGCAGCCCGCGCGATGGCAAGTTCATCGAGCGCATCGGCAGCTACAACCCACTGCTCGCCAAGGATAATCCGGAGCGCGTCAAGCTCGACGCCGATCGCGCCAAGCATTGGCTGAGCGTCGGCGCGCAGCCGACCGACCGCGTCGCCCGTTTCCTTGACGTCGCCGGCGTCCAGGAACGCGCCGCGCGCAGCAACCCCAACAAGGGCGTTCCGGGCCAGAAGGCCAAGGACCGTGCCGAGGACAAGGCCGCGAAGCTCGCCGAAGCCGAAGAGGCAAAGGCCGCTGCCGCTGCCGCTGCTGCGGAGGCCGCCACTGCTGCAGCCGCTGCTCCCGCCGTTGAAGAAGCGCCGGTGGCTGAAGACGCTCCCGCCGCTGAGGTTGCCGCCGAAGAAGCTCCGGCTGCCGAAGCTGCTGCCGAGGACGCCCCGGCCGCTGAAGCTGGCGAAGAAAAGGCCGAAGGCTGACAATAGCGATGCACCCCGCACCCGTCTGTGCTGAGCTTGTCAAAGGACCGTTTTTTCTTCTCCCAGGGATGAAAGGAAGAAGTGCGGTTCTGCAACATCAGGGCGGACGGGGTTTGGGGGGCATCCGATGACGATCGACCCTAACCGTCCTGTCACCCTTGCTGCCGTCGCAGGCGCGCATGGGGTACGGGGCGAGGTCCGGCTTAAACTGTTCGGCGACGATGCCGATGCCTTGCGCGCCTATGCCCATTTTGATGCGGGCGACCGGCGGCTGACGCTTACGTCGATCCGCCCGGCCAACCAGGGTGCAGTCGCCGCCTTTGCCGAAGTGACCTCGCGCGAAATGGCAGAGCGGCTGCGCGGTACCGTATTGACCGTCCCGCGCAGCGCGCTGCCGCCGCTGGACGAGGGCGAATATTATCACCACGACCTGATCGGCCTCGCCGTTGTCGCCACCAGCGGCGAAGCGGTCGGCACCGTTGTCGCGGTCGAAAATTTCGGCGCGGGCGACATTCTCGAAATCGAGCGCCCCGGTGGCAAACGCTTCATGGTTCCGATGACCAGGCAGGCCGTGCCGGAATGGCGTGAGTGCGTTACGGTGAATGTCGATTTTCTAGAGCTTTAACCGCTCCCGAATTCCGCCCGCCCTGATCTTGTCGAACGGCCGCAATTGCTTCATGCTGTGCGATTGCAAGGCGAAGAACAGTCCTTCGACAGGCTCAACAGGGATGGGGTACAAGACGATGGCTGGAAACCTGTTTACCCGGCCTTGTTCGATGCTCGCGGCATCATTGCTGGTCATTTCGCCCCTTGCCGCTCAGCCAGCCGTTTCCATCACTCCCGTTATCGAAGCCGAAGCGGAGGCCGCTTTTGCCGCCTTCATGACCGAAAACAATGTCCCAGGGATCACCTATGGCATCGTGACCGCCGATGGCCCCGTCATGATCGGCGCGCAGGGGGTTCAGGATTTGAACGTGCGCCGCCCGGTTACCCCCGACAGCCTGTTCCGCATCGCCTCCATGACCAAGGCGTTCACCGCGCTCGCCATCCTCAACCTGCGGGATCAGGGCAAATTGCGCCTGGACGATGCGGCGGAAAAATATGTGCCTGAGCTGCGGCGTTGGGCCTATCCCACCAAGGACAGCCCGCGTATCCGCATCCGCGACCTGCTCCACCATGTCGGCGGGCTGGTCACCGATGATCCGTGGGGCGACCGGCAACAGGTATTGACCGAGGCGGAGTTTACCGCGCTGCTGCGCCAAAGTCCGCCGTTCAGCCGCGTGCCGCAAAGCCGCCACGAATACAGCAACTATGGCTATGCGCTGCTCGGCCGGATCATCGGCAAGGCATCGGGCATGCCCTATCGCCGCTATATCGAACGCACGCTGCTCAGCCCGCTGGGGATGGACAGCAGCGGGTTCGAGGTCACCGACGCCCCGATCGAACGCCGCGCCATCGGCTATCGCTGGGAAAATGGCGCATGGGCCGAAGAGCCGACGATGCGCGACGGCGCGTTCAACGCCATGGGCGGTCTTCAGGTCAGCGCCAATGATTATGCCAAATGGGTCGCCTTTCTGCTGTCCGCCTGGCCCGCGCGCGACGATGTCGACACCGGCCCGGTCCGCCGTGCGACGGTACGCGAAATGGCACAAGGGCTGAACTTCGTCACCGTGGCACAGCGTGGCGGCAAAAGCGGCGCGGGCGCCTGCCGCCAGGCCGCGGCCTATGCGATGGGCTGGCGCGTGGCGCAGGATTGCGACCTTGGGCTGACGCTGGCGCATGGCGGGGGCTATCCTGGCTATGGCAGCCATGTGATGCTGATGCCCGACTATGGCACCGCAGTGTTCGCACTGTCGAACCGCACCTATGCGGGGCCATCGGGTCCGGCTTGGGACACGGCGGTGGCGATGCACAAGGCGGGGATGCTCGTGCGGCCCGACGAACCGGTCGCACCGGCGGTGCGCGCGGCCCACGACGCCGCACTCAGCGCCTATGCCGCCGGAAACATCGCGCCGCTGGACGGGAAACTGGCGATGAATTTCCTGATGGACCGGTCGGCCGCCAACTGGGCAAAATATCTGGGCGATCTGAAAACACAGACGGGCGAGTGCAATTCGCCCATCTTCCTGCGCGCCGACGGGGCGATGTCTGGTCAATTCCGCTGGTCGTGCGAGCGCGCTGTGGTAGAGGGGCAAGTGCTGATGGCCCCGACGAGCCCGCCCACGGTACAGGCGTGGCGGCTGCGCGTAAGCCCGGTGCCGATGGTGCCAGCGGCACCGCCGCCACGTTGACGATGCTGGTGGGACGGCGTATATACATCATGTGTATACGGAGGCGGTGATGACGCGCGAATGGAATGCCAAGACGTTCAAATCGGGTAATTCGGTCGCCTTGCGCCTGCCGAAAGCAGCGGGAATTGCAGAAGGCGAAGAGTTCGTTATTGTCCCACACGACAACGGGCGCTTTTCCATGTGGAAAAAGAGTGACGCAAAAGCCGTTTTCATGAGTTTGTACGGTAGCATGTCGCCCGGCTTCATGAAAAATGGACGCGGCGACATCGAACAGGATGATCGTTCCTGGGACACTGTTCCCGATGCAGACGAAGCAGCCTGAATGTATTTGCTTGATACCAATGCCTGCATCGATTTCCTCGATGCGCGCAGTGAAAAGGCGATGAGGCGGATCGATCAGGAATTTGGTCGTCTGACCGTCTCGACGATTACGATTGCCGAGCTGTTGGTTGGTAGCAAAACTTCGCTCGATCCGGACGCCGACCGGGAACGCGTCACGATTTTCGTAAAAGGTGTTGACGTTGCACCGTTCGATGAAGCGGCTGCGATCACCTATGGCAATGTTGTCCGCAGTATCGGCGTCAAGCGAAACATTTTCGATCGGTTGATCGGCGTTCAGGCACTGACATTGGGCCTGACGCTCGTGACGAGCAATGCGAAGGATTTTGCTAATGTGCCAGGGCTGAAGGTCGAGAATTGGGCAGCGTGATGAACGCCAATTTCTTACTTGTCGGCTGTGGCCTTTTCACCGCAATTTCCATCGCTGTTTTGATGCACAACCTTGCCCAGTTCCGTCACGCCGTCATAATGGCGCTTGGTGCACTTGGCCTGCTTATTGCGGTCCTATGGTGGCTGGCTTTCAACAGCTTTGGTAGCGGATGGTGGTTCGGCCTGATGGCCATTGTCGTGACGAGCCTGACAATCTTTGGCATCTGGGTGGCGGCAATTATCACATCGCTGCGTCGAGGCTGAGGATATGACCTTCTCCGCCCACCTCCTGACCCTCTACCCTGACATGTTCCCGGGGCCGCTGGGGCACAGCATGGCGGGGCGCGCGCTTGCCGATGGCATTTGGTCGTGCGCGGCGACCAACATCCGCGACTTTGCGCTCGACAAGCACCGGACGGTGGACGATACGCCCGCAGGCGGCGGCGCGGGGATGGTGCTGCGGGCGGACGTGCTGGCGCGCGCGGTGGATTGGGCAACCCACAATCATTCCACATCCGTCCGCCCTGAGCTTGTCGAAGGGCCGTTCTTTTCCTCTTCGGATGCTGAAGGAAAGGACGGCCCTTCGACAAGCTCAGGGCAGGCGGGGTTAAAATCCGAAGTCCCCATCCTGGCCATGACCCCGCGTGGCGCCCCCATCACCCAAAGCCGCATCCGCCAACTTGCCCAAGGCCCCGGCGTGATCATCCTGTGCGGCCGGTTCGAAGGCTTTGACGAACGGCTGTTCGACGCGCGGCCCGCCATCGAACAGGTCAGCATAGGCGACATCATCCTGTCGGGGGGGGAGGTCGGGGCGCGGATGCTGCTCGATGCTTGCATGCGGCTGCTTCCCGGCGTACTGGGCGCGGGTTCCAGGGGGGGTGACGAA
>ERZ1066122.1409-NODE-1409-length-19456-cov-6.645740_pt1 | contig 19456 bp, 20 predicted proteins | sample MGYA00382769_ERZ1066122 | MGnify/ENA primary metagenome ERZ1066122 (study PRJEB33369, sample SAMEA5778352) | biofilm metagenome | biome: Industrial cooling water; feature: Water cooling tower basin; material: Biofilm | place: United Arab Emirates | collected... | reverse complement strand
TGATCTGCCCGCCGCTCTCTTCCTTCCACTCCCAGACCTTGGCCACGAACTCGTCGCGGCTGAAGTCGGTGCGCTTCTGCTGACGTTCAGCGAGCTGGCGCTCGACCACCATCTGCGTGGCGATGCCGGCATGGTCGGTGCCGGCCACCCAGAGCGCGTCCTTGCCCTGCATGCGGGCGCGGCGGATGAGGATGTCCTGCAGCGTATTGTCGAGCGCATGCCCGATGTGGAGCGAGCCGGTGACGTTGGGCGGCGGCATGACAATGGTGAAGGGTTCACAATCGTCGCGGGCGGGGCGGAACAGGCCGCGCTCTTCCCAATGGGCATACCAGCGGGCCTCGATCGGGCCGGGTTCGAACGTCTTCGGCAGTTCGGTCATGAGGGGGCGGTTAGCATGCGTGTTGTCAGACACAACTGCGGAGAGCCGGCGCGGAGTGAATCCGCGCCGTCGGTCCTGTCCGCTCCGCGGCAGGCCGTCCGGTCCTCGCCGTCTCTCGCGCTAGCTCCCGGTCGCTGTGCGACCGCTCACTTGCGCTCGGCGGCTCCGGACGTCCACTGGTCCAGCCACCGATGCACCTCGGCATACCACTGGATCGAATTGTTCGGCTTCAGGATCCAGTGGTTCTCGTCCGGGAAGCGCAGGAGCCGGCTGGGTACGCCGCGGCGCTGGAGCGCGGTGAAGGCGCCGATCCCTTGCGTGTAGGGTACGCGATAATCGCGGTCGCCGATGATGATCAGGTTGGGCGTCTTCCAGTTGGCGACATGGGTCAGCGGATTCCAGCGCTCATATTCGGCGGCCTGCTCGTACACGGGGCCGCCATTCTCCCATTCGGTGAACCACAGCTCCTCTGTCATGTAGCCCATCGAGCGCGTGTCGAAGATGCCGTTGTGCGTTACGAGGCACTTGAACGCGTCCGGCCAGCGGCCCGCGATCCAGTTGGTCATATAGCCGCCATAGCTGCCGCCCAGCGCGCAAGCGCGGTTGCCGTCGAGCTGCGCGTCCCTGGAGAGCGCGAACGCCCAGCCTTTCTGCAGGTCCTCCAGCGGCTTGCCGCCCCAGTCGCGGTTGATGCTATCGACGAAGGCTTGGCCATAGCCGGTGGAGCCGTGAAAATCGACGCTGACCACGGCGTAGCCGGGCCCGGCGAAGACGCGCGGGTTCCAGCGGTAGGACCAGCTGTTGTTGAAGCTGCCCTGCGGCCCGCCGTGGACGATGAAGGCGACGGGCAGCTTGCCGGATGCATTAGCGGGCTTCAGCGTATAGCCCCAGACGGTGTCGTTGTTCGCGCCGGCGAAGTTCCACTTGGTGAAGGTCACGGGATCGAGCTCCGCCAGCCGCGCGGCGTTGACGGCGGTGAGCTGCGTCACGCGGCCGTTGCGGTCGAGGCGGTAGAGATCGTCCGGCTTCTGCACGCTGTTCATCGCGAACAGGATGGAGCCGTCGCGCAAGGGACGGGCGTTGTGCGCGGTGCCCTCCCGAGTGAGGCGGGTGACTCGGCCGGTCGCGACGTCGACGCGGAACAGCGGGTTCTCCAGCGTGTCCTGCGCATCCACGATCAGGGCCCGGCCGTCCGCCGTCCAGGCGAGCGAGGAGACGCTCCGGTCCCACGCCTCGGTCAGCGCACGAGTGCGGCCGGTCGCGAGATCGCGCAGATGGATAACCTGGCGGTCGGCTTCGTAGCCGGGCCGCTTCATGGCGACATAAGCGAGCGTCCGGCCATCGGGAGAGACGGTCGGCAGGTTGTCGGTGGCGTCGTTCGCGTCGGTCAGGTTCTGCGGCTCGGCGCCACCGTCGACGGGGGCGGCGAAGATGTCGAGGTTGGTGGAGGTCGGCTCGATGCGGCCGGCCTCGCGAAGGGCAAAGAAGACCGTGCGGCCGTCCTTGCTGAAGGCAATTTCCTCGCCGCCCCCGAACGGCTTGCTCGGCGTGTCGCCGACCAGCTTGCCAGTGATCGGGACGCCTGCGCCAGTCAGCTGACCATTGGTGAGCAGGTAGGAGAAAATGCGGCTGCGCGTGCCGGGTTCGACGTAGGTGTCCCAATGGCGGACGAACAGCTCGTCATAGACGCTGCCGCTGCCGGGACCCTTTGACGTCTGGGTACCGGCGGCGCAGGCCAGGTTGGTGCACAGCAGCGGGCGGTCGGCCCAGACAATCACGCGGTCGCCGGACGGCGCGATCCTGAAGCCGGAGATGTCGGCGCCGAAGTCGCTGATCTTCTGCGGTGCATCGCCCCGCGTCATGCGGTGAAGCTGGTCGCGGTCGCCGGCCTTCATCATGAAGTAAATGGCGCCGTCCGGCCCCCACACCGCGCTGTTGGCGTTGGTGTTCGCCAGCACCTCGATGGGCTGCGGCGTTGCGCCGCGCTTCGTCAGGTCGAGCAGGTAGAGCGGATTGTTGCGCTTGTTCGCCTTGAGGTCGGTCTGCGAGATGGTGAACAGCGCCGTGCGGCCGTCCGGCGACACTTCCGGCGCGCCGAGTCGGTGCATCAGGTGCATGTCCTCCGCCGTCATCGGGCGGGCGTCGGCGAGGGTCGGGATGGCAAGGGCCGCGGCGGCGGCGATCAGCAGGCTGTGCTTGGTCATGGCGCAGGCGTAGCAAAGCGCCCGCGCCGCGCAAGGGTGACGATGTATCCTGAAAGCCGGCCCGCGCCGGAGCCGCTCAGCCTTCGAGCTGGCGGGTCAGCAGGCGGATCGCTGCATCAATATCCGGATCGCTGGCGCGGAGCTTCTCGATCTGGCGGACGGCGTGGATCACGGTCGTATGATCGCGACCCCCGAAGCGCCGGCCGATGTCGGGCAGCGACTTGGGCGTCAGCTGCTTGGACAGGTACATGGCGACCTGGCGCGGGCGTGCGACCTCGCGGGCACGGCGGGCGCTGGTCATCTCCGCCTTGCGGATCTGATAGTGCTCGGCGACCTGGGTCTGGATCTCGTCGATGGAGATGCGGCGCTGGTTGGCGCGGAGCACATTGGCCAGCACCTCTTCCACGAACGGCAGGTCGATCGCGCGCCCGGTCATCATCGCATAGGCCGCGATGCGGTTCAGCGCGCCTTCCAGCTCGCGGATAGAGTTGGTCAGCCGCTTGGCGAGGAAGTCCACAACATTCTGCGGCATGGACACGCCGGGCAGCAGCGCGAGCTTGGCGAGGATGATGTTGTAGCGAAGTTCGTAGTCCGCCGCGTTGACGTCGGCGACCAGGCCCCAGCTCAGGCGCGACAGGATGCGCGGCGCGATTCCGTCGAGGTCCTGCGGCGCGCGATCCGAGGTGATCACCAGCCGCTTACCCGCGGTGATGATCTCGTTCATCGTGTGGAAGAATTCTTCCTGGGTCGACTCCTTGCCGGCGATGAACTGGACGTCGTCGATCAGCAGCAGGTCGGCGGAGCGCAGCCGCTGCTTGAAACCGATGGTATCGTTCTCGCGGATGGCGCGGACGAACTCGACCATGAACTTCTCGGCCGACATGGAGACGACCAGAGCGTTCGGCTGCAGCTCCAGAAAGCGCTGGCCGATCGCATGCAGCAGGTGCGTCTTGCCCCGGCCGGTGCCGCCGTGGATGAAGAGCGGGTTGAAGGTGACGCTCGGCGCTTCGGCCAGCGTCCGCGCGGCGGTGGCGGCGACCTCGTTGGCCTTGCCGATGACGAAGCTGGCGAAGCTGTAGCGCGGATCGAAGTTCGGTCGCGGGTGCTTGGCGGCCGCAGCAACGCGCTCCGCGGGGATCGGCTCCTCTTCGATGATCAGCAGCGGCGCCGGCTTCGGTCCGCCCTCGCACGCGACGATTCGGAGATCGCGCACGATCGGCAGCGTCGTCTTCCATGCCAAAGCGAGCCGCTCGGCAAAGTGGCTGCGTACCCAGTCGGCCATGAACTGGCTGGGCATGACGATGTCGAGGGTGCCCGTGTCCGGTTCGAAGCCGCCCAGCTCGGCCGGCTTCAGCCAGCCGTCGAAGGTGCGCGCGCCGCAATCGCGGCGAAGGCCGGCGCGGATCGTCTCCCAGGCGGCGGCGAGCGGCGACGCGTGACCAAGATCGAAGCTGCCCGAAGCGCCGAAGCCGTTGCCATTCGCGACCGATGACCCCTCCCCGTGCACGCTTCTTCGCCTCCCTCGTTGCCGCAGCTCGCAGGCACAAGAGGGCTCACGCGCCCGATCCCGAGTCGGTCGCCTCTCTCTCGTCCTGCGTGCATCCCCCCAGTGGAATCACTGCCGGAGGGCACGGTTTTGCGCATCCGGGCCGGGCTCGCAAGGGCGTTTTTTCACGCCACTGAAATATATGGGATTGACACCGGAGTTCCGAGAGAAAGCGAAGTTACCCGCGGAAAACGGGGATTTTCTGCTCTCTCGTTAACTGCCGGACCCGCGAATCGCGGAAACAAAACGGTTTTTTTGCCGTAACGAAAAAGCCGCCGGGTTTCCCCGGCGGCCTTGTCCCATTCTGACGCTTGTTTGGACCGTTTCTTAGCCCAGCGAGGCTACCCGCTTGGTCAGACGCGAAAACTTCCGCGACGCGGTGTTCTTGTGGATGACGCCACGCGCCACGCCCCGCGCCAGCTCCGGCTGAGCCTGCTTCAGAGCGTCCGCAGCCTTGCCCTTGTCGCCTGCCGCAAGCGCCGATTCGACGGCCTTGATGAAGGTCCGGATGCGGCTGACGCGGGCACCGTTGATCTCGGCGCGCCGGGCGTTGCGGCGGATGCGCTTCTTGGCTTGCGGCGTGTTCGCCATTCTCGACAGGTCCTCAGATTTTGCAAAAGAAAAGCGGCGCGGAAGCCTGTGGCCCGCACCGGTGTGGCGCTCCCCTATACGAGGCGCGGATTCGGGTCAACACGAGTCGGCATCAGCGCTGGCACTTCGGGCAGTACCAAGTCGAGCGCCCGCCCTGCACGATTCGCTTTACCGCGCCGCCGCACGCGCAGGGCTGGCCCTCGCGGTCGTAGACGGCAAAGGACTTCGAGAAATAGCCGAGCTCGCCGTCGGGCTGGGCATAGTCGCGCAGGGTGGAGCCGCCGGCCTCGATTGCTTCGCGCAGCACCGCCGCGATTGCGGGCACGAGCCGGGCCAGCCGGGCCTTGCTGACCCGGCCTCCTGCGCGCGTCGGGTTGATCCCGGAGCGGTGCAGCGCCTCGCAGACGTAGATGTTGCCGAGTCCCGCGACGATCCGCTGGTCGAGCAGCAGCTGCTTGATCGCGGCGCCGCGGCCCGTCAGCCGCCGCGCAAGCTCGTCCGCCGTCAGGTCGAACGGCTCCGGCCCGAGCGGGGCGATGCCTTCCCACGACTCCAGCTCGCCCGTCGGCACCAGGTCGACCGAGCCGAACCGCCGCGGGTCGTTCAGTGCCAGGCGCCGGCCCTCGTCCGTATCGATCAGCAGGTGATCGTGCTTGTCTAGCTCGACCGGATCGATCCGCCAGCGTCCGCTCATGCCGAGATGGAAGACCAGTGTATCGTCTCGGTCGGTGTGGATCAGGCCGTACTTGGCGCGGCGGCCGAGGCCCGTCACCTGGGCGCCGGTGAGCCGCTGGCCGAGATCCTCCGGCAGGGCGCGGCGGAGGTCGGGGCGGCGCGCTTCGATGCGGGTCAGGCGCCGCCCGTCGAGGACGGTGGCGAGCCCGCGAACGGTCGTCTCCACTTCGGGAAGTTCCGGCACTTGAGCCATATGGCGCACGCGCCTGCTCCCGGCTAGAGCGCCGCCCATGTCCGACACCGTGAACTTCGGCGACAAGGTCGTCAGCCCCGAGGAGAAGACCCGGCTGGTCGGCGGCGTCTTCTCCTCCGTCGCGCGCCGCTACGACGTGATGAACGACCTGATGAGCGGCGGCATGCACCGGCTGTGGAAGGACCGCTTCGTCGCGCGGGTGAAGCCGCAGCCGGGAGAGCGCATCCTCGACATGGCCGGCGGCACGGGCGACATCGCCTTTCGCATGGCCAAGCGCGGCGCCCACGTGACCGTGTCCGACATCAACCCGGATATGCTCGGCGTCGGCATGGAGCGCGCGGAGAAGCGGGGCATCGCCGGAATTTCCTGGTCTGAGCAGAATGCCGAAACCCTGAGCTTTTCGGCTCGCAGCTTTGATGCCTACACCATCGCCTTCGGCATCCGGAACGTGACGGACATCCCGGGCGCCCTGCGCGAGGCGCACCGCGTGCTCAAGTACGGTGGGCGCATCTTCGTGCTGGAGTTCTCGACCAGCGAGTGGCCGGGCTTCGGCGAGGCGTATGAACTCTACGCCCACACCGTCATCCCGAAGGTCGGCAAGGCCGTCGCCGGGGATGAGAAAAGCTACCGCTACCTGGTCGAGTCCATCCGCCGCTTTCCGCGGCCCGACCAGTTCCGCCAGATGATCGCGGAGGCCGGCTTTGAGCGCACCCACGTCGAGACGCTGATGGGGGGCCTCGTCTGCATCTGGAGCGGGTGGAAGGTTTGACCACCGCCGTCACGCACCTATGGCGACTGCTAAAGTGGGGCCGTACCCTGGCGCGTCACGGCGCGCTGCAGGGGATTGAGCGCGATCCGCTGACGCCTCCGGCCGTGCGCCGGCTGGTGAAGCTTGCCCGCTTCGGTACGCGTCAGCCGGAGGAGCCCGACTACGCGCATGCCCTGCAGGCGATTGGGCCGGCGGCGATCAAGCTTGGCCAGGCTCTCGCCACCCGGCCGGACCTGGTCGGCGAGAAGGCCGCACATAATCTGCTGACCTTGCAGGACTCGCTGCCCCCTGCGCCCTTTCCGCTGATCCGCGAGGCCGTGGAGAAGGCGCTCGAAGCACCGCTGGACAAGCTGTTCCTGGAGTTCGACGAAGTGCCGGTCGGCGCCGCCTCGATTGCCCAGGTGCACCGCGCGGTAACGATCGAAGGCCGCCAGGTCGCCGTCAAGGTCCTCCGCCCAGGCATCGAGGAGGAGTTCGCCACCGCGCTCGAGACCTACGAATGGGCCGCGGCGCATCTCGAGACCCACGGCGGCGACGAGGCGGTACGCCTCCGGCCGCAGATGGTCATCGCCCATTTCCGCCAGTGGACCCGGCGTGAACTCGACCTCAACCGCGAGGCCGCGTCCGCTTCCGAACTCAAGCAGAACATGGTGGCGGAGCCGGGCTTCTACGTTCCGGACATTGACTGGAAGCGCACGTCCCGCCGGGTGATGACGCTGGAGTGGCTCGACGGCATCAAGCTGTCCAAGCGCGCCGAACTGATCGCCGCCGGCCACGACCTGCGGAGCCTGGCCGCGATCCTGGTTCGTGCCTTCCTGCGCCAAGCGGTGATCGACGGCTTCTTCCACGCCGACCTGCACCAGGGCAATCTGTTCGCCCTGGCCGATGGCCGGATCGCGGCGATCGACTTCGGCATCATGGGGCGGATCGACCGCCGCGCGCGGCTGTGGCTGGCGGAGATCCTCTACGGCCTGATCACTGGCAATTACGAGCGGGTGGCGGAAATCCACTTCGAGGCGCAGTATGTCCCGCGCCACCACAACATCGCCGAGTTCACGACCGCGCTGCGCGCCGTCGGCGAGCCGATCCGCGGTCTGCCGGTCAAGGAGATCAGTGTCGGGCGGATGCTCGAAGGCCTGTTCACCATCACACGCGACTTCGACATGCCGACGCAGCCGCACCTGCTGCTGCTGCAGAAGACCATGGTGATGGAGGAAGGCGTCGCGACCTTCCTTGATCCCGACATCAACATGTGGGAGTCGGCCGAGCCGTTCCTGCGCGAGTGGATTCGGTCGGAGCTTGGGCCTGAAGCCTATGCGGCGGACCGGATCATTCACTGGACCCGCGCGCTGAAGAAGCTCCCGGACCTGATCGACCGTATCGACCATTACTTCCCGGCACCCGGCGCAGCGCCGCCTCCCCTTCCGACCGCACAGGTCGAGGTAACCGAACTCCCCAAGCCCCGCTGGCGCGACTTCCTGCTGGCAGCCGGCGGGGCTGCAGCAGGTGCAGCGGTGGTGTTCTTCCTGATCTAGAGCAGCATCGCGGCAGCAAAGGCGGCGGCGGCAGCTACGTTCACGACAAAGGCGGCGGCGGAGGCCATGTCCTTGGCCGCGCCGACCTCCGGGTCGCGCATTGGATGGAGCTTGTCGAGGCCCGTTTCGAGCGCCCCATTCATCAGCTCCAGAGCGAGTCCCAACACCAGTAGCATGAGGACGGCCAGCACGAGCGGAGCGGAAGGCTGCGCCCACAGGAGGAGGAGACAAGCGAGCACGGACAGACTCACGTGCGTGCGCACACTCCGCTCCCTCCGCCAGCCCTGACGGAGGCCCGACAAGCTGTCCCGCGCCCGTGCATGCATCGGGCGATCCTTGCCATTCCGATCAATTGCCATACGCCTCCCCTTGTCATAGCTTTGTCACACGGCCTGGAGGCGCTGCAATGGGGCTTGCGTGCGAGGGGGGCCGGACGAGGAGCGTGGTGATGCCCTCCGATGTGCCGTTTGCGTATTCGATCCAGCCGGAGCCGCATCGGGAGCGCGGCGCGGCCATTCTCTCCGCTCATCCGGAGTTGAGGCGACTGGCCGGTCCCGAGCCTCTCACCGGGCTGGTGATCATCGCTTCGGTGGGGCTGCAGACGGCCATCGCGCTGAAGCTGGCGCTGCTTCCCTGGTGGGCGATCCTGCTCGCCGCCTACACGGTCGGCGCGGTGCTCAATCTGGGCTGCTGGGCGCTGATCCACGAAGGCTCGCACAATTTGATCGGCCGCTCGGCGCGCGTGAACAAGCTGTGGTCCATCGCGGCCAACCTGCCGATCCTGGTCCCGGCCGCGGCGACCTTCCGAGTCTTCCACCTCCATCATCATCGTCACCAAGGCGATCCGCGGTGGGACATGGACATGCCCTTGGCGGAGGAAGTGAGGCTGGTTGGCGCATCGCCGCTGCGCAAGGCGGTTTGGCTCGCGCTGTTCATGCCGCTGCAGGTGGTGCGGGCGACCAAGGCGCCGCACATCAGGATCATGGGTGCGTGGCCATGGCTGAACATCGGCGCCTGCACCGTCTACGCAGGCGTGCTGTTCGCTGCCCGCGGACCGGCGCCGGTCGCCTACCTGCTGCTGTCAAGCTGGTTCGCGATGGGGCTTCATCCGCTCGGCGCCCGATGGGTGCAGGAGCACTTCACCCTTCGTCCGGGGCAGGAGACGAACAGCTATTACGGGCCCGCAAACCGGCTGGTGTTCAACTGCGGCTACCACAACGAGCATCATGATCTGCCAGGGATCGCCTGGATGCACCTGCCGGCGGTCCGCCGCACGGCGCGCGAGTTCTATGATCCGCTATTCTCCGTCCACAGCTGGACAGCGCTGTTGTGGCATTTTCTAACCAGCCGCGAGCTGAGCTTGGACTGCCGCATTGCCCGCAATGATGGACTCGCAAAGTCGTCGTTAGCTGACGCTTCGGAACTACGAAAAGCAGCCTAGATCAGATCAGCTCTCGACCGGCTCGACCCCGGCCTTTCGCGCCGCGTCCGCGGTGCGGAAGCTCTGCATCTTTTCCATGCGCGCGGCCATGTTGTCCCAGGCTTCGGCGGCACTGAGGCAACGGCTGCGGACGTTCTCCAGCGTGCTGTCGTCCGCCTCGCGGCGGCATTGTGCGGCACGTTCCTGATAGAAAGCGAGGGTGGACAGGGTCCGTCTCCTCCGAGAAGCCATGGGGGTGAGCCCCTCCGGCAGGACCGGAGAGGCTCGATACGCTTACATACTTTGCAGGTTGACCGCGGACACGCGGCCGCGGCGGTCTTCCTGAAGCTCGTACTGAACGCGCTGATCGCGATCCAGGGTCCGCATGCCGGCGGCTTCCACCGCCGTGATGTGGACGAACGCGTCGCTGGTGCCGTCTTCCGGCTGGATGAAGCCGTAGCCCTTGTCTGCGTTGAAGAATTTGACGGTTCCGGTGATCATATTGCTTGTTCCTTCTGCGGGCAGTCCGAGATGGACACGCCGTGGCTCAAAGAGGCGAGAGAGAAGGAAAAGGGTGCCGCAAGAGCGCCGTAGACCGTTCAACTTTGCGACTTCAGCGCGTTAACTTTTAGACGAGTTGCGCCGAGAAAGCAAAAAGGCGGCAGGAGCGGGCTTTTCATCGCCGCTCCTGCCGATCCTTTTAGCGCAGCTGCGTGCTGATTCCCGCCAGCACTTTGCGCAGCGCATCCGCCCGACGGGTTGCGATCGCGTCCGCGGAAGGCACCCGCACCTCACCGCCAAGCGCGGCAAGGCGGCTGCCGAGTTGCGCGTCCTTGCGCCGTGCCGTCATCGCCGCCTGCGCTTCGCCGAGTGCGGTTCGCAGTGCCGTCAGCGTCGATGCCGGCAGCGACCCGCTGCGCTGCAGCTGGTCGACATAGGCGAGTGCAACGATCGGGTGATCCGGCCAGCGCACCGGCAGCTGCTGCTGCGGGTTGAAGACGGCGCCCTGGTCGGCCATCCGGGCAGCGGCGATCTCGTTCGCGGACAATTGCTCGCTCGGCTGGAGCGCCAGCACGTCCAGCCCGCGCTCGATCTCCGTCCCGTAGATGTTTCCCCGGTACCAGTAGGCCGACCAGAAGCCGCCCATCTTCATCCGGTCCTTGTTGAGCGGCCCGCGGTCGAAATAGGCGATCTCCACGGGCCGCGCGCTGTCGGTGAAGTCGCTGACCGAGATGCCGCCCTGGTACCAGGCCTGCACGAACAGGTCGCGGCCCGGGACCGGAATGATCGAGCCGTTGTGCGCGACGCAATTCTCGAGCTCGGACTGCGCGGCCGGCAGCTTGTAGTGGCTGCGGAAGCGGAGCTTGCCATCGACGATGTCGTAGATGGCGTTGGCGCCCCAGGTGCGCGGGTCCTGCACCCGACAGCGCGGCCGGCCGCCACCGCCCCATTCGTCGGTGAACAGCACCTTGGTGCCGTCATTGTTGAAGGTGGCCGAGTGCCAGTAGGCGAAGGTCGGATCCACCACCGCGTCCAGCCGGCGCGGTCTGCGCGGGTTCGAGATGTCGAAGATGATCCCGTTGCCGGAGCAGGCGCCCGCGGCCAGCTTTCGCGTCGGGAAGACGGTGATGTCGTGGCACTGGTCGGTGCGGCTGGTCTCCTGCGTGCCCTCGCCGTGCCCGCCGCCCTGCCACAGGCCGGCAAGGCTGCCGGTCACCTCGTCCGCGAAGACCGCGGGGCTGTCGACGATGCGCGCCGCGGCCGGGTTGGCGACCGGAATTTCCACCACGTCGATGCGGAACAGCGCTGTGCGGCGGTCGCCCGCGTCGGCAATGCAGCCCGGCAGCTCCTTCTGGTCGCGAACCCGCGCGGTGCCGGAGACATAGACGATGATCTTGCCGTCGCGGCCGGGTCCGGACACGACCGAGTGGGTGTGCGATCCGCGGCAGGTCTGCACCGCGCCGACTTGCAGGGGTAGCGCGGGATTGCTGATGTCGAAGATGCGGATGCCACGGAAGCGTTCGGGGCTGACGTCCTCGGCCACGCTCTGCCGGCCGCAGTCCACGCGGCCGCGCCGCTCCTCGACCGACATGATCATCAGGTTGCCGACGATCGACAGGTCACCCTGGCCTCCGGGGCAGACGGTCGAGCTGACCAGCTGCGGCACGCCGGCAGGGTTGAGCCGGTAGATGTTGAAGCCGTGGTAGTTGCCGGCCGCCAGCAGGTCGCCCGCAAAGGCCATGTCGGTGTTGGCGAAGCTCAGCAGCGGAGAGCGGCCGCCGTCGCCACTACCCTCAGCGGCCGGGGTAGCAGCGGCGCCGGCCTTGCCCTTAGCCGGGCGCGGCAGCGGTTCGCCTGTCGGGTTGGCGGGATCAAAGAAGCCAGCAGGCTTGGGCAGGCTCGCCACCAGCGTCATGTTGCGGATCGCCTGGCCGGCATCCTTGTGGCCCGCCGCCAGTCCCGTCCGCGGGTCCTCGGCCAGCGTGCCGAGCAGCGCGGTCATGCGCTTGATCTCTTCCTTCTGCTGGTTGATGACCTCGTTCACGAAGTCGAACAGCACCGGGTCCACGGCCGTGCCGCCGCGGTCGAGCAGGTCCTGCGCCATGTTGATCGCCCCATTATGGTGGGTGATCATCCGCTCCAGGAACATGCGCTCGAAAGGCAGGCCCTTCGCCGCCGCCATCGCCGCCATCTGCTGCGGAGTTGCCATGCCCATGCGCTGCATGTGCCCGGCATCGTTCATCATGTGCTGCGTGTGTTCGCCCGCTGCCGGATAGCCGCGCTCCTTCAGCCAGCTCTCCATGAACTTGATCTCGTCCGCCTGGCTCGCATCGATCCGCCTGGCGACATCCAGCACGGCCTGGCGGTTGGTGCGGTCCTTGACCAGCGCCGCCATCTGCGAGGCTTGGAGATGGTGCGGGATCATCATCTGCATGAAGCGCACATCGTCCGCCGAATAGCGCGTGTTCGCCACCTGCGCCGCCTGCGCCGGGTTCAGCGCCCGCGTCGGCTGTCCGGGAGCCCCTGGCTGAAGGATCGGAGCCTGCTGCGCCGACGCGGCAGAGGCAATCAGCAGGGCGAGCGACGATGCGCCCAGCAGGTGGGCAACGGACGAACGGCGATCAGGCATGGTACCCCTCTGGAACGAGTCAGGTGCGCAGGCCTAACAAGCGTGGGCGCGTTCGCATAGGCTCACTTCGTCGCTTGCAGCCGATCTTCCGTCCGAAGGTCGAAGTCGCTCGCATCATGCCGCTCGCGCAGCTGCTCGTGCGGCTCGCCGGTGGTGCGGTTTACCATGCGCCCGCGCCTCATGCCCGGCCGCTCCAGCAGCTGCTTCGCCCAGCGCTGCACATGCTCATATTCGTGGGCCGACAGGAACACGTCGGCATCGCCATAGACGTGGCCGAGCGCAACGGCGCCATACCACGGCCAGATCGCCATGTCCGCGATCGTGTAGTCCGCGCCGGCGACGAACTCGCTCTCCGCGAGCCGCCGGTTCAGCACGTCCAGCTGCCGCTTGGCCTCCATCGCGTAGCGGTTGATCGCATATTCGATCTTCACCGGCGCATAGGCGTAGAAGTGACCGAACCCGCCGCCGAGGAACCGGTCCGCTCGCCGGTAGAAAGGCGCCGAACTTCTCCGCGAGGTAGATGAGGATGGCGCCGCTCTCGAACACCGGCACCGGTTTCGCACCGCTGCGGTCGACCAGCGCGGGGATCTTGCTGTTCGGATTGACCTCGACGAAGCCGCTACCGAACTGGTCGCCCTTCATGATGTCGATCAGCCAGGCGTCATACTCGGCTCCCGAGTGCCCGGCCGCGAGCAGCTCTTCCAGCAGGATCGTCACCTTCTGCCCATTAGGCGTGCCGAGCGAGTAGAGCTGCAGCGGATGCCGCCCGACTGGCAGCTCCTGCTCGTGCGTCGGACCGGCGATCGGCCGGTTGATGCTGGCAAACCGCCCGCCGCTTTCGCTCTCCCAGGTCCAGACCTTCGGCGGGGTGTAGTCGGTGTCGGCCATGCATCGTCTCCTTCGCCGTCCAGCTAGGAAGCGTCGGCTCCGCTTTCCAGCGACGCGCGCGGACGTTCCGGACGGATAACGCTTGCCCCCGCTCACCTCGGCTCGGCGTTTGGGAGGCAGGAGGATGCTTATGAGCGACCGTGACCAGAACAGGCGCGACAATGACGCGCTGCAATCGAGCGAGATCGACACTGCCCTGGGCGACGATGAGCACGCATTCGGTGCGGGCGGCCAGCGCACCAGCGGACCGTTGTCCACCGACGACGATCGGGCCGATCGCGATCCGGACAGGGACGCAACGCTCCCCGAGAGCACCGAGGCGGAGGCTCATCCATCATGAGCGGGAGCAAGCACGAGACACCCACAGCAAATCGCAACAGGAGCCGCAAATGACCGACCACAAGAAGAAAGGCGACTTCGACCAGAGCCGCAAGCACGACGTCGGCGGCAACAAGAAGGCGCACGAGAAGGGCGAGAGCAACAGCCGCACGGGCAGCAAGCAGAACGCGGGCGGCGGCGGGCACAAGTAGGCGCGCCGCTTGCGGAGGAGCCACGCCAGCCGCTAGTCGGCAGGCATGGCGCGAGTGCTGCTCATCGTCGGCGGAGGGATCGCCGCCTTCAAGGCGAGCGAGCTCATCCGGCTGCTCCGGAAGAACGGGCACCGGGTCACGCCGGTGCTGACGGCGGGCGGCGCGCACTTCGTCACGCCGATGACGCTCGCAGCGCTCGCCGAAAGCCCGGTCTACACGTCGCTCTGGGACCTCAAGGACGAGACGGAGATGGGGCATATCCAGCTGTCCCGCGCGGCCGACCTCGTTCTGGTATGCCCAGCGACGGCCGACCTGCTGGCGAAGATGGCGGCTGGCATCGCGGACGACCTCGCGACGACGCTGCTGCTGGCGACCGACAAGCCGGTGGTTGTGGCCCCGGCGATGAACGTCCGCATGTGGCTGCATCCGGCGACGGAGGCGAATGTGGCGACTCTCAGGGCCCGCGGGGTGCAAGTGATCGAGCCGGTCGAGGGCGACATGGCTTGCGGGGAATATGGGCCGGGGCGGCTGCCAGAGCCGGTGGAGATACTCGGACAACTCAGCCTCTCCCCCTTGGGGGAGATGTCAGCGCGTAGCGATGACAGAGGGGTAAGTGCCAGTGCTAAGACCCCTCCGGCGCTTCGCGCCACCTCTCCCAAGGGGGAGGAGCTTGCAGGGCGGCACATCCTCATCACCGCCGGCCCAACCCACGAGCCCATCGACCCCGTCCGGGTCATCGCCAACCGCAGTTCGGGCAAGCAGGGCTTCGCCATCGCCGCCGCCGCCGCCGGTGCGGTGGCTAGCGTGACGCTCATCGCTGGGCGACGCCCGGCGGCGTCGCGCGGATCGATGTGGAGACGGCCGAACAGATGCTCGCTGCGGTCGAGGCGGCGTTGCCCTGCGATGCCGCGGTGCTGGTTGCGGCCGTCGCCGACTGGAAGGTCGAGCCCTCGGCCACCAAGCTCAAGAAAGGCGACGGACCGCCCGAGCTGAAGCTCTCCGCCAATCCCGACATCCTTGCCTCCCTTGCCGAGCATCCGCTCCGCCCACACCTGCTAGTCGGGTTCGCGGCCGAGACCGACGATCTCCTCCCCAACGCGGCCGCCAAGCGGGAGCGCAAGGGCGCGGACTGGATCGTCGCCAACGACGTTTCCGGCGACGTGATGGGCGGCAGCCACAACCACGTTCATCTGGTTACCGCAGCGGGCGCCGAGGACTGGGACCATGCGCCCAAGGAAGAGGTCGCCCGCCGTCTGGTGGACCGCATCGCACAGGAACTCGAAGCAGAATGATCCGCATTCAGATTGCCCGCCTGCCGCATGGGCAAGGCCTGCCCCTGCCCGCTTACGCCACCCCGGGTGCGGCTGGCATGGACGTCGTCGCGGCGGAGGATCTGGACCTCGCGCCGGGGCAGCGCCATGCGGTCGCGACGGGGTTCAAGGTCGCGATCCCGGACGGCTACGAAATCCAGGTCCGGCCGCGCTCCGGCCTCGCGCTCAAGCACGGCATCAGCGTGCCCAACACGCCGGGCACTATCGACAGCGACTATCGAGGCGAGCTGAAGATCATCGTCATCAACCTTGGTCAGGAGAGCTTCCCCATCCGCCGTGGCGAGCGCATCGCGCAGATCGTCCCGGCGGCGGTGACGCAAGCGAATTGGGAGGAAGTGGCGGAGCTTAGCGAGACCGGTCGCGGTGCTGGTGCGTTCGGGAGTACTGGACGTTGAGAAGCGTCATCCCCGCGCAGGCGGGGATCCATCTCCCGCAATCGTCAAACGCCGAACGGTCGGGAGATGGACTCCCGCCTGCGCGGGAGTGACGGATGCTCTCCGACGAAGAACTCACCCGCTACGCCCGGCACCTGGTGCTGCCGCAGATCGGTGGACAGGGGCAGCAGCGGCTCAAGGCCTCGCGCGTGTGCGTAGTCGGTGCGGGCGGCATCGGTGCGGCTGCCATCCCAGCGCTGGCCGGTGCCGGCGTCGGCCATCTGACCATCATCGACGCTGATGCGGTCGACCTGTCGAACCTGCAGCGCCAGCCGCTCTACCGGACCCGGGACATCGGAGAGCCGAAAGCCGCGCTAGCAGCCCAGTTCGTGCGCAGGCTGAACCCTTTCGCGGGCGTTGCGCCAGTCGAGCAGCGCATCGACACCGCAAACGCCCGCGACCTGCTCGCTGGCCACGACCTAATCCTGGACGGCACCGACAACTTCGCAACCCGCCTGATCGTCAGCGATGCAGCGGTGGCGCTCGGCATCCCTTTGCTTTCCGCGGCGGCGGTGCAGTTCCAGGGGCAGGTTGGGTTGTTCCGAGGCCGGCCCTGCTACCGCTGCTTCGTCGGCGAGGCGCACGACACCGACGATTGCGACACCTGCGCGGAGCTGGGGGTGCTCGGCGCGCTGACCGGGACGGTCGGCAACTTCGCCGCGCTGATGGCGATCCGCGTGCTCACCGGCGCAGGCGAGGAGCCGGCAGGCAAGCTGCACCTGTTCGATGGGCTGACCGCCACCTGGCGGCAGATGCGGCTGCCCGCAGACCCGGCCTGCCGGACCTGCGGAACCTCAGCCTAACGCTAGCTCAGGCCGCCGCGACCTGCGGCTGACACTGCTTCACGCCGTCGTCAACATACTCCTCGAACTGCGCGAAATTGTCGCAGAACAGGTCGACCAGCTTGCCCGCGGTCCGGTCGTACTCGTCCTTGTCCGCCCAGGTCGAACGCGGGTCGAGGATGGCGCTGTCGACACCCGGAACCGCGACCGGCACCTCGAAGCCGAAGTTCGGGTCCTTGCGGAACTCGACGTTGTTCAGGCTGCCGTCCAGCGCGGCGTTCAGCAGCGCGCGCGTCGCCTTGATCGGCATGCGCTTGCCGACGCCATACTTGCCGCCGGTCCAGCCGGTGTTGACCAGCCAGCAGCTGACGCCACCTCGTGCGATCCGCTCCTTCAAGAGGTTGCCGTAGACCGACGGGTGGCGCGGCATGAACGGCGCGCCGAAGCAGGTGGAGAAGGTCGCCTCGGGCTCGGTGACGCCGATTTCCGTGCCTGCCACCTTCGCGGTGTAGCCCGACAGGAAGTGGTACATTGCCTGGTCGGGCGTCAGCCGAGCGATCGGGGGCAGCACGCCGAACGCGTCCGCGGTCAGCATGATGATGTTCTTCGGCACCGGCCCCAAGTTCTGGGCCGATGAATTCGGAATATAGTCGATCGGATAAGCGCCGCGGCTGTTCTCCGCGAGGCTGTTGTCGTCGAGGTCCAGCTCCCGCGTGACCGGATCGACCACCACATTCTCCAGCACCGTGCCGAAGCGCTTGGTCGTCGCGTAGATCTCCGGCTCGGCCTCGGCCGACAGGCGAATCATCTTGGCGTAGCAGCCGCCCTCGAAATTGAAGACCGCCGTGTCCGACCAGCCGTGCTCGTCGTCGCCGATCAGGGTACGGCTGGGGTCGGCCGACAGCGTCGTCTTGCCGGTGCCCGACAGGCCGAAGAAGATGGCGGTATCGCCGTTCGGGCCGACGTTCGCCGAGCAGTGCATCGGCATGATGCCCTGCTCCGGCAACAGGAAGTTGAGCAGTGCAAACACGCTCTTCTTCATCTCGCCGCCGTACTGCGTGCCGCCGATCAGGATCAGCTTCTTGGTGAAGTTCACCGCGATGACAGTCTCGGACCGGCAGCCGTGGCGCTCCGGATCGGCCTTGAAGCTCGGCAGATCGACGATGGTGTAGTCGGGCGTGAAGCCGGGCAGCTCAGCGCTCTCGGGCCGGACCAGCATGGTGCGGATAAACAGGTTGTGCCAGGCGAGCTCGTTGATCACGCGCACCTTGACGCGGTGCTCCGGCTGGGAGCCGCCGAACAGGTCGGCGACGAACAGCTCCGGCTTGCCGCCGAGCGCGGCCAGGAAGTCCTCGTGCAGCCGGTCGAAGGCGGCCGGGTCCATCGGCTTGTTCGACTTGCCCCACCAGACGGCGTCTTCCGTCGTGGCGTCGCGCACGACGAAACGGTCCTGCGCGCTGCGGCCGGTATGGGCGCCGGTCTTGACCACGATCGGGCCATCCTTGGCCAGCACGCCTTCGCCGCGGCTGATGGCTTGCTCCACCAATGGCGCGGTCGTTAGGTTCCAAAACAGCTTGGCGCCAGTCACGATACCCTGCGCCTCAAGACCAAATTCCGGAACCCGATTCACCACGTCACTGACCCCTTTCGCTCATGCAAAGAGCGGCGTTGCCCCCGGTGTCGGAGGCGCCGCCGCATACGTATGCGTACAAGCGCCTATGACGCGAAAAGGTTGCGCGGTCAAAACGGTAGGGTTGCAGCCGCGGGTTGTGTCCCGTGATGGTGCTGGGTAAGCCGCCGAGATGAGGAGGCGGGCTTGAGCCAGGTGATCGCACTGGTCGACGACGACCGCAACATCCTCACTTCGGTCTCCATCACCCTCCAGGCCGAGGGCTTTGTCGTTCGGGTCTACACCGATGCGGCAAGTGCCCTCAAAGCGTTGACCGACAATCCGGCTGACCTCGGCGTGTTCGACATCAAGATGCCCGGCATGGACGGGATGGAGCTGCTGCGGCGGCTTCGGGAAAGCGGCGGACCGGCGGCGGCCATGCCGGTCATCTTCCTGACCTCGAAGGACGACGAGCTGGACGAGGCGCTCGGCCTGGCGATGGGCGCGGACGATTACATCGCCAAGCCCTTCAGTCAGCGGCTGCTGATCGCCCGCATTCGGGCAATCCTGCGCCGCACGGAGATGGCGCGCGGAGGGGAAAGCTCTGCCGAGCGAACCGAGGAAGAACCGCCCTTGCTCGACCGGGGTCGGCTGGCGATGGACCCGGCCCGGCACAAGGTAACTTGGGACGGCAAGCCGGTGACGCTGACCGTGACGGAATTCCTGATCCTGGAGGCCCTTGCTCAGCGACCTGGCGTGGTGAAGAACCGCAACCAGCTGCTCGACATCGCCTATCAGGACGATGTCTATGTCGATGACCGCACCATCGACAGCCACATCAAGCGGATCCGGCGCAAGTTCCGCGGCGTCGACCCGCAGTTCGACGCCATCGAGACCCTGTACGGTGTCGGATACCGCTTCGGCGAGGAATAGCGCCGCGGACGATCCGGCGCTGAAGCTGTCCCGGGCGTGGCGGCTGTCGCACCGCATCCTGGCGGTGAACCTGCTGACGCTGGTCCTGATCGGCCTGTCCATCCTGTTCCTCGACAGCTTCCGCAACCAGCTTCTGGAGGAGCGCGAGCGGCAGGCGCGGGATGCGGCCAGAGTGACGGCGGCTGCCCTCGCGGCAATCCCGGAAGCCCGTCGGACTGACTATCTGGCTCAGGTTGGCGCGGTGACGGGCAGCAGGCTACGACTGTACGACGCTAGAGGCCTGCTGACCGCCGACAGCTGGCGGCAGACCGGCCCGACCTACCGCCTGCGCGATCCGGCGACCCAGGCCTGGACCAAGGCGATCGCCCGTGCGCTCGACCGCGGCTTCAATGCCATCACGGGCAACAGGACGCCGCCCGACTTCGCCGAACCGACTACAGACCGCCG
>ERZ1066122.1404-NODE-1404-length-19506-cov-14.997378_pt1 | contig 19506 bp, 16 predicted proteins | sample MGYA00382769_ERZ1066122 | MGnify/ENA primary metagenome ERZ1066122 (study PRJEB33369, sample SAMEA5778352) | biofilm metagenome | biome: Industrial cooling water; feature: Water cooling tower basin; material: Biofilm | place: United Arab Emirates | collected... | reverse complement strand
CGGCGCTACGCGCTAAGCGGCCTCTGAGTGTCTACAGAAGGCTGGGCGGTCCATTTAGAGGCGTTCGCTGGCTGGCCCCGGGGCGGATGTTCTGAAGCAGACATGTTTGGAGGCACGGCCATGCCTCGGAATCCTACCCGAATTATTTCGCATAATGTATATTATGTCAATTCCGTAATGACCCCAAGGCGGCCACCCACTGGCTGTCGCCGACTGCTGTCGCCGACTGCCTAAGTGGTTGCCCACCTGATTCTGCCCTACGCCGGCGTCTGAATTCGCCCAACCTATCGCTATCTTATTGAATTACTGCGAGATAGCTCTAGCAGCCGATTTCGCCGTATCGGTAGCGATATCACCAGAAGTTGCCCTATCGGTTGCGGTCAGTGACTGGAGAACTCGCGAGGTTCTGAAATGTCAGCACTTCAGCGCCGAGAACGCGCTGTAGTTCTCCAGCACGTTCAGTGTCCGGCCTAACGGTTGGCGCCAGCGGGACGGACACCAGACGTGCCACCAGCCCTCCCGTGTCCCGCGTGGCGGCCAAGACCCAGGCGTGGCCAGGGGGATGTCGGCCCAAATCGACCGGCGGCCAGCCCGGAATTTGCATCGCCCCGCTATCCGGGAAAGCGACGAAGTGAATCGCCGCCGCCGTGCCGTCGATCAGGGCCACCGCCGTCAAGTGCGCGTACCACCACTTGAGTGCATCCCTTGCCACCCAGCGGACGTTTGCTGACTCGGAGTCTGCCAATGCCGCCTTCACATGGCGCAAAAGTCGGAGGGCGGCTAAGCCGATGAGGTGATTCCTCCCTCCTCCCACAACTGTCAACTCACTCTTTTCCGTCAGTCGGAGTTCCATGCGACGGAGCCGAAAACCACGGTCGCGCATGCGTACCGCCGCCAAACTGTCCAAAGGCATCAGGCCGCTGAGTGCATGAAAACTACGGCCCTGCCCGCCTCCATAGCGGTATAGCCGTACGAACGGAACGTTGTCTCCGCTGTTGGCCCGTTGTAGTTTGCGTTCCCTACGCGCGAGGGTTCTTCCGTGTGGGGGACTCACTGCGGGAAAGACCAGAAGGTCATCCACGCCCGAAGTGGTCAAATGAGTGATGCTCGCACTCAGGCGCCCAAGGATTTCAACATCCTGGTCTTTAGGTGCGGGCAAGCGGACCCAAAGTCCGCCCAAACGCGCTGACAACTCGCTGACGAACCCGCGAAGCTCTTTTGGCCACGATACACCCGATGCCTGAATCCATTCGATGACCGACTGCGCCCCGATCTCGCAGTAAGGCGTCACCAGCTTGGGGGCGACAACGTAGGCTTTTGAAACAGCCGCGGCCCAACTACGGTGCGTGGCTACTACGGAGTGCCATTTCGCCACGTTTGTTCCGCGGGCGGAATCGACAAGTGCACCGGTATTGACGAAGTCGCGACCGCAGCAACTGCAAAGGAAGGCTTGTCGTGGCGCAGCGCGCAACCCCAGACCAATCAGGGGACTGCCGCAATCCGTGCAACTGCTCAGCAGGTCGATGTCGTGGACGGGACATCGTTGCCACCACGGCAACTGAAACAAGTTGGAGTGGTAGCCCTGCTCCAGGCACGCGGGGCAAAATCGCAGCGGATCGGCGAATGGTATCGCAAATCCGCGAAGCGCCTCAGGCCACCAATGCGTCGAGTCGAAGGCCAAACGTACCTCCGATGCCGATAATCGAAGCGATACGCCGATGCGCTCGTCCGTCACCCAGCGCCGCATGCCGCCTAACTGGTTTGCGCATTGCGTCGCGGGTGGTCCGGACAGCCATAGCGCCGCGATTTCTTTACGGCCTAGCACGTGAAGTCGCGCGATGTTCGACAGCAGGCAAATAGCCGACGGATACGGCCATGGGTGCCGGAAGAAAGGCGAAAGATAGCGTCCGGAGGCGGTCATGCTGTCGCGGACAATTCCGGTGGAGCGTCGCCAGGCGCCATCTCCTCCGGCCACGTCCAGTGCGCGTTGAAAGACGGTTCGCACCGCGGCGCGAACGGGAGCGCGGCCGCGCGACCCAGCAAGGCGATGTAGGTTTCGGGACCCTTGCCGGGCGCTCGCATGATCGCCGTCGCCCAGCCGCGTGGCCGGCATCGATCGGCACGCGCATGCTCCAGCAAAGGATGGGCGAGTTCGCTCACTACAGCGTCGGCGTCAATCGGGGCTTTGAGTGGAACATAAAAATTTTGCTCGCGCGGCGAGCGAACAAGCGGCGCCGGCGCAATTGTCCACGCGAGAACCCCGTCCGGGCGAGCTCGCGAGAAGCATTCCAGCGCGAGGTCCTGCCAGGCCTCGAGAATCATGCGTTCGTAGAGCCAACTGAATGCGTTACGTGGCTGCGGATGGCGCCTTACTCCAGGAGCCGGGCCGCGCTTGCGCAACATCCACTTCTGTTCGACTAGTAAGGTGGTCAGGTCCTTAGGCCACGCGTGCAGGTCGTGCAAATCCACTCCGGTCCAGGAGGCCAGCAAGTTGCGCGCCATCCACGCCGGAGTCTCAAGCAGCAGCTGCACAGCGCGAAAGTCCAGGTAGGCCACACCCTGCACCCGGTCGGTTTGCGCTAGACCTGTCAGTAGCCGAAAGGCCAAGACCGAAAGAGTGCGTGGCCCCCGCCAATCGTACAGCTTGGCACCGGGGACTCCGCGCGGGGATCTGTCGCCGATGAGGGGAACCCGCAACTGGCGGCGAAGGTGGCGTTCGGCGGTGTTCAGCGCGCGGCGACAAGTTTCTGTAATCGGCAACGCGCCGTAGAAGCGGCGCCCGGCATTGATCATCGCCTGCGGGGAAGCGAACCCCAGTTCTCGCACGCTCGGCGCAGTGGGGGTTTCGATAAAGGTTCGCGACCAAGCGCGCGCGCCGGCGCTGGTCAGCGTCGTCACCGGCAAGTGGCGGGTCAACTCCGCCGGAGGCGCGATGCGCCTAACCAAGTGGCGCACCGCCAAGTGCGCCACATCCGAGAACGAACCTTCCCCCTGCACGCTCCACGGCAGTGCCCAGCCCGCCGCGTGCGTCGCGGCCAGCCATCGGCGGTACGCGGCCAATACAAGCCACCAGCGATCATCATGCAGTCGAGTGGGGGCCGCATGGAGATGCGCCAGCAGAGCGCGGTCGCTGAGCTCGGCGTGACAGTGCGGACAAACCAGCCACCGAGCGGGGTCGGCGTGGGGCAAGCCGGCAGGAATTGGCGTATGGCATTGCGGACAGTCCTCGCACAAAGGTTCGTCGTGCACTGGGCACCCGCTCCACCACGGCAACTGGAACAACGGCGAGTGATCGCCGCGCCGCAGGCAAGGACGACAGAAGCGCAAGCGCTCGAACGTAGTCGGATCGTCCAGGCGCGATCGCAGCGTCCGCAAGGCCGGGGGCCACCAGCGCACCAACTCGGCGCTGAGTCGCACCGATTCCGGGCGGCGGTTTAAGGCGCAACTGACGCGACTGAGGGTGCCGATCTCTGCCAACGCTGCCCAGCCCAAATACGGCGGGCTGGCCGCCGTCAGCTGGCGCTGCAGCAGCGCTCCCAATTGCGTCCGATCCCAGGCGCCCAGACGCGCGGGTACCGCCAACAGCGAGAACGCCGATGGCAGCGGCAACGTCGAGCCGCGCCAATTCAAGCCCTCAAGTCGCTCCGCCGGCACGTCAGCGGTTTCCCGCACGGGCGCGCCGTACGCAAATCATTTGCCGCCGGCTAGAGCGCGCAGAACGTGTCACCGCGGCAGCGCTCGAAGCGGCCACATGCGACGTTAGTCGCCTGCGGCAAAGGATTCTCCACGCAGGTCAAGGTGGCCAGCTGGGGCCGAGTAGCCACGCGATTCCAGACCGTGAGATCCTCGACCTCGACCACCAAGGCGGCTCGGGCGGCCCGTATTCCCGCTCTAGAGCGGAAGCGGTTCAGAACAGTCGATTGGCGACTATTCGGCTGCGTCCAGGTTCGAAATCGCATCGGCGTGCCCACGCTACCTCCTTTCGACGCGTCGCTGGCGTTTGCTGAAAACGCCGAACCGTGGGCGTTGCCAGCACACGCGCGACCGGCCTCGCCGCGTTCCCGTCGGACGACCCCGACGATACGCCTTTCGTGCGGGCAATGGCGCAGCAAGCCACGGGTGCTGCGTCTTTTGGCAATGCTGAGGCTAGCACCGGACCCCACGATCCCCTCGGCCAGGCGGCTCCGACGCCATCCCCTGAACAGGGCGGTGTAAGATTTGAATGAAGCGTGTAGGATTTCGCTATGGCCGCCCAGAGCAGTCTGCCGAGCGCATTGCAGGACATCAAGGAACGGCTTCAAGCCGCCCTCGACGCAGGCAGCGATTCGCCACCTGAGTTTGATCTCGATCAGTGGTTGCAGGACTGGTTGGAGCGGCCGCAGCCGGCGCTCGGCGGGGCCCGGCCCGTCCAATTATTGGACTCGCCGGAAGGTCTGGAGTCCGTTCGCAGAGCCTTGGGCGCGTTGCTTAGTGGCGCCTATCAATAGCTCGCGCACGATGAGCACCCTCGCGCCGAGCCCGCAAGCCCGTCCAGAACTCGCCGGCCCTGGGCTACGTGCGTTCTTCAGTATTGCCGAGAAGTGGGGACTCACGACCGACCAGGCACGCCGGCTACTGGGCTCTCCGAGTAGATCCACCTACTTTCGTTGGAAGCGCGATCGGACGGGGCCCGTGCCGACCGACGTTCTTGAGCGCATCAGCTACGTTCTGGGAATCTACAAGGCCTTGCATATGCTGTTTGTCGACCGCGCACAGGCCGACAGCTGGGTGAGGCGACCCAACGCGGCCCAGGTGTTCGGCGGGCAAAGTGCGCTCGATCGCATGCTGGCAGGTCAGGTCGCAGACCTCTACGTGGTCAGGCAATACCTTGAGGGGCAGAGAGGCTGGACCTGAGCGTCAGGCATTGCGTCTCCCGTCACCACTGGATGTTTGAAGCTTTCGTCCCAACAAACGCCGTACTCGCGATTCCCCCTCACGCTTTGGGAGCACGGCGGCGTGTAACGGCCGAAGGTTTCTTGGCGGGTGGCGTCGCGCGGGCGAGTTGGCGCTCGAGTACCTGGACGCGAGCCTGCGCGGCGGCGCTTTCGCGCTCGGCGCGGTGTTGGGCGGTCTGCGCGGCTTGGCGGGCTTGCTCAACGGTCCGAAGTGCCGTGGCGCGCTCCTTGCTTTGGGCCACGAGCTGGCTCTTGGCGGCCTTAAGCTCCTGACGAATCCTGTCGACCTCGGCATAGGCGCGGTCCTCCGCCTGGCGAAGGTGCGCCTGCAGGGCCTCGCGTTCTGTAGCGGCCGCGGCGCGCTCGGTCTCCGCCTGCTGCACCACGGAGTGATGGCGGGCGAGTGTGGCGTCCAGGCGCAACGACAGCGCCTGGATCTCGGCCTTTTGGGATGCCACCAGGCGCTGTAGATCGCTGTTACGCTGATCGCTCATCAAAAAGGCCGCGTAGTGGGCTTCGGCTTCGCCCTTGGCCTTGGCCAATTGGACTTCCAGCGACGCCCGCGCCGCACGATCACTGGCCATGGCCGCTTCGGCTTTGGCCAGGACGTCCGCGAGGGCGGCCCGTTCAGGCGCAACCGCGGCCTCAGCATGGACCTGCCCCGCCGCCAGCGCCGCCTCCCAGAGAGCGGATGCCGCCTCGATGACGGCCGTCGGAGCCTCCGGGACCGCAGCGGACCGGCGCTGCGCGGTGAGCCGCCCGCCGAGTCCCTGCCACCAGACATCCAACATCCGGGTGAGCGTGTTCGGCGAGCCGGTGCCGAGGGCTGCCCGGACCCGCTCGATCGTGGGTCGCTCGCCTGACAGCAGCAGCTGCTCGATCGCGCCGTTGACCTGTTCCTGGGTGATGCCGCGTGCCATCAGATGTGCTCCTACTTGGATCCCCTACCCCGGCCTTGACGTACCAACGATAAGTGATGATTATCGTGGCTAAAAGCTTAGTGTCGTAGTACAGACTACATATTATGAAGTGCAAAGACACCCTGCCCGCCCATGCCTCGCCCGCCGCCGGACTGCAGTTGCCCGCGCAGCTGGCCCAACAGGCCGCGGATGCCGTGCGCGAGCTGCTGGCCGAAGCGGCGGCAGCCAACACCACACGCAGTTACGCCTCGGCCCTGCGTTACTGGGCCGGCTGGCACGTGGCACGCTACGGCATTGAGCTGCCCTTTCCGACGCCTGAGGCAACCGTGCTGCAGTTCCTAGTCGACCACACGGCCCGCCGGACCGAGGATGGGCGCCTGACCTGGGAGTTGCCGCTGGAGGTCGACCAGGCGCTCGTGGCGGCGGGTCTCAAGGCCAAGCCCGGCGCTTGGAGCCTGGCCACCGTGCGGCACCGGGTGGCCGTCCTGTCGACGGCCCATCGCCTTAAACACTTGGCCAATCCCTGTGAGCAGCCAGCGGTTAGGACCGTCCTCAGTCGAGCCGGCCGGGCCGCCGTGAAACGCGGTGAGCGCCCCCGCAAGAAGACGGCCATCACCCTCACCGAGCTCGAGGCGATGCTGGCCACCTGCGACGACAGCCTGGAGGGACTGCGGGACCGGGCCCTGCTCTGCTTTGGATTTGCCAGCGGCGGGCGCCGGCGGAGCGAAATCGCCGCGGCCGACATTCGCGACCTGCGCCGGATCGGCCCCCAGGGGTTCATCTACCGCTTAGAGCACAGCAAGACGCAGCAAGCCGGCGTAACCGCGTCCTCGACCCCGGACAAGCCGGTGCTCGATCGCGCCGCCCTCGCGCTGGAGGACTGGCTGGATGCGTCCGGGATCACGGAAGGCCCAATTTTCCGGCGGCTTTGGAAGCAGCGAGTGGGCCCCGCCCTCTCCCCTGCCGCCGTTGGTGAGATCGTGCAACGACGAGCGCGCTTGGCGGGACTCGAGGGGGACTTCGGCGGGCACAGTCTGCGATCGGGGTTCGTGACCGAGGCCAGCCGTCAGGGCGTATCGCTGCCGGCGATCATGCAGCTGACCGAGCACCGGGCGGTGTCGAGCGTGATCGGCTACTTCCAATCTGGTGGTGTAGCCGATAACCCAGCAGCCCGCTTGTTGGAAGACTCCTAGCCGAAGGCTGCGTCGGCCGAGCTTTGCTGCACGTCTAAGGAGAAGCTACCCACTGTGCGTGTCTCGCTCCAACCTTCTAGGGGCCCCAACGTGATGGAGCAGAAGGTCCGAGCTCCATTGAGCCCATCATCAGCCTCACCTTCCCAGCATCTCGCTTGGCTGCTTCCCAATCATGTAGAAACGTGCCAGAATTCATTTAGCCCATTTTTAAATTGTATCTAATTCTTTTAAATCAGTGAGTTGTATTAACTTTGGACGAACGTACAAGCATTGGAAATGATTTAGCCCAGCTGGTTCGGCTAGCACTCGCCGAGCAGTCCGAGGACGTGCGCCTGTTCGTGGCAAGACTCGTCCGTAAGTACCGCAACTCCCATCCGGAGCTGGCCGAGCAGCTGGATCTCTACTTGCGCACAAAAGTTCCTCGAACCAGTGCTCCTATGCGCAAGACTAAGCCGTCAACAGAACCCGCGCATGCGCTGCCGGTGGATGACGAGTCGCGGCTATCGCTACTGAAGGTTTTCAAGGATCCCCCTACTCGCGAGCAGCCCTTACTGTCGGTCGATCTCGAAGAGACGCTTGGTCAACTGATCCAGGAGCGACGCCAAATGGACCGATTGGCGTCGATGGGGCTGAGCCCCACACGTTCCGCCATCTTTGTTGGACCACCCGGAGTCGGCAAGACGCTGACTGCGCGCTGGGTCGCTTCCCGGCTTGGATTGCCGCTATACGTCCTGGACCTGACTGCGGTCATGAGCAGCTTGCTCGGCCGTAGCGGCAGCAATCTTCGGGCCGCCCTCGATTTCGCAAAACGTAGCCCGTGCGTACTGCTGCTGGATGAGATCGACGCCATCGCCAAGCGCCGCAGCGACGATACGGATGTCGGCGAACTCAAACGCCTCGTCACCGTTATTCTGCAGGAAGTCGATGAGTGGCCGGCGAGCGGGCTGTTACTGGCTGCGACCAACCACCCGGAGCTCATCGACCCTGCGCTGTGGCGCCGCTTCGACCACATGGTCACGTTCAAAGTACCGGAAAGGACGGCTGTCAAAGCGGCCATTAAGCGCTTCCTCGGTCCGGATTACTCGATGTTCGGTCGTTGGATCGACATCCTGACCTTTGCATTCAGCGGCGAGTCTTTCAGCGACATCGAGCGGGAAATTCAGCGCTTTCGCCGTGCGGTCGCGCTGGGCACGGCCTCCGATGCCGATTTGATCGAGGAATTCATCAAGTCGCGCACCGTCGTTCTGGACCGGCAAGCCCGCATCGACCTAGCCGTGCTGCTGGCTAAGAAAACCCGCCTGTCACAGCACGCCGTCTCCGACATCACTGGCGTCAGCCGCGACACCATCCGCAAGTACGCGAATGAGCAGCAGCTTGCAGCAGCGGGACTCTCGAAGAGGAAATCCGACGCATGAGCCAAACCAACTTCCTGATCGGTCGCGGCGAACTGCTAACCCATGACATCAAGGCACCCAAGCGCAAGCCGGGCAAGGCCGAGGTCTACTCCCTGCCGGAAGCGGCTCGACGGCTGGCGCCACAGTTCTCCGAAACCGTGTCGGCATTGGACGCCTTGCCGGCCGAGGCCTGCCCCGGCGACTTCGGTGTCGCCCGGTTGACGATGAATCCCAGCTACATCGCACGATCTTTCTTCCCGGCGGCGATGCTGCGTACCGTCGGCCTGGAATCGGTCGGCAGCCGAACGGTCAAGATTACCCCTGAAGGCTGGACCAAAAAGGGTACGCCCCAGGAGTGCACGACCACCGAACTCTTCGTTGCCGGAAAGCGCCAGGCATTCAGGCACCTCCAGGGTTGGACACGCTCGCTCGTAGACGAAACCGACGAGGCACTGGATCTGGCGCACATCGAGCGGTTTGCCGCGTTCCTACCCGAGGAGCGCATCGCGAACTATGGCAGCAACAAGGATCATTTCTTCGAAGTCGGCATCCACCTGCTCCCCGACGAGAACCGTCTTTTCGTCCAGCAGGCTTTTGTTCGCTACGCCAAGCGCGTGGGCGTCAAGGTCCACGACACCCTGGGCTTCACGGCCGGAGGCCTATGGTTCGTCCCCGTCGAGGGCAAGTCCGGGCACATGGAGCGGCTCGCCGAGTTCGTGTTCATCCGCGTCATCCGACCCGTGCCGAAGCTCCGCGGCATGCGCCCAGTGCATCGTGCCGGAGGCGTCGTCGTGGGCTGCAGTCTACCCAGCGAACAGCCGCTGTCGTCGGAGCCCAAGGTGGCAATTCTCGACGGCGGCCTGCCCAAACAGCATGCCCTCTCCCCATGGCTTCGTTCATATCGTGTTCTCGACGAGGGCGCGGACGACGATGCGGAAGGTTTGGAACATGGCTTGGCCGTGACTTCGGCATTCCTATTCGGTCCAATCGAGCCGAACGGCGCTGCTGCCCGCCCGTTCGCCTACGTCGATCACCTGCGGGTGCTCGACAGGGACTCGGGCGCGGAAGATCCGCTGGAGCTGTACCGGACGCTGGGCTTCGTGGAACAAGTCCTGTTGTCGCGCCAGTACCAGTTCGTGAACCTCAGCCTCGGCCCTGACTTGCCCGTCGAGGATACTGACGTCCATGCCTGGACGTCGGTCATCGACGACCTGCTGAGCGACGGCGACACGCTGATGTCCGTCGCGATTGGGAACAACGGCGAAAGGGATCGCCCGTCGGGCAATGCCCGTGTCCAGGTGCCTTCGGACTGCGTCAATGCACTGGCTGTCGGCGCGTCGAACGACACCGCAGCGAAATGGGCTCGCGCGCCATACAGCGCCATCGGTCCCGGCCGCAGTCCCGGTGTCGTCAAGCCAGACTTGATGGCCTTCGGCGGTGCCGCGGCGAAGTACTTCCATGTGTTGGCAGCCGGCAACAAGCCCACGCTCGTGCCGCAACTCGGTACCAGCTTCGCGTCGCCCTACCTCTTGCGCAGCGCCGTAGGTATTCGCGCCATTCTCGGATCGGAGTTGACGCCGTTGGCGATCAAGGCGCTCCTGGTCCATGCCGCCGACCCCCTACAGCATGACAAGCTGGAAGTGGGCTGGGGCAAGGTGCCCGAGAACCTCATGGACGTTATCACTTGCCCCGAAGGGGTCGCGCGCGTGGTCTACCAGGGGGAGCTGAAGCCCGGCAAATACCTGCGCGCGCCGCTGCCGCTCCCCGCTGGCGGCCTAAAGGGCAACATTCGCCTGAAAGCGACCTTTTGCTACGCCTCGCCAACCGATCCCCAGGACGCCGCTGCCTATACCCGCGCGGGCCTCGAAACCGTGTTTCGCCCCAACGAGGACCGGGTCAAGGATGGCAAGGCGAATGCGGATACGAAGGGTTTCTTCGACATGAAGAACTTCGCCACTGAGGAAGAGCGGCGCTCCGACTTAGGCAAGTGGGAGACAGTGCTGCATGGCGCGAAGAACATGCGTGGAAGCAGCCTCAAGAACCCTGTGTTCGACATCCACTACAACGCCAGGGAAGCAGGCGGCCGGGCGATGAATGCCGAGAAGATCCGTTACGCACTGATCATCACGGTCGAGGCGCCGAAGCATACCGATCTGTATAGCGAGATTCTGCGCGCCTACGCGAAAACACTGGTGCCGATCCAGCCGCAGGTGTCCTTGCCCATTCGCATTCGCTAGGGCAGCAGGCAATCACTACCAGTTCTAGAAACTTAGAGGGGGAACCAAGGCATGTCGGAGCCGCTCAAAGGAAGAACCGCGGAAGGAGCGGCCTACGAGCGCTTGCCCGCGGTCGAAGCTTGGATCGAACGACTGGAGGCGATGACTTCAGAGCGGCGTCTCGAGCTCTTTTCTGCGCATTCTAGGAAGCACGCCAACTATGTGCCGTCCGAAGTACTCGTTTACTTTCTGCGGCGTGCCTGGGAGAACGGAGCAAATGCGGACTTTGAGGAGACCTTTCGCATTCTCATGGGGCGGGTGAATCAATCGCTGCGCTCCGCCATCCCCAATTCACAGATCGCCGACGCGCAGGGCATCCGGGAGGAGATTCTGGGACGCTACGCCGAACTGATCGCCGAGGATTGCAAGAACAAGGGCTCTGCACTTGATTTCTACGAGATGAGATTCGACCTCGGCCTCATGCGATTCCGCATCTCCGCGCTCCGCCAGATTGGCCCTGCCGCGGACGACACGGTTCCCTTGAGAACGCACGGCGAGGACGGAGAGGAAGTTTCGGCGGAAGTCGAGGCGGCCGCCGCTGAATTCCTGGGCGGAAGCCCTTCGAAGCTCGACGACCCCGCTTTCCGGTTGGTGCTGGCCGCTGCGATTGACGGGTTGCCAGAAGACCAAAAACGGGTCATTGGACTGCTCATGAAAGGCTTCCAGATCGACTCAAAGGACAAGAATGCCATGACCATTGCGCGCATCCTCAAGTGCAACGAAAGGACGGTTCGCAACCGCCGCGACCGCGCCTTCGAGACACTCAAGCCCATCCTGGAAGCGGAGTTCTCGTCGTGAACACCAGGAAATCCGCCCCCGGCGAGGAAGAAGTCATCCTAGCCTTTGCCGGCGAACCCAAGCACGACCGGGAGACGTTGGAACGCTACCTGCGTGAGCATCCGGAGCATGCGGAAGCGATTGTCGACTGCTCGATCGAGCTTATGGCGAGCGTCACACGCCACGATGAAGCCCCTCCCGGCCTGGATTCCTCGGTAGACATGGCTTGGCAGCGATTCCAGGCAGCGATCGGCGACTCTGGGGACGCCGCGGTCGCGAACCCGTTCGCCCAGCTCAACCCAACCGCTTTCAAGGCACTCGCCAAGAACCTCGACGTCAGCAATTTGCTGCTGATCCGCCTGCGCGATCGCGCGATCGAGGCGGCGACGATACCCCGGCGATTCGTCCTTAAACTTGCGACGGAACTGGGCGCGACCTCAGAGGCCGTCGTCGCGTACTTGCGTAGTCCGCCGGCAATGGTCTCCGGCCACAGCTTCCGGTCATCCGTGAAGCCGGCCGTCACCCCGCAGATGTCGTTTGAGAAGGCGGTCGAGACCTCCCAACTCACGCAACCCCAGCAGGACGCGCTCAGGTCGCTGCAGGACTAGGCCATGGACGCGAACGATGCCGCCCGCCGGGAAGCAGAGCGCATCCATGGGATGGCGGTCGAGGCAGGTGGCGACCCCTGGAGCCCATTGATTTTCGCCAAACAGGAAGCGGCTCGTCGCGGCCTGGATGTGTATGCCCTGTCACCGGGTGATTCGCAGTTGAAAGGTGGACGTGCCGCCTTCGACAGCCAGGCCGGAATCATCCTGTACGAAGACACCGGCTCCGACTTCGATCGTGCCTTTCTCGTTGCCCATGAACTCGGGCATGTAGTGCTGGAAGGTGGAGTACGCGACTCGATCTCCGAGCAGGTCGAGCCCGACCGCTCGGTCGAGGATGCCCCGGTCGGCATCGAGCGGGTGCTTGACTACGGTGCGCGCGAGCGGCGCGAGATCAGGATGGACCTGTTCGCACGGGAACTCCTGCTGCCGCGCTCCACGGCCCGGCGTCTCCACGTGATCGACGGATTTTCGTCGGAGGACATTGCGACACGCCTGGGAGCTCCGCTAGCGGTGGTCCAGCAACAACTGCTGGATGCTCTGCTGCTGCCTTCCCAGGAGACTGCGAAGGATTCGACGGCCGCTGCGGTAGCGGCATTGGCGCCGGATCAGACCCAGATGGCGGCCGCGGCACACCGGGGCAGCCCCTACCAACTGCAGGCGGGTCCAGGCACCGGAAAGACGCGCACATTGGTCCGACGCATCGAGAGCCTCCTCTCCGACGGCGTCGATCCCACCTCCATTCTGGTCCTCACCTTCTCCAACAAGGCGGCCAACGAGCTCAGCGAGCGGCTGGCAGCCAGCAACCCCATTGCGACAGCAGCGATGTGGATCGGCACGTTCCATGCCTTCGGCCTGGATGTCATCCGCCGCTTCCACGACAAGCTCGGATTGCCCCCCGATCCCCGCCTCATTGATCGGTCGGAAGCGATCGAACTGCTTGAGGACGAACTGCCACGGCTGCCGCTTCGCCACTACCGCAACCTGTGGGACCCGACGCTCGACCTCAGCGACATGCTGCACGCGCTGTCACGCGCCAAGGACGAGGTGCTTGACGCGGCGGCCTATCGGGCGCTGGCACAAGCCATGGCCGACAGGGCCGGGAGCGATGCCGCCGCAGCCGTGCGCGCCGAGAAATGCTTGGAGGTCGCCCTGCTCTTCGAATCCTACGAGCGGATGATGGCGGCCGGACATCTGGTCGACTTCGGAGATTTGGTGGCGCGGCCGGTCAGGCTGGTCGAATCCGATGGAGAAGTGAGAGAGGCGCTGAAGGCCCGACACCGACACGTGCTAGTCGACGAGTATCAGGACGTCAACCGCGCTTCTGTGCGCCTCCTGAAAGCCATCGCGGGAGATGGCAGCAATCTTTGGGTCGTTGGCGACGCTCGCCAGTCGATCTACCGGTTCCGCGGCTCGTCGGCGACCAACATGGCACGGTTCGCCGACGATTTCCCCGGTGCCGTGGTCCGCCAACTGGGTATCAACTACCGGTCCGTGCAGGAGGTCGTGGATGTTTTCACAGCATTCTCCAGGCGGATGACGGCTTCATCCGGCGCGATTCCGCTGCAGCTGACGGCCAACCGGGGCGCAATGAACGCCTCACCCGAGTGGCGAGTGGTCGGGTCGACAGAAGACGAGATCTCGGCGGTCGCTGCCGCCATCCAGGAGCTGCACGAGTCGGGGACGCCGTATTCGCGGCAGGCATTGCTGTGCGCATCCAACGCGCGCCTGAGTGAAATTGCCGAAGGACTGGAGGCACGCGGCATTCCCGTCCTGCATCTGGGCAGCATCTTCGAACGACCGGAGATCAAGGATCTGCTTGCCCTCCTCTCGATGCTGACCGATCCCCATGCCGTCGGGCTGGTGCGTGCGGCGACGATACCCGCCTACGAGATGCCGCTGCAGGATGCGATGCGCATCATCGAGCGGCTCAGGGAAAGCCGTGCCGAGACCCTCGACTGGCTGCAATTCGAAACACAGGTCGCAGACCTTTCAGCGGAAGGCCGCAGCGCACTGGCGCGACTGGCCGCGTTGTTCGCGGGTTTGAGACCCAAGACCAACCCCTGGGCGATCCTGGCCACCTGGGTTATCGACGGGCTCGGCCTCGCAAAGACACTGCACTTAGCCGGCGACTCGCAGAGCCGCATGAAGGGGCTGGCATTGTGGCAGTTCCTCAATTTCTGCCGGCGCCAGCCGGGCGGCGCCGGCATCCCGAGCGTGCGCTTGCTTGACCGGATCCGCCGCCTCGTCCTGCTGACCGAGGATCGCGGCCTGCGGCAATTGCCAAGCGTCGCAGAAGGCATCGATGCCGTGCGCCTGATGACCATCCATGCCAGCAAGGGCCTTGAATTCGACGTCGTGCATATTCCCGGCATGGTGACGTCGGGCCTGCCGCGCAATAACGTGGCGCCACGATGCGTACCGCCGGACGGCCTGATTCATGGCTCCGATGGCATTACCGGACTGGAAGCTGTCAAGGCGGGGCATGATGAAGAAGAGGAATGCCTGTTTTTCGTCGCGCTCTCGCGCGCCCGGGATCGGCTGTTCCTCTATTCCTCGTCGGTCCAGTCCGACGACAAGAAGCGAAATCCGTCGAAGTTCATGCCGGCGATCGAGCATCTGCTGGCTCGCCCCGCCCAGCCACCTCTAAGCGATGCGCCGCCCTGTCCCGGATCATCCATCCGGATCGACTGGGAGGAGAAGCCGGTCTGGACCGACAGCCAGATCAACCTGTTCGAGCGTTGTCCACGCAGATTCCTGTACTCGCACGTGCTCAAGCTTGGTGGCCGTCGCACCGAAACTTCCTTCATGAAGATGCACAACGTGGTCAGCGACGTGTTCGACTGGCTGAAGACCAGTCATGCGACGACGAGTCCGAGCGAGACCGAACTGTCCACGCGTTTCGACGAAGCCTGGAAGGCCAACGGCCCCACGGACCATGGATATGCGGAAGACTATCGCTGCATCGGCCGCCGCCTTGTCGATTTCCTCGTCGAAAGCCGCAGCAGTGGCGTGCGCACCGCAGTCACCCCGATCTCGCTGGGCTGGGCGGAAGGCGAGATCGTGGTGGTGCCAGATAGCGTGTCCCAGGGGAGCCAGGGAAACCTCCGGGTGGGCCGGGTCAAGACCGGCAAGCCCAGATCCAATGCTTTCGACGACATCGAGTACACCATCCTGCATCTTGCTGCAGTGCAGACCTACGGCATGCAGGCACAGGTGGAGGTGACCTATCTGACCAGCGAGACCACGGAGCCGATGACGCTCACGGCCCGCAAACTCGAAACCCGCCGGAATAAGCTCCAGAACATCGTCCGGGGCGTCCGGCTAGGCGAGTTCGCGGCAAAGGCCGAGGCGCGCTCCTGCCCACGCTGTCCCCACTTCTTCGTCTGCGGCGGGCTGCCGCCCGGCGCCCTTTCCATCGGGAATGGGGATTCGCCTTTCCGGTTCTGAAATCCGCTGCGATTGACCTTGTGAAGGCCAGAAATCTGCGATTTCCGCAGATGGCCTTGAAAGGCCAATCGACATGAAGACTGATATTGCAAGCGGTGATGACCGCGTCCCCCTCGAAGACGTTGGTGCCGCGATCCGCGAAGGCCGTGAGCTCCGCCCGGCCCGTCTTTACCGGATCGTGGTGCTCGACGAACAGCTCAACGAGCGGCACTTGGACCTGGACGACCCGGTCCCCACGGGCCGCCAGATCCTCCAGGCCGCCGGCGCCCGCCCCGCCGACGACTACAGCATCTACGCGATCCTCCCCTCCGGCGAGTTCGAGGACCTGCGGCTGGATGAAACCTACGACATCCGGGCACACGGTGCCGAACGGTTCGTTATCTTCCAGACCGACCGTGCTTTCAAGTTCACGATCGACGATCGCCAGCTGGAATGGGGCAAGCCGATCATCAGCGGCCGGGTGCTGAAGGCCCTGGCGGGCGTCCCTACCGACACCTACGACGTCTATCTGGAAGTCAGAGGCGGCGGCCAGGACGTCCTGATCCGCGACACCGACCTGATCGACCTCGGCAAGACGGGCATCGAGCGCTTCATCACGCTCATCCGCGACACTACCGAGGGCCTCGTGGCGCTGCCCGAATCCGACCAGCGCTACCTGGACAGCCACGGCTTCGTCGCCGAGCTGGTCAGGGATGGTCCGCACGTGGGCGTGGTGTTGAAGCAGGTGTCCCTGCCCACGGGAAAGTTCGACTATCCCTCCGCGGACGTACTGGTGATCCTGCCGCCCGGCTATCCCGATGTCGCCCCGGACATGTTCTTCTGCGACCCCTGGCTGCGCTTGGTTCCGGCAGGTCGTTACCCGAACTGTGCTGACCAGCCGCACGTCTTCCTAGGCCGTAGGTGGCAGCGCTGGTCCCGCCACAACTCGAGCTGGCGACCAGGGATCGACGGCCTGCACACGATGATCAAGCGCATCGAACACGCCTTGGAGGAGGCCAAGTAATGTTGCCTGCGCTCGACATCGTCCTGCTCGAATCCCATGAAGCGGCGCTGCGCTCGCTACTTCACCGGGAGGATGGCTCCGAGGCGGCGGCCTATGTCCTGTTTGGCATCTCCACGATCGACGCGGATCCGTGGTCGGGCCGGCCGCGCACCCGGCTTGTCTCCCACGAGATCGTTCCCATTGCCGCGGACGAGGTGGTCTCGTCGTCGTCCGTTCACATCACCTGGTCGACGAAGGGCTTCATGCGGTTGCTGGGCCTGGCGCAGCAGCGCGGGCTGATCGCAGGGCTGGTTCACACGCACCCGGGCGCCGATGCGTTCTTTTCCGACCAAGACGATCGCAATGAGGCCGAGCTTGCCCGGACCACGTTCAACAAGGGGCTTCCGGGGCTTGCCAGCCTAGTCTTCGGGAGGGACCGCGCCATCGCAGGACGACTGTGGTCCTCGGCGAAAAAGGCGGTCGAAGCGTCTTCAATCTCCGTCATCGGCAGCCGGATCAGGGTCGGCCGTTCGCTGTCGGGTAAAGACGAGGCGGAGTTCCTCGCTCGACAGGCCACCCTGTTCGGAGAAGGCTTCAATCCGATGGTCCGGGCATTGCGCATCGGGGTAGTCGGGTGCGGCGGTACCGGCAGCGCGGTGGCGTCCCTGCTCGCCCGGCTCGGAAGCGGCTTTCTGGGGTTGATCGACAACGACACGATCGATACCACCAATCTCAACCGCGTGCACGGATCGCACGCCGCTGACGTGTCGGCCGGCATGGCCAAGGTGGATATCCTCGTGCGGGAGATCGAGGCGGCCGGGCTGGGCACGCACGTGATTGCGAGGAAGGCCTGGGTGGGTGATCCGGCACTACGTGACTTGCTGCGCTCCTGCGACGTGATATTCGGCTGCACGGACGATCATCAGGGGCGGCTCATGCTTAACCGGCTCGCCCACTACTACGGCATCCCGCTGATCGACGTGGGGCTGCGCATGCGCTCCGCCCGCAGCGATGCCGACTACGACATGACCGGGCGCGTGTCGGTCATTCGGCCTGGCGTCCCTTGCCTGATGTGCCTGGGGGTCGTGAATCCGCAGCTCGCGGCGGAAGAAGGACTGCGCCGCAACGATCCGGCCGAGTATGAGCGCCGCAAGGCGGAAGCCTATGTGGCTGGCGGTGGCGATCCCGCACCCGCTGTGGTGACATTCACGACCAGCATCGCCTGCATGGCGGTGGATGAGCTGATTCAAGGCTTGACGGGGTTCCGCGGCGGCGGCGGTATGACCCACAACCGGATCCGGCGATTCGACCGCATGGAAGACCGAGCGATGACGTGCAGCCCGATACCGTCGTGCCCCGTATGCAGCAGCAAGGCGATATGGGGGCATGGCGATGTGGTGCCGTTCCTTGGAGTAATAGGATAGTCCGATGAGACGCTACCTATCACTGGTGCTTCGCCGTCTGGGATGGCTTCGATTCGACTGCCTCATGTCCACGGTGGATCGCCACCCCGGCAAGACCATGGTCCCCCCGGGACAGCTATGGCTGGTCGTCGACGGAGGGGTGAAGAAGTGGGCCTGTTTGAGCTGCCCGGGTGGATGCGGTGTCCAGATATCGCTTTCCCTCAATCCTGATCGTCGCCCTCGCTGGTCTATCGAGTCCGATTTCTGGGGACGTCCGACGGTCTCGCCTTCTATCCATCAGCAGGAGCAATGCCGGTGCCATTTCTGGATCAGGAAGGGACTGATCGACTGGTGCCTCTAGCAGATATCTGGGATTGTCATGCCGAGGGTTGCGGTCCTTACCGCCTCTGATAGGAACCGCAGTTTTCCTGATCTGCTGGGCGCCTGCTCTAGGCCAGAAGCGAACCAGCCCCTCGGCCGGAGGCCTGCCATGAAGGCGTGCGTCAATTGGCGAGGCCTGATTGTTGCCGCCGGCCGCGATCTCAAGCCCATTATGGGCGAGAGCACTCCCTGATCTACCTTCGATAAGATCGATCTAATCCGATCCACGACACTACAGGTCTCTTTCTGGTCCGGAACGGATTATCGACCTTGGCTTATGGCTATGGCTCGAAGCCGTACAGATCGGAAAAACCGTTGGTCGTCATGCTCGACGATGCGTCTCAACATGATCGTCAAGCGTCGTGATGAATAACTTTATGTCGTCAATCGCTCGCTTGGCTGCGGTTGCGTTTGTCTGTTTGATCGCTGTCTTTGGGCGCGCACAGTTATGAATCCAGTCATGACGGTCCTGGACAATATTGCCAATTCTCTTCTTAAGTGCAGAGACAGCCTCCTTTTTTGCTTTTTCCAATGGTTGACCGGCGAGTCCTGCGATAGTTAATGAAGTGTGCTTTGTCAGTCGCACTCGATTGTGCGCTATCAGCTTGGGTATGTAGTTAAGCCAAAGCTTATGCATTGGGGGCAGGATTGGATTGAAAAGATCATCTACCAGTGACACGGAGAGAACGTTCTGCCGCTCCATCAGTTTCCGAGCAGCCATCCGAATCGCCCAATTAGGTCGAGAAGCCTTCTTGGTCAGAAGGATCCCGGCGGGTAGATTTTGTGTGGCGTAGCCGCTAGGAAAAACACCAGTCCACGCTCCCTTCCTGTACGAGCGAAGCGCAGCTGTGAGGCAATCCACGAACGCGTCGCAAAGATATGCATCCATCGCCCCCACAGACATCGCAACTGAGGACAGCAATAGGTCATTCTTGAGCGCTGGGTCGGCAGGCGCCGCACCCATGGCTGCCGCATTCGCATGAATCGCGTTGGCTCTTGAGATATCTTGGTCAAAGTGACTGCGCGCTGTGACTGGCATGAATTCAAACTACCCAATAAGCCGATTCAAGGGGTTAGTTGCACGGCTTCTGTCATCCTCGTGCACTGACCCTCCTCCCGGCTGAGGCAACGTACCAGCCGACGTCCCCCCGCTTTCAGTAGCGGGGCCATTTAGAGTCCGGGGTTAGGGTA
>ERZ1066122.1403-NODE-1403-length-19510-cov-5.676330_pt1 | contig 19510 bp, 15 predicted proteins | sample MGYA00382769_ERZ1066122 | MGnify/ENA primary metagenome ERZ1066122 (study PRJEB33369, sample SAMEA5778352) | biofilm metagenome | biome: Industrial cooling water; feature: Water cooling tower basin; material: Biofilm | place: United Arab Emirates | collected... | reverse complement strand
GGAAGGTGACGCCCGGCAGCGCATCGAAGCGGAGCTGCGGGCGGCGGAACCGCGGCTCGCCGAGTACCGCGTCCGCCGTGCGGAAATCGAAGCCGCGAACGCGGACCTGACCGCCCGCCGGGCCGACTTCGCGCTGGAACGGAACCAGCTCGACGCCGACCGCGCTGCTCTGGAAACCGAGCGGGCCGAACTGCGGGCGAAGGAAGCGGACCTGTCCCGCCGCGAAGGGGAACTCGCCGCCGGCCGCACGTCGTTGGCCCACGACCGCGAGGCCCACGCCGCCGACTTGGTCCGCTCCGAGCGCTGGCAGGCAACGCTCGACGACCGGCAGCGCAGTCTCGACGCCCGCGCCGCCGAGATCGACGCCCGATTCGAGCAACTCAAGCGGGACACGCTCGAACTCGAAGAGCAAGTCCGCCTCGCGGACACCGAGCAGGACCGCATCACCGCGGAATCCGACCGGCTCGACAAGCTTCGCACGGAAGTCGACGACCGCGCCGCGAAGGTGAACGACCGCGCGACCCACCTCGAAGCGCAGCAGGCGATGCTCGCGGTGCTGCGGGCACGGCTCGAACGCCAGGCAGAGGATTCGCGCCAGGAAAGTGCGCGGCTCGCGGCGGGGCGGGCGAAGCTCGACGACTCCCGGGCCGAACTCGCGGAGAAACTGCGGGAGGCCGAACACCTCAAGGTCGACCTGACGGCCACCGCCGAGGGGAACGCCGAGCAGCAGCGGCACCTCGCGGAGCAGGCCGCCCGGCTGGACACGTCCCTGGCGGAAGTGCGGCAACAGCAGGAAACGCTCGCGGCCGAGGCGGAACGCCTTCGCGCCAAGGAAGACGAACTCGACGCGCGCTCCGCCGAGATCGCCGAGCAGGCGGCGGTGCTGAAGGCCCGCGTCACGCAGGCGATGGACCTGCAGGCCCGGCTCGAAGCCGACCGCACGGCCGTCCGCACGCGGGAAACCACCCTCACGGATGCGGAAACCGCCCGCGCCACCTTCCAGGAACAACTCCGCCGCCGGGCCGAGGACCTGTCCGCGCGGGCGAAGCAGCTCGACGAAACGTCGGCCAAGTTCGCGGAGCGTGAAGCCGACCTCGAACGCCTCCGCGCGGAACTGGCCCACGACCGCGAAGTCGCCGAGCAGGGCTTCGCCGCCACCCGCACGGAACTCGGCGAACGCTCCGTCGAACTCGCCCGGCACACGGCGCTTCTGGGCGAACGCGAGGCCGCCCTCGAACGGCAGGTCGCACGGTTGCAGGAGGTCGGCCGCGGGGTCGCCGCGGCGAAGAAGCAACTGGCCGAAGCGAAGGCGCAACTCGACGCCGACCGCGCCGCCGCGGACGCGCACCGGCAGCAAGTCGCCGGGGAAATCGACGAGCTTCGCCGAACCGCGCCGGAACTGGAGGAGCGTGCCGCCGCCGCCGTCGACCGCCTGTCCGCCGCCCGGGACGTGCTCCGCAGCCAACTCGCGGAACTGCACGAGTACGCCGCCCAGACGCGGGCCGACCTCGCCGCCGCCCGGTCCGCGGTGGCGTCCGAAAGCGAGGGTCTGCACGCCCGCGAACAACTGCTGGAGCAGGCCCGGTCCGAGCACCGGCTCGCCGTCGCGCAGTTCCGGCAGCAACTCGTCGAGTGGCAAGCGAAGGTCGCGGACCTGAAGCGGGCGATGGCGAAGACCGAGACGCGCATCGACGCCCGCCACGCCGAGATGACCGCCGCGTCGAGCCAGATCGAGGCGACGACCCAGGAACTCGCGAAGCAGGCCGAGGAACTGCGGGCCGAACGGCACCTCGTCGCCGAACGCCGCGCCGAGGTCGAACGCCACCTCACCGACATGCGGGAGTGGTACCGGAAGAAGCTGCGGGAACTGGCCGCTTCGCGGGGTGGCGAGGTGGCGGGGTCGCGAGGTGGTGAAGAACCCTCCGTGCTCAGCATGTCGACTTCACCGCCCCACCACCCCACCACCCCGCTCGATTTGGACGACGGCGACCGGCAACTCGGCGAACTGCTGCGGTCGCTGGACCTCGTCGATGCGGACACGCTGGCGGCCCTCTGGGCGGAAGCCAACAGCCGGCGGCGGACGCTACGGCAGGTGCTGCTCGCCAGCGGGGCGGTCACGCTGTACCAGCTCGCACTGATCGAAGCGGGCAACCTCGACGCCCTGGTGCTCGGCCGGTTCCGCGTCGTCGACCGGGTCCGGGTCACGCCGCACGAAACCGCGTACCGCGTGTACGACCCGTCGCGGTCCGGCACGTTCCTGCTCCGGGTGATGGCCGAACTCGACGCCCAGGACGCGGTTCTGCCGGACGAGTTCCGCCAGCGGTTCGCCGCGGCGAAGGACGCGGCCCACCCGAACTTGCTGAGTACGGTCGAGGTGCTGGACGTGGCCGGCCGGCCCGCGGTGCTGCAGGAGTGGGCGACCGGCGTCCCCGGCTCCGACTGGTCCGCCGCCGCGTCCACGCCGGGGGTGTGGCTGCGGCTCGTGTCGAGCGCCGCGGCCGCCCTGGAGTCGGCCCACGCGGTCGGGCTGTCGCACGGCCGGATCGCCGCGGATGCGTTCGTGCTTACGTCGGACGGAACCGTCAAGCTCACGGGCGTCGGCGACCCGCCGTGGCTCGGCGGTGCCCCGGACGACGCCGGCCCGCTGGACGACCTGCGGGCGCTCGGCCGGGTCGCGTTCGCGTGGTCGCAACTCGGGGCCAGCGTCCGCAAGCGCGGGGCGAAGGTGAAAGGGTTCCCGGAACCGCTGCTGGCGGTCGTCCGCCGACTGGAGGAGCCTGCCGAGCCCGAACCCGACTCGGCCCCCGGCCCGGAGCCGTTCCACACCGCCGCCGAACTCGTCGCGGAACTCACCCGCCTCGCACCGGCGTACCCCTGCCCGCCCGCCGAGTGGGACCGACTCCTTCAGTCGTCCCCCTATCCGGAAGAATCGGCACGACAATCGGCCTGACGCCCGTCCATGCCGTATCATTCCGGGAGCCAACCCACCTTTCCCGGAGCCGCCACCGTGAGCGAGTACGATTCCGAAGACCCACCCCGCCGCGCCCGGCGTGCCCGCCGGGACGACGACTCCGAGGACGACCGCCCGGCGAAGCCGACGAACGGGCTGGCGGTGGCCGCGCTCGTCCTCGGCCTGCTGTCGATGCCGTGCCTGTTCTTCGCCGGCATCCCCGCGATCATCTGCGGCTTCCTCGGGCTGTCGAAGGCGAAGCAGACGGGCGTCGGCTACGGCGTCGCGATGGCCGGGCTGCTGCTCGGCGTGTTCGGCACGATCGTCTGCACCGGCGTCAGCGGCGTCGGGATGTACTACTCCACGTTCAAGGTGAAGGAAGCTGCGCATCGCAGCACGATGGTCAACAACCTGAAGCAGACCGGCCTTGCGATGCAGAACTACCACGACACCTTTGCCAAGCTGCCGCCGCCGGACGAGCAAGGGTCTGGCGGAAGTTCCGGGCTGCCCGCCGACAAGCGTTTGAGCTGGCGGGTGACGGTCCTGCCGTACATTGAACAGGGCATGATCTACAGCCGGTTCGACCGGGATTCGGCCTGGGACAGCCCGAAGAACAAAGACTTCGCGAAGACCAAGGTGAAGGTCTACGCCGACCCGGAACCCGATTCTGGCCCGGACACGCGGATCCGGGTGTTCGTCGGCCCGAAGGCGGTGTTCCAGCCCGGCACGCCGAACCAACTCAGCCTTCCCACAGTTCGGGACGGCGTCTCGAACACCATCTTCGCGGTGGAAGCCGGGGACACGGTGCCGTGGCCGCAGTACAAGGAACTCCCGTTCGACCCGAACGGCCCGCTGCCGAGCCTCGGCCGGCCGAACGAGTCGGGCTTCCTGGTCGTGTACCTCGACGGGCACGTGCAGTTCGTGAAAAAGAACGTCGACCCCAAGGTGCTGAAGGGGGCGATCACCCCCGCCGGCGGCGAACTGCCCCTGCTCGGCGGGGAGGAGTGATGCGGAGACGGGGGAAGAAGCGTCCCGCGATGACTTCGTGAGGTGGCAGTGAATTCAGTCGAGTCGCCGTTCTTCAGGCCAAAGGCCTGGAGAAATCAAATCGCGAATTCCTCGCCGGACGGTTCCGATGTCCCGGCGGCTGGATGGGGGACTCGCAAAGCCTCGGCCCGCCCTACCAAGCCCCTTCGCCGCGAACTACACTGAACCCACTCGTCGCCCTTGCTCTCCTCCGGAGCCTCCGATGTCCCAGGTCGTCCGCGGGTCGTTGTGCGTCGCCGTCGCTGCCGCGGTCGTCGGGCTCGGCGGGTGCAAGAAGGCCGAGATCCCCACGTCCGCGCCGAACCCGACCGGGCTGCGGAAGGAGAAGGGCTACCGCGTGCGCGCCGAGCCGCCGGCCACCCCGGACCAGCTCGCCGCGTTCAACCTGCTCGACGAGGACAAGCAAAAGTTCAAGGAGGCGATGGACGGCCTCCCGGCGGACGCCCAGGCCCCGGAGTACACCAAGCGGATGCGGAAGTACGTCGAGTACCTCGACTCGAAAAAGCCCGACGAGTACGCGGCCTGTCCGCCCGACATGAAGGCCGAGTTTCCGAAATACCGGGACGCCTGCAAGAAAGTGATCAAGTACGTCGGCATGCGACCGGACGAAGAGGGCACGGAGTTCATGACCGCCCTCAAAGACATGTACAGCCGCGACTTCGAGAAGCACGCCCCCAAGTTCGGCAAAGACCTGACCGACGCGATGAAGGACATGACCCGGTCCTACCTGAAGCTCGTGACCGCGGCCGAGACCGCCGGGTTGGAGTTCTTCGATTCGCCGTGAGCGTCGCCGCGCCGTAGAATGCATCCAACTTGATCGGCTTTCTCAACTTTGCCGCGAGGGACTGCCCCGTGACCGAAACCGCGTCCATCCGTCCGAAGGTTTACGACAACATCACCGAGTGCATCGGCGGCACCCCGCTCGTCAAGCTCCGCCGGGTCACGGACGGGGCGAAGGCCACCGTCGTCGCGAAGCTCGAAAACTTCAACCCGCTGTGGTCCGTCAAGGACCGCATCGGCGTGTCGATGATCGAGGCGGGTGAGAAGGAAGGGAAGATCGCGAAGGACACCGTCATCATCGAGCCGACGTCCGGGAACACCGGCATCGGCCTGGCGTTCGCGTGTGCGGCCCGCGGGTACAAGCTCGTCATCGCGATGCCCGAGAGCATGTCCCTGGAGCGCCGGCGGCTGCTGAAGGCGTTCGGGGCGGAACTGCACCTGACCCCGGCCGAGCGCGGCATGGGCGGGGCGGTGGCCCGGGCGGAAGAACTCTTCAAGGAACACGGCGGCGAGCCGAAGGCGTTCATCCCGCAGCAGTTCAAGAACCCCGCGAACCCGGCCGTCCACCGGGCCACCACCGCCGAGGAGATCTGGACGGCGACCGGCGGGAAGTTCGACGTGTTCGTCTCCGGCGTCGGCACCGGCGGCACCATCACCGGCTGCGGCGAGGTGTTCAAGAAGCGGAACCCGGCGGTCAAGGTCGTCGCCGTGGAGCCGTCCACCAGCCCGGTCCTGACGCAGCACATCGTCCAGGGCGTGCCGGTGAACGAGGTCAAGCCGGGCCGGCACAAGATTCAGGGCATCGGGGCCGGGTTCGTGCCCGGCGTCGTCGTCGACGGCCTGAAGCGGGCGAAGGAGGGGGGCTACACGCTGATCGACGAGGTCGTGCAGGTGACCGACGACGAGTCGTTCGAGGTGGCCCGCCGGCTGGCGAAGGAAGAGGGGATGCTGTGCGGCATCTCGTGCGGGGCCGCCGCCGCCGCCGCGATCAAGCTGGCGAACAAGCCGGAGTACGCCGGGAAGACCATCGTCGTCGTCCTGCCGGACCTCGGCGAACGCTACCTCTCGACCGCGCTGTACCCGCAGGACTGACGAGAACCCGGCTGCTCAACGCCTCCACCGGCCCCGCTTCGGCGGGGCCGGGTCGTTTCTGTTTCCCCCCTCCGAACCGATAGCGCGGGCCGGCTTTCCGCCCGCGGTTCCGGCACCGGCTTCCCCCCGGCACGCGACGTGCTGTTGTCCCGCTCGTCTGCGAACGGCTCGCAGCATTCCCCGAGCGAAAAAGGAGCCTGCCATGTCCGATACCGTGAACAAGGTGAAAGACTACATTTCCGACGCCGCCGACGCGACGAAGGACGGCGTCCGCAAGGGCGTGAACGCGGTCGAAGACGCGGGCCGCTGGGCCGCGGACAAGATCGGCGGCGCGACCGAAGACGCCAAGGATTCGACGAAGGATACGGTCGATTCGGCGGGCCGGGCGATCAAAGACGCCGGCGACAAGGTCCGCGACCAGGCCCGATAGCCTCTCTCAGTCGGCCGTGCCGCGGGTCACCCGGCCGCCGCCCGCCTGGGCGGCGGCCGCGTTCGTGGGGCGGGTCGGGACGTTCGCCGGGTTCGCGGCGGGGTTCGCCCGGCCGGCCTTCACCACCAGCACCCGCTGCCGGATCTGTTCCGCCGACTCCGCGTAGAAGAACGCCTTCCCCAGCGTCCCGGCCGGGTCCGGCGTCGGGCCGACGATCAGGTACTCGTCCGGGCCGACCGTCACGTCCCAGGTCAGCGTCGGGTACGCCGTCAGCGTCTTCTGTTCCTGCCGCTTGAACGCGGTGCCGTCGGCGGTCGGCCGCAGCCACGTCTGCCGGCTGCCGTGCTGAACCTGCGGCTCGCACGTCAGGCGAATCCGCCCGTCCGCGGCCGGCTTCGCCGTGACCGACAGGCCGCACTCCGCGTCCTGCACGTCCAGTTTCGCGCGGTCGGCCTTCAGGTCCGTCTGAACCTGGAACGAGAGCTTGTCCAGCGGGCCGTTCACCGGGACGACCTTCGGCTTGCCCGGCGCGCACCCGCGGACCATCGGGCTGACGGCGGAGTCCTCCGACCCGACGAGGCTCAGGAACTTCGCCGGCGGCACCCCGGTGACGACCCGGACCCGCAGCCCGTTGACTTCCAGCAGGGCCGCGAGTTCGGCCGGGAGGGGGTCCGTGACGGTGCCGGCGGCCCACAGGTCTTCGGTCAGGTACGCGTCCGGGGCGGGCTGGTCGATCAGCGTGGTCTGGAGGACGACCGTGTCCGCGGCGAACGGCGACCCGGCCTTGCCGCGGGCGCGGTCGAGCCAGTGGCTCGCGTGGGGAACCTCTTGCCGGGGCAGGCACCCGCTGACGGCCGCGAGGGCCAGCAACACCCCGCCCGCCATCCGTGGCCGGCGCATGTCGTCCATCCTTCCGTCGGGGACCGTGTGTCCGCGGGGCATACCCGCCGCCGGACCGCCGATCAAGGCCGACTGCCGCGGCGAGTCCGCTACCTTCTCCCGGTACGCATCCCTATACTGACCCACCACCGGCCGGCGGGCCGGGATCGCGATTTCACCCGAAGGAGACGACCATGCGGCGGACGGTTCTCGGAGCGGTTGTGTTGCTGGCGGCGTCCACGGCCCTGGTGGCCCAGACCTCGGAGTTCTACCCGCTGAAGAAGGACACCAAGTGGGTGTACAAGGTCGGCGACAACACCATCGAGGTGAAGGCCGTCGAGGTCGGCCCGGACGGGGCCCGGCTCGACACGATCGTCAACAACAAGGCCGTCGCCTCCGAGACGATCCAGGTCAAGCCGGACGGCGTCTACCGTACGAAGATCAACAACAACGAGGTCAAGCCGGCCGTCAAGATCCTCGAACTGAAGGACGGCAAGGCCGCCCCCGCCGGCACGAAGTGGGACGTCGCCTCCGCGATCGCCGCCCAGAACATCAAGGGCGCGTTCAGCATCAAGAGCGACAAGGAGAAGGTCAAAGTCCCCCTCGGCGAGTTCGACGCGGTCCTGGTCGAAGGCCCGGAGTTCGACATCGCCGGCTCGAAGGCCGCCGTCAAGTACTGGTACGTCGCCGGCAAGGGCGTCGTGAAGCTGACCTACAGCATCGGCGGCAACGAGTCGCAACTGGAACTGAAGGAATACACCGAAGGGAAGTGACCGGTTCCCCGCGCGGCGAAGCCGAGCGGGAACCGCCCGACCCCCGAAACGCCCACCCCGACCAGGGGTGGGTTTTTTCGTGCCGCGAACCCGACCTGATTCCGGCGTGTCGGACCTGTTGAAGAACTCGGAATCCACAGGGCTGACGATGGCCGCTTTCGTTCATCTGACCCGACACAGCAACATCCCGTCGATCCGACGGGGCGGGCTCACCGTAGGCAAGCGTCGCTTTCGGCCGCGGGGCGTCTATGCCCTGCCGATCACGCAGAGCTTCGCGGTGTCCCATCAGTGGGTCCGCGAGTTGCGGCGAAGCAGTGGCGGGACGATTGTGGCGGTCTACTTTCGCATTCCGGACGACGAGCCCGTCGAAGTGGGACACTTCAACAGCCGGCACGTCTCGATGACCGCTTCCGAAGCCGTGGCCCTGATGTGGTCCGCGGAACAACGCGACCCGTGTACGGAGCGGAGACGTGATGCGGAGTCCAAGGCCGTCAAGAACGGGGCTCGGCTGCCGGGTTCCCCGGAGGGGTATGAGGTCATCATTCCCCGGGCGGTTGAGGCGTCCGCGGTTTTCCGAGTTCGTGCGGTGCCGCAGGTTGTCGGGTGGCGGTACAAGCCAGGAGCCCACGGACATCCGCCGTGCGCCTGCCTCTGTTGCGAGCGCGGAACCTACGGTATTCGCAAACTTTTGCGAGTCGTCGAAGAAGCAGAAGCACGCGGAAAGCCGACAAAAATCATCTTGTTCGGTCGAGAAGACGACTCGTACCTTCGTGTCGAGCAGTTGCGGAAGAAGCTCGCTTCCGAGTGATTTTGTACGAATGAACTGACTCGATTTGACTTCCGCCGGATCGGATGGGATGAAGTGAACAAATAGTCATTTCACCCGGAGCGGCCCATGCCCCCGATCTCGCACCTGGAAGTCCGCACGGTCCCGGTCGCGGACCTGACCCCGGCGGACTACAACCCGCGAAAACCCCTCAAGCCCGCGGACGCGGCGTACCGCAAGCTGCGGGCGAGCCTCGAAGAGTTCGGCCTCGTCGAGCCGCTGATCTGGAACGAGCTCACCGGCCGCGTCGTCGGCGGGCACCTGCGGCTGCGGATCCTCAAGGAACTCGGCGTCGCCGAAGTCCCCGTCTCCGTCGTGCGGCTGAGCGAGCCGCGGGAACGGGCGCTCAACGTCGTGTTGAACAACTCCGAAGCCCAGGGCCGGTACGACGCGGCGAAGCTCGCTTCCCTTCTGGAAGAACTGCAAGACCTGCCCGAACTCGCGATGACCGGCTTCGACGCCGGCACGCTGAAGGCCCTGCGGTACGAACCGGCGGGCGAAGACGTCCCCGAGGAACTCACCGGCCGCGTCGAGGTCACGATCGTCGCCGACGCGGAGACGTTTTCCCGGGCGGAAGCGAAACTCGACGCGGTGGTGCGGGAGTTCGACCTGGAATCCCACGTCAAGCGGAGGTGACCGACGGTTGTTACACAGCCGGCGCGTCAGGTTCCGGTCGATTTCTCGTCATGTTCCCGGAACGCGACCCTTCCTCCCCCGGAGGCCTCGAAATGCCGACCCGCCTGGTCCTTCTCCTGGTCTCCCTCGGCACGGCGGGCGTGGCCGCCCCGGTCCGCGAGACGCCGCGCGACCCGTGGGCACCGCTGAAGTTGGCGCGAAAGACCGGCACGGTCGGGGGCGTCGCCTATGAGGTCACGAAAGACCAGGCCCTCCGCCTCGTTCTGCCCCGAGCGCTGATGGATCGGCAGATCACCCCCCCCGACAGCCGGCTTCCCGTGGCCCGGACCTTCGCCGGGGACTTCCGGGTTCAGGTCACCGTCCGGTTCCCGCATGCGTCCGACTGGCCGGACGGGGAGACGGTCCGGAACCGGAGGAATCCGCGGTCGAACGTGGCGGCCGGCTTCGCGATCGCGGACGCCAACACCCCCCAGCCGCAGCGGTTCGACCTGTTGTCCGCCCAGGCGGAATACCAGCCGGGCGGACAGTGGCAGGCCTGTTGCTCGCACACGACCCGGATTACCACGCCGAACCGCAGTTCGTGCGTGGGACGAGAAACCGGAGTCGAGGGCGGGCTGACGCAGGGCTGTCGGCTCTGGGCGGCGCGGAGGGGCGGCGTGTTCTCGGCGGGCTTCGTCGACCCGGGCACCGGCCGGGACACGGTCGCGTACACCGACGGTGACCGGAAGGAAGACCGCCACGCGGACGCCGTCGCCGTCGAGCTCTTCGCCACCAAGTTCTTCGCCGAGGAAGTCGCCGTCGAGTTCGCGGACCTGAAGGTCACGGCCGACGAGAAGTGACCCGCCGGCGGTTCCGTCGGGTTCCGGCAGATTTTCCCGGCCGCCGCTTCGTTACGGCCCCGTCGCCTGTAAAACGTCCACCGGACCCGCACGGGCTCCGGTGGACGCCCCGCACCCAGGTGACGGTATGAAGCAACTGTACGCCGCCGGCTCACTCGCCGCCGGGTCGCCCGACTCCGCCGCGGCCGACACCCCGCCCGCGTTCCGGGCCGGCACCGCGGGGCTGTCGCCGGAAGAACTGACGACGGCGATTCTCCTCTCCGGGTTCAAGACCCCGCCGGGGCGGCCGCCCGAGTCCGACCGGCCGCTGCCGGTGCGGCTGGCCCTCGTCGGCACCGCGTCCGCGGGTCGGGTGCTGGTCCATGTTTCGCCGGGCGAGAAGGCGTACTTCGCCCCCGCCCTGCTGCACGTCCCCCCCACCGCGGACGCCCAGCTCGCGATCCAGACGTGGGGCAGCCCGATGTGGCAGCGGTCCGAACCGCACACCGTCGGCGAACTCCCGGACCTGCCGTACCTGCCCGTCGCGGACGTCCTCGACGACGCCGTCGTGAAGGAGTGGCTCTCGACCGCCGCGAAGCGGGAGCTGCTCGAATTCGCGCTGACGGCCCTGCTCGGGACGCCGCCGCACTCGAAGGTGTTCGTCGTCGCCCCGGCCGAGGACGTGGCGAAGCTGGTGTACGCCGTCACGCGGGCGTTCCCGACCGGGATGCTGGACGACTTCACGTTCAGCACCTACGAGCCGGAACCGCGGTCGAGCCCGGCCCGGCTGGTCGGGTACGACGGCGGCGCGGCCGAGTGGGACTTGCCCTCGGACTGCCACTCCGAAGGCGGCGTCGGGTTCAACACGTTCACCGGCCGGCAGTCGCTCCTCTCGACCCAGGTGCCGTTCGCGGAGTTCGCGGCGAACGCCCTGGCCACCGGCGAGTTCGGCCCGCTCGACGAGTTCAAGGCGACCTGGCAGCGGCTCGGCATGTCCGGCTACCGGCAGTTCGACCTCGTGTTCCGCCTCGCCCGCGGGACCGGCGTGCTGACGAAAGCGGAAGCCACCGAAGCCCTGCAGTACCCGCCGCTGGCCGCGTGGGTGGCCGGCCGGGCGGACGCGCAGAAGCAGTTCCTCGAATGGGCGCTCGACGACCGCGACTTCGCGAACACGTCGTTTTCCCGCGTCGTGCAGAGCCTTCGCCAGAAGTCCGACGTGATGGCGAAGCTCGGCACCACGGTGCGCGAGGAGGGGTTGAAGGCGCTGAAGGCGGGCGACAAGAACCGCACGTCGAACGCCCTCGAAGTGATCCTGCCGATGGCCGCCCCGGCGAAGGCGAACGCCGTCTGGGGCGAACTGCTGGGGCAAATCACCGATCCGGATTCGCTGTCGTGGGAGATGCGGTGGTACCTGCTCGCCCGGTTCGTCCGCTTCAAGCAGCAGCAGAACCCGAACGCGGGCGTGGACCCGGCCCTCGCGAAGTGGACCGACGTGCCCGCCGAGAAGCTCGCCGAACTCCTGGCGGTCGACGTGCCGCGGGCGTACCACCTCGCCGGGACGCGGGCGACCCTGGCCCGTGAGGGCGAACCGTCCGCCACCTTCGCCCGGACGCTGGCCGCGCACCCGGCGCTGGCCCACACGCTGCTGCAACCGGTGGACGGCAAGGGCGACCCGGACAAGCCCACGAAGCTGTACGACGTGCTGCTGGCGGAAGCCCCGTCGCACCCGTGGTTCGAGGACCTCGTCGGGAAGGCGTCCGACTACCCGGCGTCCCTGCTGAACAAGTTCTTCGAGGCGACGCTGACGGCCGGGAAGATCGACGCGGACCACCTCATCCGCACGCAGGGGCCGCGGGTGCTGGAATTGTTCCAGGGGCAGAGCGGGCTCGACCGGATCGGCCGGCAGTTCCTCGCCGACCCGCCCGTCGACGTCCTGCACGTCCCGAGTCTGCTCGAATTCCTCGGGAAATTGCGGGACGAACCGCAAGTCGGCGAGGACGTCAAAACCCGGGCCGCGGCGGTGCAGGCGTTGCGGACGTACCTCGACGGGCCGACGTTCACCGCGGATGCGATGAAGCCGGCCGCCGACGCGCTGGCGGTCACGCCGCCGGTGGTGCCGCCGATCACCAAGACGGAAGTCTTCGACGCGGTGGCCGGCGAACTCCTGAAGCGGGCCAACGACGCGGGGTTGCAGAGCGACCTCGAAGCGGCCCTCGTCCACTTCGGCCCGGTGCTCGCGACCGACTCCACGGACCTGTACGAGAACCTGCTCCGGGAACTGCGAAGCCGCACGGACTTCGCCCGGAACACGAACCTGGCGTACACGTTCCTGGCCGTCGCGCTCGGGGCCGTGGAATCCCCGGAACTCGCCGGGAAGCTGGATGGCCTGGACGTGCAGGCGTTCGCGATCGCCGCGGAAGCGGGCAAACGCGGCGGGAACCGGATGCTGACGGAGATCGACCGCCGCACCGAGTCCTGGCCGAAGTCCGCGAAGACGCAGTGGGGCTTCCTGAAGGCCGCCGTCCAGCCGCCGGGGATCAAGCGATTGGTGCGCGACGCGGGGATGTTCGCTGCCGGGGCGGGTCTGGCAAGCCTCGCGTGGCTGGTGTACGGGCTGGTGAAGTAACGGAGGTGCAGACGTGGCCAGAAAAAAGAAGCCGCCCGAACCCCCACTTCAACCCGAGCCGTCGCCGCCTGAACCGGATCGAGTCTGGCGCAACGCCTGGGGCATGTCGATGGGGCACTTGTACCTTGCCCCGCCCAACCCCGACGGTTCAGCACCTCAACTGACCGGGCTACAAGTCTGGTTCGAGCCGCCGCGACATGGGTGGCTTTTCCCGCACGTCGTGGGTATTGGCCTGTTCGAGTTCGTTTGTCGTGCGACCGGGGCGATGCCGGAAGAAGACTTCATGCTCCCGCTAGTCAACGCACTCTTGGGTGTCCTGAACGGCGAGCCAGAAACACGGGCCGAGGCATTCGGCGAACCGCTGTCGTTTGACTTCCGGTTCTATCGGGACGCGAACGACATCGGTTGCCGCATTGTCTCCTTCAACAAGTTTGCGGAAGTCGTCACCGACGAACCGATCCTTCACATGCCCCCGCAAGGCGACATCATCTGCCGTGTGTTCTGCTGGGGGATTCGTGAACTCATACGAACCGTTCCCGTCGAAGATTACCGCCGCAACTATCACCAACCATTTCCGTTAGACCAGTTCAAAACATTATGTGCGAAACTCGGGGGCGAGTTCGCCGGCGAGTTGGGCGAAGCCAAAGGCTAGCGGGTGTCGAGAATCAAGGCGCGATGAGAAGCGTACCTCGCTAAATCTTCGGCAACTCGAACCCCGTCCGGTATTCTCGTCCCAGCAGCTTATTCGCCTCGGCGTCGCCGACGATCGTTTCCGTCTTGGCGTCGAACGTGATCGCCCGGCCGGTGCGGAAGGCGATGTTCCCGAGGTGGCAGAGCCGGGTGCTCTTGTGGCCTTCCTCGATCTCCGCGTTGGCCGGCTTCGTGCCGCGGATGGCGTCGAAAAAGTTCTGCAGGTGGTCGACCTCCATCGCCTTCGCGTGGGCGTGGGACTCGATCACTTCCTCGTTGTTCTTGCCCGCCTTCACGACCCACCCCTTGAGGCCGAAGAACATTGTCCCCTTCTCGCCGTGGATCGCGACGCCGAAGGATTCGTTCTCCATCGCGACGCGGTCCCAGGTCCGGTGTTCCCAGGCGAGCGTGACGCCGGGGAACTCGAAGGTGGCGAGCTGCGTGTCGGGCGTTTCCTGGTCGTCGGCGAAGACGTACTTCCCGCCGGCGGACGTGACCCGCGTCGGGGCGTCGAGTTGCAGGACGTTCCGCGCGACGTCGAGGCCGTGGATGCCGTTGTTGCCGAGCTCGCCGGTGCCGTACTCCCAGAACCAGTGCCAGTTGTAGTGGAAGTGGTTCGCGTTGAACGCGCGGGCCTTGGCCGGCCCGAGCCACAGGTCGTAGTCGACGCCCTTCGGCACCTCGGAATCCTTCACGTTTCCGATCGGCTTCCGCGACCCCGCGATGGCGGCCCGGGCGAACGCCACCTTCCCGAGCTTGCCCGACGCGACGTACTCCCGCGCCGCGAGGACGTGGTCCGCCGACCGGCGCTGCGTGCCGGCCTGCACCACCCGCTTGTACTTCCGCGCCGCCTCCACCATCACCCGGCCCTCGGCGATGTCGTGCGACACCGGCTTCTCGACGTAGACGTGCTTGTCGTGCTGGCAGCCCCACACGGTGGCGAGGGCGTGCCAGTGGTCCGGGGCCGCGACGACGATCGCCGTCACGGACTTGTCCTGAAGCACCTTTCGCAGGTCCTTCTCGACCTTCGGCGGCGTCGCCTGCTTGACGGCTTTGAGGGCGTCGGGCACGACGTGATCGTCGATCTCGACGAGGTGGGTGATTTCGTACCCGTCGAGCTTGGACAGGTAGTTGATGAGTTGCTTCCCCCGGCTGCGGACGCCCATCACCGCGAGGCGGATCTTCTCGTTCGGGGCGTCGGCGGCGCGGTTGTAGCTCGCGGCGGTGAGCGCGGCGGCGGACGTGGCCAGGAACTGACGGCGGGTGAACGCGGACATGGCAGCGGGTCCGGTGGGGGGTGAAACGGGTGCGAGGGACATCGTACCCGAAGTGCCGCAGAGAGTCCGCGATCACTTCCGTGACGGCGCATTCCTTCGTCGGGTCGGATTACTTCCCCGGTCGGCCGCGCAGGAAGTCGGCGACGGACCCCGGCGGGTTCTTCGGCGTCTGGCTGCCGTGGTGGTAGGCGTGGCAGTCGGTACACGCGGACCGGACGCCGCCGAGGCTGACGCCGTTCTCGACGCGGGCCGGGCTGTGGCACTGCCGGCAGTTCGCGATGCCCGGCACGTCCGGCGGGTGCTGGTATTCGGGCTCCGCGAAGGTGCCGGATCCGGCGTACTGGCGGGCCGCCTTCCGCTCGTCGTCGAGGGTGCGGTACGCCCCCTGGTGGCACTGGTTGCACTGCACCGCGCGGTGGGCGGCGTGGTCGAACTTGCCCTTCGTGAGCCACATCGCTGGCGACGTGGCCGGGATGATCTTCGTGGGAATCCGCGGGTCGACGCCGGGGCCGGGGGCGGGGAACTCGGCGTGGTGGCACTCCAGGCACGCCTTCTTGCCGGCGAACAGGTCGCGCTTCGCCTTCGCCACTTCCGTCTCGATTTGGGTCATCGCGGCGGCCTTCGCCTTCGGGTCGAGGTCTTCGACCCGGGGGTCGACCCGGCCGGTGCCGCGGTCGACGCCGGCCGCGCCCTGGAGTTGGCTTTCGAGGTAGCGGGCGGAATAGACCTCGCGCAGGTACCGGTCGAGCGCGTCCGGCTGGCTGTGGTGCGGGACGGACCGCGTCCGCAGGCCGGGGGACTCGTCGAACGTCAGCGGGTGGCACGCCTTGCAGTTCGCCTCAAAAATGATCGGCTCGTAGTACGCGCCCTTCGCGTCCGGCTTGTGGCACGAGGCGCAGTCGAGTTGGATCGCCGCGTTCGGGTCCGCGACCTTCAGCATGGCGGCGTACTTCGCCCGGTCTGCGGGGTCGTCCATCTTCGACAGGCTGTACGCGCTCTTGCCGCCGAGGCCCATGCCGGGGGCCATGTGGACGGCGTGGCTGAACTTCATCGCCCGCTTGTGCTTGGCCGTCACCGGGCGGAAGTCCGGGTGGTCCCCCGTGAAGGACGAGATGTTGGCGGCGACGGTCATGCCGGCCGGGTTCAGGTGGTGCGGCCCGAGGTTCGCGTGGCAGCTGGTGCAGTTCGAGTCCGCGAGGTTGACGAGGGAGAAGTCCCGGCCCTGGTGGTCGCGGTGGCAGGTGGCGCAGCCGACGGTCGACTCGGCCTTTGCGGCGGGGTTGTGCGGCGGCCCGGCGTGGCACTGCTCGCACCGCACGCTGGCGCTCGCGTCCTTCGGGTGGCCCGGCCCGATGCCGAACGTCGCCAGAAGCCGGGCCGATTTCGCGTCCCCGCTGACCGGCTGGAACGGGACGTGGCACGCCTCGCACTGCGTGTCCCAGGCGGCGTGGGCGTTCGTGAGCGGCCCCCGCGACGCCGAGGCGGTGAACGTCGTGTGCCCGGTGTCCGTGAGCGCGTACCCGACCGTCGCCCCGACGAGGGGCACCGCGACGAGGGCGAACGCGAGCACCCACAGCCACGTCCGGACGCGCACCATCGGCCGCTTGGCGGCGTGGTACCCCCAGTCGATCCGGGCGGACTTTTCCTTGCTCGTTCGCGGCAGGGACATCAGGTGAACCTCGTGTCAAATCTCGATGCAAGCCGGTTTCCCGGCGAAGCCAACGCTCTCGCAAACTCTTTCCCACTCGCGATTTTACACCCTCCGCCCTCTCCGGGGTCGGTCGTCCCAATCATCATCCGATTCGTCATCGTCTCGGTCAAAGCTGCGCGACGGACGCGATGACAGTGCCGCCGTCACATCAGCACGGTTCAAAACGACGAGCCCCCAAATTCCCACGGGAACGCCAACGAGGATGGCGGCACTGCAAGGAAACATGGCCATCACTGACGCCGCGATGCCAAACGCTCGGCCCATCCCTTGTTGAAGCTGCAATCCGCCCAGGAATACGGGCAGATATATCGCCAGGCTGAAGCAGCACCCTCCGCAGAGATTCATCGCTGGTGCCGCATCCTGACCCCTTCGCCAAGCCTCTTGTTCGTCTTTGGACATGTATGCAGGAGGCGGTTTTTTTGTTGCGAACACATTTCCGACCATGATCAGGCCGATATTCGAGAGGACGCCCAGGATAGAAACACCGATGAGTGCTGCCCCGATACGCGCGGCTGAGAGTCGGGCAAGAACTTCATCGGCATCGTTCGAGTCATCCGAATCATCCCAAGCCCGTCGAGGGTGAGCCGATGACATTCGGCGATCTCCGAAACCCAAATGGCATCAAATAAACCGCAGCGCCGTGTAAATGTGCGCCACCAGCAACCCCACCAGCGCCACCGACAGCGGCAGGTGGACCCACACCCAGCTGTGCAGCCACCAGTGCAGCCGGGCCTGGATGTCGAACTGCCGGCGGAGGTCGCACAGCGCCCGGAGTTCGTTCAGCCGCGGGTGGGCCGACGGGGGAATCGCCATCGTCATCGCGGCGAACACGGCGGCCGACCGGCGGGCGGACCGCAGGTCCGGAATCACCTTCTCCCCGAGGAGGTACGCCTGGGCTTCCTTCTCGAAGAACCGGCCGATCAGGTCCGTGCCGGGCAGTTCCGGCCCGCCGAGCTTGCCGCGGTCGACGGCCAGCGCCCGCTCGAACTCCCGCGTGTGCGACACCATCACCCGTTCGATCTCCGCTTCCGGCACCTCTTCGGGGACCAGTTCCAGCATGAGCCGGGGGATGACGTGTTGCAGGAACAGGCCCCAGATTCCGCTGACGATCACGACGATGAACACGACCATCAGCGTCGTCGTCAGGACGCCGCCGAACCGGAACCCGGAGTGGAGCACCGCCACCGGCACGACGAGCAGGCCGAGCCAGATGTGCGCCTTCATCCAGAACTTCGTGCGGATGAGCGGCAGCGTCCGGAAGCGGGCGAACCGCTTTCGCGGCCAGATGAGCATTTCGAAGAGGATGATCGCCGCCCCGACGGTGCCGAGGACGAGCCCGACGAAGGACCCGCCGCCGGGGAGTTCGGACGACCGCGACGCCTCGTAGGCGTACCACCCCGCGGACGCCGCCGTCAGCAGCAGGGCGAGCAGGAACCAGCGGAACTGCGAGGCGAATTGCCGACGGCCGACGACCAGCACGGGCGGCCCTCTCGGGTGCGAAACTTCGCGAGCGTCTCACTTCCTGAGTAGGTCGAACGGGGGTCGGCGTCAACACGGCCCGTCAAAACCGCGGCGGTTCCTTGCGGACGAGTTCGTTCGCGTAGTCCAGCGAATCGAGCGTCCCCGCGTCCGTCCAGTAGCCGTCGAGGATGTCGAACCCCATCCGGCCCTGCTTGAGGTAGTAGTTGTTCACGTCCGTGATTTCGAGCTCGCCGCGGCCGCTCGGCTTGAGCGTCTTGATGAGCCCGAACACGTCCGGCGGGTAGATGTAGATGCCGACGACGGCGGTGTCCGACTTCGGGTGTTTCGGCTTCTCCTCGATGCCGACGACGCGGTCGCCGTCGAGCTCGGCCACGCCGTAACGGCCGGGGTCGGGGACCTGCTTCAGCCCGACCCACGCCCAGTCCGGCCGGGAGTTCGCCTTCTCCAGCAGCGGCACGAGCGGGTCGCGGAAGATGTTGTCCCCGAGCAGCACGCACGCCCGGCTGCCCATGCAGAAGTGCTCCGCGAGGCCGAGCGCCTGCGCGATGCCGCCGGCCTCGTCCTGCACGCGGTAGGTCAGCCGGCAGCCGTGGGCCACCCCGGAGCCGAGGAGTTCGACGAAGTCCCCCATGTGCTCCGTGCCGGACACGAGGAGGATGTCGGTCAGCCCGGCCCCGATGAGCTTCTTCATCGGGTGGTAGACCATCGGGTACGGCCCGACGGGGAGGAGGTGCTTGTTCGTGACCTTGGTCAGCTCCCCGAGCCGGGTGCCCTTGCCGCCAGCCAGGATGACGCCGCGGAGTGCCATGAGAAAAAATCCTTTCTTGTAGGTCGGGCCGAGTCTTCGAGGCCCGACGACGCGCTGCGTCTTTCTTACTCCCTCCCCCTTGAGGGGGGAGGGTTGGGGTGGGTGTGAAGGTGAAGGTTCACCACCGAAGCGACCCCCACCCTAACCCTCCCCCCTCCCAGGGGGAGGGGACCAGAAGAGAATCGCATCAGTCGTCCAAATCCCACACGATGATCTCGCCGGTCGCGCCGCCGACGGCCGCGATGGTCCCGTCCGGGGACACGTCGGCCGCGAGCATTTTTCCCACGTCGAACTCGAAGCAGCGCTTCTGTGCCCCGGTGTCCGCGTCCCACACGCGGGCGGTGCCGTCCGACGACGCCGAGATCAGCGACCGGCCGTCGGGGGTGTAGCGTAGCACCCACACCTTGTTCCTGTGCCCGACGTAGCGGATCACGTCGTTCGGGTCGTCCAGCGACGCGGGGTGGGACTCGATCGTCTTCGTCGACGCGAACGCGATGCGGGAGCCGTCCGGGGAGTAGCGAACGGGGCCGGTGTAGTTTCCTGGAGGATGTTCGAGATTGCGAAGCGGACCAACACGCTCAGCCCGATCACCGGTATCTGCTCGAAAAAGGGATGGTTTCCAATTATTGCCATTCGCTGACCAGACTTCCAGTTCTTGTATGGTATGCGTGGCGAGGTCCTTACC
>ERZ1066122.1402-NODE-1402-length-19538-cov-15.993584_pt1 | contig 19538 bp, 22 predicted proteins | sample MGYA00382769_ERZ1066122 | MGnify/ENA primary metagenome ERZ1066122 (study PRJEB33369, sample SAMEA5778352) | biofilm metagenome | biome: Industrial cooling water; feature: Water cooling tower basin; material: Biofilm | place: United Arab Emirates | collected... | reverse complement strand
GACATTACCCTTTCACGGTAGCGACCGGGGTTCGAATCCCCGTGGGGACGCCAAGTTCAAGCCTCCAGGAAAGCCCGGCCAACGCCGGGCTTTTTCTTTGGGCGCCCGGCGCGGGATGATGTCGGACGGACGCAGGAGGCGATCGCATGGACGGACAATTCAGCCTGCTCGGCTGGTCGGCATTCGCCGCCGGGCTCGAGTCCCCGGACGACTGGCAGGCCTGGGCCCGCGCGCCCACGCTTCCGGCGGGCACCGCCAGCCCCGCGCTGGCCGAGATGCCGGCCATGCAGCGCCGCCGGCTGGAGCCGCTGGGCCGGATGGCGCTGCAGGTGGCCTGGCGCTGCCAGCCCGAGGCCACGCCCGGGCTGCCGATGGTGTTCGCCTCGCGCCACGGCGACGTGGCGCGGACCTACGAGATGCTGGCCGGCCTGGCGCGCGGCGAGCCGCTGTCGCCGACCCATTTCGGGCTGTCCACCCACAACGCGATCGCCGCCCAGTACTCGATCGCGCGCGGGCTCACCGACAACTATTTGGCGGTGTCGGGCGGCGTCGAATCGCCCGAGGCGGCCGTGACCGAAGCCCTGGCCCTGCTCGCGGACGGTGCGCCCGAGGTGCTGGTGGTGCTGTACGACGGCCACACGCCGGAGCCCTACGCCGAATACCGCGACGAACCCGAGGCCGCCTGGGCCTGGGCCTGGCGGATCGGCGCCCCCCGCGGCAACGCCCCCCGGTTTTCCCTGCGGCCGCACGCGGGGACGCCGCCGGCCCCGGCGGCGCTGCCGCACGGCCTGGACCTGCTGCGCTTCGTGCTGGCGGGCGAGGGTGCGCTGGTCACGCCTTCGGGCACCCGCTGCTGGCATCGCCATGCGTGAGCGGCTGGACCACGCCTGGCGCGTGTTCGGCACCGCCGTGTCGTTCGCGGCCTTCGGCCTGGGCGGCGCCCTGCTGGGCCTGCTGGTGTTCCCGCTGCTGCGGCTGGCCGTGCGCGACCCGGCGCGGCTGGGGCGGCTGGCGCGCCGGCTGGTGCAGCGCAGCTTCGCCGGCCACGTCTGGCTGATGCGCCGGCTGGGGGTGATGACCTGGGAGATCCACGGCGCCGAACGGCTGCGGCGGTCCGGCCTGCTGGTGCTGGCCAACCATCCCACGCTGATCGACGTGGTGTGCCTGATCGGCATGATCGACGAGGCCGACTGCGTGGTGAAGTCGCGCCTGGCCACCAACCCGTTCACGCGCGGGCCGCTGCGGGCGGCAGGCTACGTGTTCAACGACAACGGCGCAGGGCTGGTGCAGGACTGCATCGATTCGGTGCGATCGGGCAAGAACCTGGTGATCTTCCCCGAGGGCACGCGGACCCCGCGCGGCCAGGCGCTCGGGCCGCTGCAGCGCGGCGCGGCCAACATCGCCATCCGCGGGGCGCTGGACGTGACGCCGGTGCTCATCCGCTGCACCCCGCCGACGCTGGGGAAGGGTGAGAAATGGTATCGTGTGCCCTCACGTCGATTTCACATCAGAATAGAGGTGCTGCCGGACATCGCGGTGGCCCCGTTCCTCGCCGGAAGCGCCGAGGCCCTGGCGGCCCGCCGGCTGACCGAACACCTGGAATCAACCTTCAAGACGGAGTTGGCCCGTGCTGGCGCTGGAAGCTGAAATCAAGGAACTGATCATCACCACGATGTCGCTCGAGGACATCACCGCCGACGACATCGACGCCGCGGCCCCGCTGTTCAACGAGGGCCTGGGCCTGGACTCGATCGACGCCCTCGAACTCGGCCTGGCCCTGCAGAAGCGCTACGGCGTGACGCTTGCCGCCGACTCCGAGGAAACCCGCCAGCACTTCGCCTCCGTTCACGCGCTCAGCGCCTTCGTGGCGGCCAACCGCAAGCAGTAAAGCCGAGCCGCTGCACCGCATGAGCAAGACCATGACCAAGGACCAGCTGTTCCAGCACATCGTCGCCATCCTCCACGACACCTTCGGCATCGATCCGGCCAAGGTGACGCTCGAATCCAAGCTGGGCGAAGACCTCGACATCGACAGCATCGACGCCGTCGACCTGATCGTGCAGCTCAAGCCGATGCTGGGCGGCAACCTCCGGCCCGAGGCCTTCAAGTCGGTGCGCAGCGTGCAGGACGTGGTGGACGCGCTGCACGCGATGATGCACGGCGGCGACGGCACCACCGCGGGCGCCTGAACATGCGCGCCGCGAAGGCGCTGGCCTGGCTGGCGACCCTGCTGTACCCGCTGGCGATCTGGCTGGGCCTGGCCCATTTCGAGCCGCGCTGGCTGGCCTTGCTGCTGCTGGCCATGGCCCTGCTGCGCGCCGCCGTGTCGCGCGAATCCGTGTGGCTGGCGGCCGCCGCCTGCGCCGGCGCGCTGGTGCTGGCCAGCATGCTCAGCAACGACGGCCTGCCGCTCAAGCTCTACCCGGTGCTGGTGAACGCGGCCCTGCTGGTCGTGTTCGCCACCAGCCTGCGGCGCCCGCCCACGGTGATCGAGCGCCTGGCGCGCCTTCAGCATCCCGACCTGCCGCCGGAAGCCATTCCCTACCTGCGGAAGGTGACGCTGGCCTGGTGCGCGTTCTTCGCCGGCAACGGCGCCATCGCGCTCTACACCGCGCTGCGCGCCAGCGACGCCACGTGGGCGCTGTACAACGGCCTGGTCGCCTACCTGCTGATCGGCGCGATGTTCCTCGGTGAACGCCTGTTCCGCCCGCGCCATGGCCACTGAGCGCACGCGCATCCCGCTGGCGCAGCGGCTGGCCTGGCCGCTGCCGGCGCATGCGCCGGTCGCCACCGACGCCGGCAACGCCGACTTCCTGGCGCGCGTGGGCGCCTGGCGCGACGCCCACGCCGTGCACGCAGGCGACGAGCTCGCGCTCTACCACGAGGACGGCCTGGAGTTCGCCGCCGCACTGTACGGCGCGTGGCTGGCGGGCAAGACGCCGTGGCTGCCGGGCGACCGCCTGGCGGCCACGCTCGCGGGCCTGGACCGGCACGTCGCGGCGCGCGCGGGCGAACTGCCCGGGGGCTACGTCGCCGGGAGCGATGCACCGCTGCCCGCCGACGCCACGCTGGATCCGCTGGCCTGCCAGGTCGTGCTGTTCACCTCGGGCTCCACCGGCGAGCCGGGCGCGATCCGCAAGACGCTGCGCCAGCTGGACAACGAAGTCGCCGCACTGGAGGCCCAGTTCGGGCCGTCGCTCGGCGACGCGGTGGTGCAGGGCACGGTGTCGCACCAGCACATCTACGGCCTGCTGTTCCGTCTGCTGTGGCCGCTGTCGGCCGGGCGCCCGTTCGCGCGGCGGCGGGTCGGCTTCAACGAGCAGCTCGCTGCCCTGGGCGACGCGCCGCTGGTGCTGGTGGCCAGCCCGGCGCACCTCAAGCGCCTGCCGGAAAACCAGGACTGGGCGCCGCTGTCGCGCAGCCTGCGCGCCGCGTTCTCCTCGGGCGGGCCGCTGCCGGCGGATGCGGCGCATGCCGTGCGGTCGCTGTGGGGCCAGGCGGCGATCGAGGTTTTCGGCAGCACCGAGACCGGCGGCATCGCCTGGCGCCAGTCGGGCGGGGCGCCCAAGCCCTGGCAGCCGCTGCCGGGCGTGCAGTGGCGGGTGCAGGACGGCGTGCTGGCGATCCGTTCGCCGCACCTGGCCGACGACGGCTGGCACGCCACCGCCGACCGCGCGCTGGCCACGGCCGGCGGCGGCTTCGAGCTGCGCGGGCGGGTGGATCGCATCCTCAAGCTCGAGGAGCGCCGCATCCCGCTGGGCGCGATCGAGCGCCGGCTGCAGGCCTCGCCGCTGCTGGCCGAGGCGCGCCTGTTGCCGCTGCCCGGCCATCGCATCCTGCTGGCCGTGGCGGCGGTGCCCAGCGCCGAGGGCCAGGCCCTGCTCGCTGCCGGCGGCAAGGCCGCGATGGTCGCGGCCCTGCGCGGGTGGCTGGCCGGCCACGCCGACGCGATCGCGCTGCCGCGCCGCTGGCGCTTCCTCGACGCGCTGCCGGCCGATGCCCAGGGCAAGAGCAGCGAGCGCGCGCTGGCCGCGCTGTTCCGGCCCCTGCTGCCCGAACCGGAATGGCTGGAGCGAACGGCCACCGCCGCGCACGTCCGGCTCGAGGTGCTGGCCGAACTGGCGGCGTTCGAAGGCCACTTCCCCGGCGCGACCGTGCTGCCGGGCGTGGCCCTGGTCGACTGGGCCGTGCGCCTGGGCCGGGCATCCTTCGGCATCGATGCGCGCCTGGTGCGGATGGAGGCCGTGAAGTTCATGCATCTCGTGCGGCCGGGCGCGCGGCTCGAGGCCCGCCTGGACTGGCACCCGGACACCGGCGTGCTCGGCTTCCGGTTCCAGTCCGACACCGGCGTGCATTCCAGCGGGCGCCTGCGCTTCGCGGCGGGGGCAGCCGCATGAGCGGCTTCGATCCGCTGGTCGTGATCCCGGTGTTCGACCACGAGCACGCCATCGGCGACGTCGTGGCCAGCGTGCGTCGCCACGGCGTGGCCTGCCTGCTGGTGGACGACGGCTCGTCGCCGGCCTGCGCCGCGGTGCTCGACCAGCTGGCCACCCGGCCCGGCGTGTCCCTGCTGCGCCTGCCGGTGAACCAGGGCAAGGGCGGGGCGGTCATCGCCGGCCTGCGCGAAGCCGCGCGCCGCGGGCACAGCCACGCGCTGCAGATCGACGCCGACGGCCAGCACGATGCCGACGACGTGCCGCGTTTCCTGGCCGAGGCGCGCGCGCACCCGCAGGCCGTCATCAACGGCCGCCCGCTGTTCGACGAATCGGTGCCGAAGGCGAGGCTCTACGGCCGCTACGCCACCCACGTCTGGGTGTGGATCAACACGCTGTCGTTCGAGATCATCGACTCGATGTGCGGTTTCCGCGTGTACCCGCTGGCGCCGACGCTGGCGCTGCTGGACCGGGTGCGCATCGGCCGGCGCATGGACTTCGACACCGAGGTGCTGGTGCGGCTCTACTGGGACGGCCTGCGCGTGCGCAACCTGGACACCCGCGTGCGCTACCCGGCCGACGGCGTGTCGCACTTCCAGGTCTGGCGCGACAACCTGCTGATCAGCGCGATGCATACGCGCCTGTTCTTCGGGATGCTGTGGCGGCTGCCGCGCCTGCTGGCGCGCAAGGTGGCGCGACGATGAGCCGCCGGCACTGGGCCGACCTCGGCGAAACCACCTTCGTGGGCGGCACCTGGCTGCTCTACGGCGTGTACCGCCTGCTGGGCCGGCTGCCGTTCCGGCTGTGCCTGTACCCGGTGGTGCTGGTGTACTGGCTGGGCAGCGGCGTGGCGCGGCGGGCCTCGCGCCAGTACCTGGCGCGGCTGCAGGCGGCCGAGCGGGTGTTCCCGCGCGAACCGGGCGTGCGCGAGAGCGTGCGGCATTTCTTCACGTTCGCCGAGACCCTGCTCGACAAGATGCTGGCGATCGGCGGCCGCTACCCGCGCGAACGGGTGGCCTTCAGCGGCCATGAATCCATGCTGGCCTCGTCGCTGGCGGGGCAGGGCGGGGTGATCATCACCGCGCACATGGGCTGCCTGGAACTGATGCAGATGGCGGCCAGCTGGCGCGAGGGCCTGCGCGTCACCATCCTGGTGCACACCGCGCACGCGCCCCGCTTCAACCGCATCCTCGAGCGCATCAACCCGAGGGCCAGCGTGCGCCTGATGCAGGTCACCGACTTCTCGCCCACCACGGCCATGCTGCTGGCCGACCGCGTGGCGGCAGGCGAGTTCATCGCCATCGCCGGCGACCGGGTACCGGTGCGCGGCGACCGGGTGGTGCAGGCCAGCTTCCTCGGCCATCCGGCGCCGCTGCCGGCCGGGCCCTACCTGATCGCGTCGGTGCTGCGCTGCCCGGTGTGGCTGCTGTCCTGCCTGCACCACGGCGACGGCTACCGCGCCGACATCGTGCCGTTCAGCGAGCGCATCGTGCTGCCGCGCGGCGACCGCGAAGCCGGGCTGGCGGACCAGGCCGCGCGCTTCGCCGACTGGATGACCGCTTGCCTGCGACAATCGCCCTACGACTGGTTCAACTTCTTCCCCTTCTGGGATGCCCCGCATGACCGCCGCCCCGCTTGACGCCCCTTCCGTCCTCGTCGACGGCCGCCCGCTCCGGATCGAGGACGTGGTGGCCGTGGCCCGCGCCGAGGCGCGCGTTGCGCTGTCGCGCGACCCGGCCTTCGAGGCCCGCATCAACCGGGGCGCCGACTTCGTCGATCGGCTGATCGCCGAGGACGGCGTGGTCTACGGCGTCAGCACCGGCTACGGCGACTCCTGCACGGTGGCGATCCCGCAGGCGCTGGTGGCCGAGCTTCCGCACCACCTCTACGCCTACCACGGCTGCGGCCTGGGCCGCTTCCTCGACCCGCAGGAAACCCGCGCGGTGCTGCTGGTGCGCCTGCAGTCGCTGGCGCAGGGCGTGTCGGGCGTCAGCCTGGGCCTGCTGCGCCAGCTCGAGGCGCTGCTGGCGCACGACATCCTGCCGATGATCCCGGCGGAAGGCTCCGTGGGCGCCAGCGGCGACCTGACCCCGCTGTCCTACGTCGCCGCTGCGCTGTGCGGCGAGCGCGAGGTCTGGCACCACGGCCGGGTGATGCCCGCGGCCGAGGCGCTGGCGCTGCACGGCCTGCAGCCGCTGCGCCTGCGCCCGAAGGAAGGCCTGGCGATCATGAACGGCACCGCCGTGATGACCGCGCTGGCCTGCCTGGCCTGGCGCCGCGCGGATTACCTCGGCCGCCTGTCCACGCGCATCACCGCGATGAACGTGCTGGCCAGCGCCGGCAACGCCCACCACTTCGACCAGACCCTGTTCGCGGTGAAGCCGCACAAGGGCCAGCAGCGCGTGGCCGCGCGCCTGCGCGCCGACCTGGCCTCCGACCGGCCGCCGCGCAACGAACAGCGCCTGCAGGACCGCTACTCGCTGCGCTGCGCGCCGCACGTGGTGGGCGTGCTCGAGGATGCGCTGCCGTGGCTGCGCACCAACATCGAGGACGAGCTCAACTCGGCCAACGACAACCCCATCATCGATGCCGAGGAGGAGCGGGTGCTGCACGGCGGCCACTTCTACGGCGGCCACGTCGCGTTCGCGATGGACTCGCTGAAGAACGCCGTGGCCAACCTGGCCGACCTGCTCGACCGGCAGATGGCGCTGCTGGTGGACGCCCGCTACAGCCACGGCCTGCCGGCCAACCTGTCGGCCGCGCGGGGCGAGCGCGCCGCGCTCAACCACGGGCTCAAGGCGCTGCAGATCAGCGCCTCGGCCTGGACCGCGGAGGCGCTGAAGCTGACGATGCCGGCCTCGGTGTTCTCGCGCTCCACCGAGTGCCACAACCAGGACAAGGTGAGCATGGGCACGATCGCGGCGCGCGATGCGCTGCGCATCATCGAACTGACCGAGCAGGTGGTGGTGGCGCTGCTTGTCACCGCGCGCCAGGGCATCGCGCTGCGCGAGGCCGCGTCCGGCGCCCTCACCCTGTCGCCGACGCTGGCGGCGATGCAGGCCGACCTGTCGGCGCGCATCCCCCTGGTCACCGAGGATCGCGCCCTGGACGTCGAGCTGCGCGAACTGCTGGCCGCCGTGCGCGCCGAAGCCTGGAGCCTGTATGCCGACGCCTGAGCACAGCCTGGAGATCGAACTGAGCCCGGGCTTCCACGACCTGGACCCGATGGACATCGTCTGGCACGGCAACTACGTGCGCTACCTCGAGCTGGCGCGCTGCGCGCTGCTGCAGCGGATCGACTACGACTACCCGCAGATGCGCGACTCCGGCTACGCCTGGCCGGTGGTGGACCTGCGCTGCAAGTACGTGCGCCCCATCCGCTACGGCCAGCGCATCAAGGTGCGCGCCACCATCACCGAGTGGGAAAACCGCCTGCGCATGGACTACCTGGTGCGCGATGCCGCCACCGGCGAGGTGATCCACCGCGCCCACACCCTCCAGGTCGCGGTCGACCTGGCCACGGGCGAGATGTGCTTCGCGTCGCCGGCGGTGCTGTTCGAACGCTTGGGGATCACGCCGTGACGCGGACGTTCGCGGCGCTGCTGGGCCTCGTGCTGGCGCTGCCGGTGATGGCTTCGCCGCCGCCTTCCACCGACCCCGCGCCGGCCCTGGCCGGCGGGGCAGGCGAGGGCGTGCGCGCCCGGCTGGCGCAGCCGGCCGTGCTGCGCGGCCGGTTCGAGCAAAGCAAGCAGCTCAAGGGCTTCGACCAGCCGCTGGTGTCGCGCGGCGACTTCCTGCTGGTGCGCGATCGCGGCGTGGCCTGGGACACCCGCGAGCCGTTCGCCTCGACCACGCTGCTGACCCGCGACCGGCTGCTCACGCGCCTGCCCGACGGCAGCCAGCGCGTGCTGCTCGACGCCGCGCAGTCGCCCGCCACGGCGGCCGTGAATGCGCTGCTGATGGCCCTGCTCGCGGGCGACCTGGACGCGCTGGCCGGGCCCTTCGACCTCGCCGAAGGCCTGGCCGACGACGGGAGCTGGCGCCTGGTGCTGCAGCCGCGCGACGAGGCGCTGCGCCAGGTGTTCACCCGCATCCGGCTCGAGGGCGACCGCTACGTGCGTGAAGTGCAGCTGGAGGAAACCGGCGGCGACGCCACCACGCTGCGCTTCCTCGAACTGTCCGAGACCCCGGCGCAGCCGAGCCCCGGCGAGGCCGCGCGCTTTGACTGAGCCCGCCCGCCACGCCCGCTGGAAGGCCCTGGCCTGGGCCTGGCTGCTGTGCGTGGCCGCGCTGGCCGTGCACCAGGCGGCGTTCTGGCGCGAGGCGCGGCTGGACAGCGACGTGCTGGCGCTGCTGCCGGGTGAAACCGGCGACGTGCTGCTCGAGGCGGCGAACGAACGCCTGTCGGCCGGCGCCACGCGCCAGGTGGTGGTGCTGGTGGGCGCGCCCGATTGGACGCGCACCCGCACGGCGGCACAGGCCTTCGCCGCCGCGCTGGCCGGCCCGGAGTCACCCCTGGTCGCGGCGCCGCAAGCCGACGAGGCACTGGCCGGCGCGATGACGCTCTACGCAGACCACCGGCGCGGGCTGCTGACGCCGGCGCAGCGCGCGCAGCTCGACGATCCCCGCGCGGTCGAGCTGGCGCTGGCGCGGCTGTATTCACCCGGCGCCGGCGGCCTGGGCGCCTGGCGCGACGATCCGCTGGGCCTGTGGGCGGAGTGGTGGCAGGCGCGCAGCCGCGGCGGGCTGGCGCCGCGCGACGGCTGGCTGGCCGTGCGCGGTGAGTCCCGCGACTGGGCGCTGCTGCGCTTCGAAAGCCGTGGCGAGGCCTTCAGGCTCGACGGCGAGGCCCACCTTGGCGCCGCGCTCGACGCCGCCCGCGCCGCCGCCGTGGCCGCCGCCGGCGAGGTCGAGGTGGTCGCCGGCGGCGTGCCGCTGCACGCCGAGGCCGCCGCCGTCCGCGCCCGCACCGAGGTCGGCACCATCGGCCTCGGTTCCCTGCTGGCCGTGGTGGCCCTGGTCTGGCTGGCCTTCCGCAGCCCGCGTCCGATCCTGGTGGTGTCGGCTTCGCTGCTGGTCGGTTGCGCCGCCGGCGTGTCCGTCACCGCGCTCGTGTTCGGGCAGGTGCACCTGCTTACCCTGGTGTTCGGCGCCAGCCTGGTGGGCGTGGCCGAGGACTACGGCATCCACTGGTACGCCAGCCGCCAGGCGCAGCCCGCCGTGCCGGCGCCGACCCTGATGCGCCGCTTGCTGCCCGCGCTGGCGCTGGCGCTGGTGACCAGCGCGCTGGCCTACCTGGCGCTGGGCATCGCGCCGTTCCCGGGCCTGCGGCAGATGGCGGTGTTCTCGGCCGCGGGCCTGGCCGCGGCCTTCGTCACCGTGGCGCTGTGGTTCCCGTGGCTGGACCGGCAGCCGCCGCGCCCAAGCGCCTTCGCCGCCGCCGTGGGACGCAGCCTGGCGCGCTGGCCGCGCATCGCGAACCGCTGGCCCACCTGGCTGGCCGGGGCGGCGGTGCTGGCGCTGCTGGCCACCGGCCTGCCGCGGCTGGCGACCAACGACGACCTGCGCAGCCTGCAGGCGTCGCCGCCGGGACTGCTGGCCAACGAGGCGCGGCTGGGCCGCGTGCTCGGGCTGCCCAGCCCCGCGCAGTATTTCCTGGTCGAGGGCACCGATGCCGAGCAGGTGCGCGAGCGCGAGGAAGCCCTGACCGACCGCCTCTCGGAACTCGCCGCCGGAGGGCGCCTCGGCGGCTGGCGCGCCGTGACCGACTGGCTGCCTTCGTCCGCCCGCCAGCGCGAGGACGCCGCGGCCGTGCAGGTCGCCGAGGCGCGCGTACTCGAACGCGCCGCCGCGCTGCTGGGGCAGGGCATTCCGCCGACCCCGGCCGCCACGGAACCGCTGGCGCTGGCGGCCTGGCTGGCGCATCCGGCGTCGGAACCGCTGCGCCCGCTCTGGCTCGGCGACACCGGCGGCCGCTGGGGCAGCCTGGTGCTGCTCGAAGGCCTGTCGCCCGACCGCCTGCCGGCCCTGGCCGCCGCCGCGGACGGACTGCCCGGCGTGCGCTGGGTCGACCGCAGCGCGACGATTTCCGGCGTGCTGGCGCACTACCGCCAGCAGATGTCGGCCTGGCTGCTGGCCGGCTATGCGGCGGTGGTGCTGGTGCTGTGGCTGCGCTTCGGCCGCCGGGCCTGGCGCGCCTGGCTGCCCACGGCGCTGGCGGCGGCCATGAGCCTGGCCCTGCTGGGCTGGCTGGGCGTACCGCTGCAGCTGTTCGGCGTGCTGGCGCAGATGCTGCTGCTCGGCGTCGGCGTGGACTACGGCATCTTCCTGCTCGAACATCGCGACGACCCCGCCAGCTGGCTGGCGGTGTCGCTGGGCGCCGCCAGCACGCTGCTGGCCTTCGGCCTGCTGGCGCTGTCGGCCACGCCGGCGCTGCACAGCTTCGGCCTCACCCTGCTGCTGGGCATCGGCATCGTCTGGCTGATCACGCCCTGTTTCCGACCCGCCGCCGCCGCGGCGCACTGACGACCACCCACGGACTGCCACGGAATGGACATGCGCACCGAAACCACCGAAATCCTGATCATCGGCGCCGGCCCCGCGGGCTCGGTCGCGGCCGGGCTGCTGCGCCGCCAGGGCCGCGAGGTGCTGATGCTTGAGAAGGAACAGTTCCCGCGCTTCTCCATCGGCGAGAGCCTGCTGCCGCAGAGCATGGAATACATCGAGGCCGCCGGCATGCTCAAGGCGGTGGTCGAGGCCGGCTTCCAGTACAAGAACGGCGCCGCCTTCGCCTGCGGCGACAAGCGCACGCAGTTCGATTTCCGCCAGAAGTTCAGCCAGGGCTGGGGCACCACCTACCAGGTGCAGCGCGCCGACTTCGACAAGGTGCTGGCCGACGAGGCCGCGCGCATGGGCGCCACCGTGCGCTTCCGGCACGAGGTGCTGTCGGTGGACGTGGAGGGCGAGCAGCCCGTGGTGACCGTGCGCAGTCCCGAGGGCGAGACCTACCGGGTGCAGGCGCGCTTCCTGCTCGACGCCAGCGGCTTCGCGCGGATCCTGCCGCGCCTGCTGAAGCTGGAGAGCCCCTCGGGCTTCCCGGCGCGCGGCGCCATCTTCACCCACGTGGCCGACCGCGTGCCGCCGGGCTCGGCGGCCTTCGACCGCAACAAGATCCTGATCACGGTGCATCCGGAGCACCAGGATGTCTGGTACTGGACCATTCCGTTCTCGAACGGCCGCTGTTCGCTGGGCGTGGTCGCCGAAACCTCCTTCCTGGCGCAGTACGAGGGCAGCGAGACCGAGCGCCTGAAGGCGATCGTGGGCGAGGACCCGGGCCTCTGCGACCTGCTGGCGAACGCCGAGTGGGACACGCCCGCGCGCCAGATCGTCGGCTACTCGGCCAACGTGAAGTCGCTGTGGGGCAGGAACTACGCGCTGCTGGGCAATGCCGGCGAGTTCCTGGACCCGGTGTTCTCGTCGGGCGTGACCATCGCCTTCAAGTCGGCCAGCCTGGCCGCGGCCTGCCTGGCGCGCGAATTCGCGGGTGAAGCCGTGGACTGGGAGGCCGACTACGGCAAGCCGCTGCGCGCCGGCGTCGACACCTTCCGCTGCTTCGTGGAGGCGTGGTACGCCGGCGGCTTCCAGAAGATCATCTTCCATCCCAACCCCAGCCCGGACATCCGCGAAATGATCTGCTCGATCCTGGCCGGCTATGCCTGGGACAAGACCAACCCCTACGTGGCCGAGAACAAGCGCCGCCTGGCGGTGCTGGAGCAACTGTGCTCCGCCTGATCGCCGCCGCCCTCGCGCTGCTGGCGCTGGCCGGCTGCACGCCGCCGGCGACGCGCCCCCCGGCGGAGGACGCGCCGCTGTTCGCGCTGGCGCCGTCGGCGCTGCCGGGCGGGCTGGCCGAGCAGCAGCGGCTGTCGTTCGAGCACGGCGACCGGCGGGAGACCGTGGACGCCATGGTGCAGGCCGATACCGTGGCCGTGCGGCTGGTGATCCATGCCCAGGGCCAGGTCGCGCTGCGCCTGGACTGGGACGGCCGCCAGCTCACGCAGAAGCGCCAGCCCTGGCTGCCCGAGGCGATCGATGGCGCGCGCGTGCTGTCGGACCTGCAGCTGGTGTTCTGGCCCGCCGACGCCTTGCGCACGCAGCTGCCCGCCGGCTGGACGCTGGAGGACGACGGCGCGCGCCGCATCCTGCGCGACGACCGCGGCACGGTGGCCTGGGTCGATCGCGAGGATGCCGACACCCGCGTGCTGCACCAGGCGCGCCTGCGCTACCGGCTGCGCATCGACTCCGCGGCGGTGCCGCGGTGAGCGCGGTCTTCCTCAACGAGCTGGGCATCTGCTGCGCGCTGGGCCGCGACGCCGACGCCGTGGCGGCGCGGCTGTTCGCCAGCGACGCGCCCGGCGGCGTGGCCCGCACCGAGGCGGTGACGCCCGGCCGGCCGCTGGCGCTGGGCCTGGTGCCGGGCGAACTGCCCGACCTGGGCGCGCTGCCGGTGGCGATGCACGGCCGCAACAACACGCTGGCCGCCCTGGCGCTGGCGCCGATCCGCGCCGCCGTGGACGCGGCCATCGCCCGCCACGGGGCGCACCGGGTCGCGGTGGTGCTGGGCACGAGCACCTCGGGCGTGGGCGAAAGCGAGCGCGCGCACCGGGAGCACCTGCGCACCGGCCGCTGGCCCGCGTCGTTCCACTACTCGCAGCAGGAAATGGGCATGCCGGCGCGCTTCCTGGCCGGGCAGCTGGGGACCCGCGGGCCCGCGCACGTGATCTCGACCGCGTGTTCCTCCAGCGCCAAGGCGCTGGCCTCCGGCGCACGGCTGCTGCGGGCCGGGCTGGTGGATGCCGTGGTCGCCGGCGGCGTCGATTCGATCTGCGAGTTCACCATCGCCGGCTTCAGCGCCCTGGGCTCGGTGTCGGAGGCGCGCTGCAACCCGTTCTCGCGCCATCGCAACGGCATCAACATCGGCGAGGGCGCCGCGCTGTTCCTGATGACCCGCGAACCCGGCCCGGTGCGGCTGGCGGGGTGGGGCGAGAGTTCCGACGCCCACCACATGTCGGCGCCCGAGCCCGAGGGCCACGGCCCCGAGCGCGCGCTGCGCGAGGCGCTGCGGCGCGCCGGCCTGGCCCCGGCCGACATCGGCTACGTGAACCTGCACGGCACCGCCACGCCGCAGAACGACGCGATGGAGGCCGGCGTGGTGCACCGCGTGTTCGGCGGCGACACCCCGGCCAGCTCGACCAAGCCGCTGACCGGCCACACGCTGGGCGCCGCCGGCGCGGTCGAGGCGGCGATCTGCTGGCTGGCGCTGGCCCGCAATCCCGGCCACGCGCTGCCGCCGCACTGGTGGGACGGCGAACAGGATCCCGCGCTGGCCGCGATCGACCTCGTGGCCCCGGGCCGGCGGGCCCCGGCGCCACTGGCGCACGTGCTGAGCCAGTCCTTCGCCTTCGGCGGCAGCAACGCCGCACTCGTGCTGGGGGCCGGCTGATGGATCCGCGAGAGGAAGCGATCGAACGCCTGGTGCCGCACCGCGGCGGCATGCTCTGGATCGATCGCGTGCTGCACGTGGACGCCGAGACCGTGGTCGCCGAGGCCACCGTGCGCGACGACCACCTGCTGCTCGAGGATGGCGGCGACGCCGTGCCGGCCTGGGTCGGCATCGAGTACATGGCGCAGGCCATCGCCGCCTGGGCCGGCGGCCGCGCCCTGGCCCGGCAGGAACCGGCCAAGCCCGGCTTCCTGCTCGGCTCGCGCCGCTACGACGCGCATTGGGACCGGCTGCCGGTCGGCACCGTGCTGCGCATCGAGGCGCGCTGTGAACTGATGGGCGACAATGGCCTCGGCCTGTTCGCCTGCCGCATCCTGGTCGGGGAGGCGGTGGTGGCCACCGCCAGCGTCTCGGTGTTCGAGCCGCCCGATCCCGACGCCTACCTTGGAACCACCCCCGCATGAACCCACGCACCCTCCTGGTCACCGGCGCCAGCCGCGGCATCGGCAAGGCGATCGCCCTGCGCCTGGCCCGCGATGGCTTCGACATCGTCGTGCACTGCCGCAGCCGCCGCGACGAGGCCGAAGCCGTGGCCGCCGAGATCACGGCGATGGGCCGCGCCGCGCGCGTGCTCTGCTTCGACGTGGCCGACCGCGCCGCCTGTGCCGCCGCCCTCCACGCCGACATCGAGGCGCATGGTGCCTACCACGGCGTGGTCTGCAACGCCGGCATCGCCCGCGACAATGCCTTCCCGGCGATGAGCGGCGAGGAGTGGGACAGCGTCATCCACACCAACCTCGACGGCTTCTACAACGTGTTGCAGCCCGTGGTGATGCCGATGGTGCGGCGCCGGAAGCCGGGCCGCATCGTCACGCTGTCCTCGGTGTCGGGCGTGGCCGGCAACCGCGGCCAGACCAACTACAGCGCCGCCAAGGCCGGCATCATCGGCGCCACCAAGGCGCTGGCGCTGGAGCTGGCCAAGCGCGAGATCACCGTGAACTGCGTGGCGCCGGGCCTGGTGGACACCGAGATGCTGCCGGCCGAAGTGGTGGACGAGGCGATGAAGATGATCCCGCTGCGCCGCGTCGGCCGGCCCGAGGAGGTCGCGGCGGTGGTGTCCTTCCTGATGTCGGACGAGGCCTCGTACGTCACCCGCCAGGTCATTTCCGTGAACGGGGGCATGGTCTGATGCGCCGCGTCGTCGTCACCGGCCGGGGCGCGCTCAGCCCGCTCGGCCACGATTGGGCCAGCGTGCTGGCGCACCTTCGTTCCGGCCGCAACGCCGTGCGCCGCTTCGACGAGTGGGGCCAGTACAAGGGCCTGAACACGCGACTGGGCGTGCCCTGCGCGGACTTCACGCTGCCCGAGCACTACAACCGCAAGACCCTGCGCAGCATGGGCCGCGTGGCGATGCTGGCCACCCGCGCCAGCGAGTTGGCGCTCGAGGACGCCGGCCTGCTCGGCGACCCGCTGCTCAGGAGTGGTCGCATGGGCATTTCCTACGGCTCGTCCGCGGGCACGCCAGCCTCGATCGGCGACTTCGGCCGGATGCTGTCGGAACTGACCACGCAGTACATCAACGCCACCACCTACATCAAGATGATGAGCCACACCGCGCCGGTGAACATCGGCGTGTTCTTCGGCATCAACGGCCGCATCATCACCACGTCGAGCGCCTGCACCTCGGGCAGCCAGGGCATCGGCTTCGCCTACGAGGCGATCCGGTCGGGCAAGCAGGTGGCGATGCTGGCCGGCGGCTGCGAGGAGCTCGACGTCACCGACGCCACGGTGTTCGACACGCTGTTCGCCACCAGCACGCTCAACGACACCCCGGGACTCACGCCGCGTCCGTTCGACCGCGACCGCGACGGCCTGGTGGTGGGCGAGGGCGCCTGCACCCTGGTGCTGGAGGACCTCGGGCACGCGCAAGCGCGCGGCGCCACCATCCATGCCGAGATCGTCGGCTTCGGCACCAATTCCGACGGCCTGCACGTCACCCAGCCCAACGCCGAGACCATGGCGGTGGCGATGCGCATGGCGCTGGAAGACGCCGGCCTGCCGCCGGAGGCCATCGCCTACGTCAACGCCCACGGCACCGCCACCGACCACGGCGACGTGGCCGAGACGACCGCCACCCACGCGGTCTTCGGCGAGCGCATGCCGATCAGTTCGCTCAAGAGCTACACCGGCCACACCCTGGGCGCCTGCGGCGCGCTGGAGGCCTGGGTGACGCTGGAGATGATGCGCGAGGGCTGGGTGCACCCGACCCTGAACCTGTCGAACGTCGACCCGCGCTGCGGCGCGCTCGACTACGTCACCGGCAACGGCCGCGCCATCGATGCCGAGTACGCCATGAGCAACAACTTCGCCTTCGGCGGCATCAACACCTCGCTGGTGCTGCGCCGCTGGTCCGCCTGATCCCACCCCCGGAGCCCGACCCCGCATGAAGCCCATCCCGTTCCTCGCCGCGATCGTCACGACCCTGCTTGCCCTGGCCATCGCCGCGCCCGCGCAGGCCCGCGACGCCCGCGTGCAGTTCGACATCGCCAGCGCCATCGCCCAGGGCAAGGCCCAGGGCGTGCTGGACGGCAGCGTGGCCTTTTACTTCGAGGGCCAGGCGACGCCGGCGGTGCAGCAGGACTTCGGCACGGCCAACACCAACCGCAAGACCAACGCCGTCGGCAAGTCCGAGCAGGAAGCCTGCGACTGGGCCTTCCTCGGCGCCCTGGTCGCGCTGCAGGAAGCGGCCAAGGCCCGCGGCGCGAACGCCGTGGTCGGGCTGCGCAGCAACTATAAGCGCGTGGTCTACAGCAGCCCGACCCGCTACGAGTGCGGCTCGGGCCGGCTGATGGTGGGCGTGGCCCTGCTGGGCAGCTACGCCAGGGTGGCCGACCGCTGACGTGGCGGAGGCTGCCGACTGCCGGATCGCGCTGGCCGCGCTGGCCGCGGTCGAGGCCCGTCTTCCGGGCCCAGGCACCGCGTGGCTGACCGCGGCCGAAGACCTTCGCCTGCAGGGCATCGTCGCGGCGCTGCGCCGCCGCCAGTACCTGGCCGGCCACTGGCTGCTGCGCACGATGGCCAGCGAGGCGCATGGCGGCGACGCCGCCGACTGGCGCTTCGAAGCGGACGAGGACCCGCGCCCGCGGCTGCGCCATGCCGACGGCCGCCTGCTCTGGGCCTCGCTCAGCCATAGCGGCGAACACCTCGCCGCCGCCATCGCCGCGGCACCGGTGGGGCTGGACCTGGAGCGACCCCGCAAGCCGCGTGACTACGTGGCGATCGCGCGCTTCCTGTTTTCCCCCGAGGAGGCCGATGCGGTCGTGGCCACGGCGGACGGCGTCGCGCGCGAACGCGTGTTCCACCGGTACTGGGCGCTGAAGGAAGCGCGCGGCAAGCGCGGCGGCGAAGGCCTGCAGCCCTCGCAGGCGCGCCGGGTCACGGCCCGCGCCGCGGCGGCCGGGACCGCCGAAGCCTGGCACTGGGAGCTGCCCGACGGAGGCTGCCTCGCGCTCGCCGCCTGGCCCGGCGCGGTCATCGAACCAGGCATCGATGCCGCGCCCACCGGCGCCTGGCGCTACGCCGACGCCGACTGAAACCTAGGCTCACTCTTCCCCGGCATGGGTGGAGTAGGTGCTGCTCAGGCCGTTCTTGTCGATCAACTGCACCTCGTAGGCCTGCACGCGGCCGTCCGGCGACTCCATGCCGGGCGAACCGATCGGCATGCCCGGCACCGCAATGCCGCGCGCCTCGGGCTTCTCGGCCAGCAGGCGCTTGACGTCGTCGGCCGGCACGTGGCCCTCGACGAAATAGCCCTCCACCTCGGCGGTGTGGCAAGAGCCCTTGCCCGGCGGGATGCCGACGCGCTGCTTCACCGGCGTCATGTCGTCGGTTTCCACCACCTCGACCTCGAAGCCGGCGGCTTCCATGTGCTCGATCCACAGCTTGCAGCAGCCGCAGTAGGGGCTCTTGTGCACGGTGACCAGCGGCAGCGCATTGTCCACCGGGCTGGTGTTGGGCGTGGCGGCGAGGGCGGCGGAGGGGCCGGCCAGCAGCAGCGCAGCGAGGCAAATGGCATTGAAAAGTTTCATGGCGGGGCTCCTCAGGGGGTGGGGCGGCGCGGGGGGGCGCCGAAGTCGGGGTCGGTACTGACGCGGCTGGCAACGGTGCCGGGCGGGTTGCGGTACCAGCCCGGGTCGCTGAAGTCGCCGGGCGCGATATCGTCGCGCACCTTGACCACGGTGAACATGCCGCCCATCTCGATGTTACCGAACGGGCCCTTGCCGGCCATCATCGCCAGCGTGTTCTCCGGGCCCTTCATGTGGCCGCTGTCGGTGTGGTCCTGGTGCTCGGCCATGCCGTTCTCGCCCATGGCCATGTAGCCGGGCAGCATGCGCCGGACCTTCTCCTCGACGCCGGACTGGTCGACGCCCAGCGTGTTGGGGATGTCGTGGCCCATCGGACCCATGGTGTGGTGCGACATGTGGCAGTGGAAGGCCCAGTCTCCGGCGACCGCCGTGAACTCGATGTCGCGCATCTGGCCGACGCCGACGATCTCGGTCACCTCGCGCCGCCACTGGCCGCGCGGCCAGCGGCCGCCGTCGGAGCCGGTGACTTCGAACTGCACGCCGTGCAGGTGGATGGGATGGTTCCACATGCTCAGGTTGCCGACGCGGATGCGCACGCGCTCGCCGGTGCGCGCCACGATCGGCTCGATCGCCGGGAACACCTTCGAATTGAAGGTCCACAGGTCGAAGTCCTGCATCACCGCCGGGTCCGGCCGGCGCGTGCCGGGGTGCAGGGCGAAGTTGTGCAGGAGGAAGGCGTAATCGCGGTCCACCGGTACCGCCTCGGGCCCGCGCGGGTGGATGATGAACAGGCCCATCATGCCCTGCGCCATCTGCACCATTTCGTCGGCATGCGGGTGGTACATGTGGGTGCCGTGCTGGCGCAGCGTGAACTCGTAGGCGAAGGTTTCGCCGGGCTGGATCTGCGGTTGGTTCAGGCCGCCGACGCCGTCCATGCCCGAGGGCAGCAGCAGGCCGTGCCAGTGGATGGTGGTGGCCTCGCGCAGGCGGTTGGTGACGAAGATGCGCACGCGGTCGCCTTCCACCGCCTCGATCGTGGGGCCCGGCGTGGAGCCGTTGTAGCCCCAGCAAATCGCCTTAGAACCGGGGGCGAACTCGTGCTCGAACTCCTCGGCCACGAGATGGAACTCCTTGACGCCCCCGTTCATGCGATGGGGCAGGGACCAGCCGTTGAGCGTGCGCACGCGGCCCGCGCCGCGGCGGGTCGCGGCAGGCGGCGCGGCTTCAGGCGCGGCGTGTCCGACGTGGGCATCCTGGGCGAACGCCGCGGTGGCGCCGGAGGCCACCAGGCCCGCGCCGGTGCCAATCAACAGGTTGCGGCGGGTGAGCTTCATGGCGTGTCTCCGTGGTCGTGTTCGTCGTGGCGGGGCGTGTCGTCCTCGGGCTCGGCGGCGTCGGCCTCGTGCCGGGAGTGGTCCATCGCTTCGTGCTTGGAGTGGTCCATCCCTTCGTGCTTGGAGTGATCCATCCCTTCGTGCTTGGAGTGATCCATCCCTTCGTGCTTGGAGTGATCCATCC
>ERZ1066122.1401-NODE-1401-length-19569-cov-29.032899_pt1 | contig 19569 bp, 16 predicted proteins | sample MGYA00382769_ERZ1066122 | MGnify/ENA primary metagenome ERZ1066122 (study PRJEB33369, sample SAMEA5778352) | biofilm metagenome | biome: Industrial cooling water; feature: Water cooling tower basin; material: Biofilm | place: United Arab Emirates | collected... | reverse complement strand
GCTCGGGAGCGCGTTCGTCTCGCGCGGCGCAGGGGCCGGCCGCGGCGCCGGACGGGGCGCCGCCGGACGGGGGTTGGCGCGCGTCGGCTCGCGCCGCGGCGCGGGGGTGGCCGGGGCCGGCATCGGCGTCACGTTGGTGTCGGCCTGCGGGCCCTGTGTCGGCCCCACACCGGCGACCGGCGTACTGTCCACCGTGGTGGACGGGGTGGCCGCGGCGAGGGACGTGTCGCCGAACTGCGGCGCCGCCGTGTCGGCGCGCATCGCGGCGTCGTCGCGCGCACGATCGTTGCCCCCGCAGGCCGTGAGCGCCACCGCGGCCGAGAGGGCCACGAGCGGGGTGCGCAACGACCGGATATGATCAGCCATCGGTTGGTCCTCCGACAGGGTTCCGTACCTTCCCGAACGACGACCGGCGGTCGCCGCACTCGTGCCACACCAGAGCAAGCCGCGTTCCAGCAGTCTCCGGGCCCTGCGCCCGCTCCTCGCCTTCATGCGCCCGTATGCGGGGCGCTATGCGGCCGGGCTCGCGCTGGTGGTCGCGTCGAGCGCCGTCGCGGCGGTGATCCCGTGGATCGTGCGGCGGGCGATCGACCGGCTCGGCGCCGGTGCGCCGCCCGCGGAAATCTGGACGCTCGGCGCGGCGATGGTAGCGGTGGCGCTCGTGGCCGGTGCGGGGCGCTACGGGATGCGCGAGATCCTCAACGGGCTCAGTCGTCGCGTCGAGCACGACCTCCGCGCCGCCGCCTTCGCGCGCGTCGTCGCCCTCGACGCCGCGTGGCTCGGGCGCCAGCGCACCGGCGACCTCATGGCGCGCATGACCAACGACATCGGTGCGGTCCGCATGGTCGCCGGCCCGGCGATCATGTACCTCGTCAGCACCGTCGCCGGCGGGCTCGTCGCGCTCGTCTTCATGCTCCGCATCGATGCGCGCCTCACCGGGCTCGCGCTCCTCCCGATGGTGCTCCTCCCCGTCGTCATGGCGGTGCTCGGGGAGATGATCCACCACCGCTTCGAGGCGGTGCAGGAGCAGTTCGGCGCGCTCACCACGCACGCGCAGGAGAACCTGAGCGGTGCGCGCATCGTGCGCGCCTTCCGGCAGGAGCGGGCCGAGGAGGCGCGCTTCGCCGCGCTCAACGACGAGTACCGCCGGCGCAACATGCGGCTCGTCGCGCTGCAGGGGGCGATGTCGCCGGGGCTGCAGCTCCTCGCGGGGCTGGGCGCCGTCGTCGTCCTCGGCGTGGGCGGGCGCCTCGTGCTGCAGGGGACGATCAGCACCGGCGACTTCGTCGCCTTCGGCCTCTACCTGGGCATGCTCACCTGGCCGCTCATCGCCCTCGGCTGGGTGATCAACCTGTTCCAGCGGGGGGCGGCGAGCATGGGGCGGCTCGCCACGATCCTCGACGCGGTGCCGACGATCACGTCGCCGACGTACCCGAAGACGCTCCCGCCGGTGCGCGGCGGCCGCGCCCTCGAGTTCCGCGGCGTGGGCTTCCACTACCCGCCGCGCGACGGCGACGCGCCGCGGTGGGTGCTGCGCGACGTGAGCTTCACGGTGCCGGCCGGCGCCACGGTCGGCCTCGTCGGCGCGACGGGGAGCGGCAAGAGCGCGCTCCTCGACCTCGTCCCGCGCCTCTTCGATCCGCAGGAGGGCGAGGTCCTCCTCGACGGCATCCCCGTGCGGCACCTCCCGCTCGCCGACCTGCGCGGCGCGATCGGCTACGTGCCGCAGGAGTCGCTCCTCTTCAGCGAGCCGCTGATGGCGAACCTCGCCTACGGCGGCGCGAGCGAGTCGCAGGTGTTGCGCGCGAGCGCGCTCGCGCAGCTCGACGCGGCGGTGCGCGCCCTCCCCGACGGCTACGACACGATGCTGGGCGAGCGCGGCATCAACCTGTCGGGCGGGCAGAAGCAGCGCGCGGCGATCGCGCGGGCGCTCGCGCGCGAGCCGCAGCTGGTGCTCCTCGACGACGCGCTGAGCGCGGTCGACACGGGGACGGAGGCGGCGATCCTCGCCGGGCTGCGCGACGCGCTCGCCGGGCGCACGGCGCTGATCGCGAGCCATCGCGTGAGCGCGGTGCGCGACGCGCACCACATCGTCGTCATCGACGAGGGGCGCGTCGTCGAGCAGGGGACGCACGACGATCTCGTCGCCCGTCGCGGGCGCTACTGGCAGCTCCTGCGTCGCCAGCAGCTCGCCGACGAGGTCGAGGCGGCGGACGGCGAGGGCGGCGACGACGAGCGCGCCACCACGCCCGCGACGCACGGCGCGACCGCCGCGCGCTGACGTCGCGGGCGCGCGCATTCATTACGGTTCTCCAATGATGCGGTGACGCGCGGCGATCGTTCCGGATGCCGCCTTGTGCGGTGCTGTCGTGGCGTGCAGCGTGAGCGCATGCGAGCCCCCGTGCACGTCACGCTTCATCGCGGCCGCGTCGTGCCGCCCGCCGTGCTCCTCCTCACCGCGCTCGCCGCCTGCGGTGGCGACGGCGGCACCGATCCCGACTCGCGGGTCGCCGCGACGTTGCGCGTGACGCTCCCCGAGGCGCCGCGCATCGGCGACACGGTGCGCGCCATGGTCGTCGCGCTGAATGCCGCGGGGCGCGAGGTGCCGGCGCCTGCGGACGCCGCGCCCCCGGCGGTCACCTTTCGCGGCGCGGCCGTGCGCACGCTCGCCCCCGGTGTCGCGCTGGCCATCGACAGCGGCACCGTGACGGCCGAGGCGACGCGCGGCTCGCTGCGTGGCGAAGGGCGCACCAGCGTCGTCACCCCGACCGACCTCGCGCTCGCGCTGGCCGCCCCCGACTCGATCCGCGTCGGCGACACCACGGCGGTCGTGCGGGCCGACGCGACGCGCGACGGCGCCGCGCTCCCCGCGACCGCCGTGCGCTTCCGCGTGCTCGACAGCACCGTCGCGCGGCTCGACGCGCGCCCCGACGGCCGCCTGGTGCTCCGTCCCGCGGCCGTCGGCACGACGACGCTCGAGGCGCGCGTCGGCGCGCGAACGGAGCGACGGACGCTCCGCGTCCTCGACGCGGCGCTCATCACCTTCACGCTCCGCGTGAACCCGGAGGTCATCGACATCGACGACCTCGCGTCCATCGACATCACCGCGCTCGACGCGCTCGGCAACTTCGTGCCGAGCGACGGGATGGCGATCACGCTCACGGGGACCGAGGCGACGCTCGTCGGCCCCGTGACGGCGCGCGGCGTGCGCCCGGGGCGCGTCGTCGTGCAGGCGAGCGCGCGCGGGCGCACCGCGTCCGACACGCTCTCGATCGTCCCGCGGAGCGCGCTGACCATCGACGTGCGTCCGGCGCGCGAGGTCGGCGGCGGGACCGCCGTGATCAGCGACCGGGTGCGCGCCGCGGTCGACCTCGCGATCAAGCGGTGGCGGCAGGCGATCGTCGGCCAGCTCCCGTCGCAGCGCCTCGTCCTCGCCGAGGGGACGTGCGCGAATCCCGCGCTCGACGAGACGATCGAGGGGATGCGGGTCTACGTCTCGGAGCGCGACATCCCGGTCCCCGGCGTCATCGCGCAGGCGGCGGCGTGCGTGCTGCGCCCCGACGGCCGCACCCTCGTCGGCCTCATCGAGTTCGATTCGGACGAGCTCACGCGGCTCAACGAGCCGCTCCTCGCCAACGTCGCGCTCCACGAGTTCGGGCACGTGCTCGGCTTCGGCAGCTCGTGGCGGCGGACCTTCCTCCAGTTCATCTCGCAGCAGGGGACGCAGGTGCTGTGGACGGGGCCGGCGGCGCGCGCCGCGTTCGAGGCGCTGCCCAACCGCTTCACCTGGAGCGCCGGCGTCGTGCCGCTGACCGCCGACCGCGGCCACTACGACGACCGCGCGATGCGGGGCGAGTTGATGGAGCCGTTCTTCCGGGGCGGCGTGGCGCCGCTCTCGCGCGTGACGGTCGGTGTGCTCGCCGACATGGGCTACGTCGTGAACCCGTGGAGCTGGAACCGGTACGCCCTGCCCCTCTCCGCGCTCTCGCGACCGGGGCACGCACCGGGGCTCGACCTCCGCCACGACGTGCCCGACCGTCCCGTCCTCGTCGCGCAGCCCGACGGGCGCGTCGTGCCGCTCCGCTGACGCGCGCTCACAGCGCGCGTGCGCGTCGCGCGGCGCCCGGGGCGCGGATGCCCGCCAGCTCGAGCACGACGCGCTGCGTGCGCCCGAAGCCGAGGTGCCACCAGCGCACGATCCCGCTCCCCGGGACGATGGTCACCACGCGCATCTCGGGAGCCGTGTGCATCGTCACCTCGTACGCGCGCGCACCGGGCGCGGCGTGTGCGGTGGCGCCGGCGGCGCGCACGTCGGCGACGGGGGTAACGGTCCACTCGAAGAAGCCGTCGGCCACCTTCATCGGCTGGTCGGGCCAGCGATCGCCGACGCGCGCCGGGAGCCGCAGGAGCAGCACGTCGTCCCCCGGTGCCTCGCCCCCGGCCCACGCGCGCGCCGTCGAGTCGGCGTCGGCGCGCGAGGCCGCCTCGCGCACCCAGAGCCGCGACGCGTCGCTGGCGACGACACCGAAGCGCGGCTCGACGCGCCCGCGCGCGAGGAGCATCGCCTGCGGCAACCCCTCCACCACCGCGACCAGCCGCCCGCCGCGCTCGACCACCGTGTGCACCGTCGTCGTCCACTGCGCCGCGCGCCGGATCGTGTCCTGCGTCCCCGGCGGCGTCCACGCCACCTCGCCGCGCCAGTCGTAACGCGCCCCGGCCCGCAGCGGCCAGATGGGTGCCGCCCGCGCGGAGTCGCCCCACACACGAGCGATGGGCGCGGGGAGCGGACCGGTCCCGCGGGTCGCGTCGTCGTGCCGCGCACCGGCGATGCGCGCGCAGGGCAGATCGGTCCCGTGGGATGCGTCGCCGGCGCCCGGCACGGCCGCGACGCCGGCCGTGCCCGGCGCCGGCGATGCGAGCCGCGGGACCACCGCGGAAAGCGACAGCCCGACGTACACCAGCAGTCGCCGCACCGATGCCCGCCCCGTTGCGCTGGCCTCCACTCCGCTCCTCGCCACCGGAAGGTCGCTCCGTCCCGCACCCGCGGCTCGCACGCCACCGCCGCGGGCGCCGGTGGCGCCACCCGTCGGTGTCGCGCAACCCGCGGGCGCTGCGTCCGCGCGCGTGGTCGGATCCGCGCGCGTGGTCAGATCCGCTCGCGCAGGAACGCCGGCGTGAACTCCACCAGCACCCCCGCCATCGCCGTGAACGCGCCCGTGAGCATGAGTACCCCCACCAGCACGAGCAGTGCCCCCGCCACGCGGTTCACCACCGCCATGTGCACGCGGAAGCGCGCGAACCAGCCGAGGAAGCGGTCGACCGCGAAGGCGCTGGCGATGAACGGGATGCCGAGTCCGAGCGAGTAGGCGAGCAGCAGCCCGAGCCCCTTCTGCAGGTCGGCGACGCTCGAGGTGTAGGCGAGGATCCCGCCCAGCACGGGGCCGAGGCACGGCGTCCACCCCGCGCCGAACGTCACGCCGACGAGCACCGTGCCGAGGTAGCCGAGCGGCTTGTCCTGCAGGTGCACGCGCCGCTCGCGATCGAGCGCGCCGAGGCGCAGCACGCCCGCCATGTACAGCCCGAAGACGATCAGGAGCGCGCCGCCGATGCGCGTGATCCACCCGCGGTACGTGAACAGCAGCCGGCCGAGGACGGTCGCCGTCGCGCCGAGGGCGAGGAAGATCAGCGTGAAGCCGAGCACGAAGAGGAGGCCGTGCACGACGGCGGTGCGCCGCGCGCGGCTCACGTCGTCGAGCCCGAGCCCCGTGATGAACGTCACGTAGCTCGGGATGAGCGGCAGCACGCAGGGCGAGAGGAAGCTCAGCAGCCCCGCCGAGAAGGCGAGCGTGAAGCCGATCGAGGTCCCGGTGTCCATGATGCGCGAAAGCTAGCCGGCCCGGGGGCACCCGGAGGCCGGCGCGACCGGGCCGCGCACGCGTCGCCGGGGGGTGCGGGGCGCCCCGTCGCTCAGCGGCGTGGCGCGCCGCGGCACTCGGCGCAGAGCCCGTGGATCACGAGGCGGTGCTTCTGCCGCAGGAAGCCGTGCGCGTCGGCGATGAGCGTCGTCATCCGCTCGAGGCGTTCGTCGCGGAACTCGGCCACGCGCCCGCAGCTCGTGCAGAGCAGGTGCTCGTGATGCGGGATGTCGCGGCTCGGCTCGTAGCGCTTGAACCCCTCGCCGAAGTCGCGCTCGGCCACGGTCCCGCTCCGCACGAGATGCTCGAGCGTGCGGTAGACGGTCGCGGTCCCCACCGGCGGCCCGCGCCGCGCGACCTCGCGCGCGATCTCCTCGGCGCTCAGGTGCGACTCGGACGAGAGCACGACCGCGGCGATCGCCTCGCGCTGCGGGGTGACCGGCAGGTTGTGGTCGCGCAGGTAGGTGCGGAAGCGCTCGAGGTCGTGCGCGGCGTCCACGGGCGCGTCCCGCTCGCCCGCGTCAGGCCGCGTCGGCGACGGCCAGCGACGTCGCGGCCGCGGGCGCCCCGACCGGTACCGCGACCGTCGGCGCGACGAGCTGGCGCAGCAGCGCCGGCGGGATGCTCTCGGGATCGGCGGGCTCGCTCGAGCGCTGCCGCACCCCGCGCAGCACCGCCTCGACCGCCGACAGCGGCGCCTCGGCCTGCTCCTGCACGTCCACGACCCAGGCGCCGCGGTCCGGGCCCTTCACCGTGATGCGGTAGCTGGCCGTGACGATGCGCGCGCGCACCTCGGGCGCCGGCGCCTGGGCGGTCATCGGCTCGGGCTCCGTCGCGGCCACGCCCGTCGGCGCGTCGAGCAGCGCCGCGATGTCGTGCGACGCCGCGTCGGGCGCGTCGCCGTCGTCCGCGACGCCATCGGGCGAAGCGTGCGCATCGTGCGCCGCCGTGCCGGTCGCCGCCACCGCGTCGTGGTGCCGCGCCGCCGCCGCGATCGTGATCGCGTCGCCGTCGACGGGGGCATCGACGTCCGGCGCCACCCCTTCGGCCGCGGCGATCGTCAGCGCGTCGCCATCGACGGGTGCATCGAGCTCCGGCGGCTCGGCGAGCGCCGCCGCGATCGCGAGCGCGTCGCCGTCGATCGGCATGCCCAGGTCGGGCGCGTCGGCGAAGGTGTCGCTCCCGGGGGCGTGGGGCGCGTCGGGGAGCGTCGTGGCGTCGACGACGACGAGCGCCGGCGCCTCGGGCGCATCCGTGTCGGTGCCGACGGCGGGATCGGCGGGCGCTTCCTCGACGACCGGCTCGGGCGCGTGCAGCACGGCGACGACGGCGACGCCCGTCTCGACGGCGCCGCGGCGGATCGCCGGGAAGAGATGGAATTCGGCGACGCGGGTCGCGTCCACGCGCTCGAGCACGGCGCGCACGAAGCGCTCCTGGGTCTCCGTCAACGTCCCGTCCCTCCCGGCGCGGCGGCGCGCCGTGCGTCGAGTTCGCGCTCGACGAAGAGCCGCAGGATGTGCATGAAATCCTGCGCGTTGGTGACGACGCCGAACGCCTGGTGCGTCCCGCGGTCCTTGAGCTTGCTGACCACGAACTCGCTCGAGTCCACGCAGATGGTGGGAAGCTCGCGCAGCTCGGTGTCGCTGTCCATGATGAACGCCGGGAGCATGTTCCCGGTGGCGATCGCGTGGAGCGCCGTGGCGACGAGCACCGCCATCGTCGCCTTGACGGTGTGGGCGCGCATCGCGTCCTGCGCCTCGAGCATGTCGGTGACGACCTCGGGGAGGGGCCCGTCGTCGCGGATGCTCCCGGTGAGGACGAACGGGACGCCGCACTCGACGAGGGCGTGCATGATCCCTTCGCGGATCAGCCCCTGCTCAACCGCCGCGGCGATCGACCCGGCGCGGCGCACCTGGTTGATCGCGCGCACGTGGAGGGCGTGCCCGCCCTGCGTCGGGACGCCCCGCTCGGACATGCCGAGGGTCGTGCCGTAGATGGCGGCCTCGATGTCGTGCGCGGCGACGGCGTTGCCGGCGAGCATGGCGCCGACGAAGCCCTCGCGGATGAACCAGGTCATGTCGCGCCGCGCACGCGAGTGGACGAGCGCGGGGCCGCAGACCCAGATCGGGTAGCCGCCGCGTTCGCGCTCGTCGACGAGGAGGCGCGCCATGACCTGGTAGTCGATGGGCTTCTCGCGGCTGACGTCGGACGACATGAACTGGAACTCGTCGGCGCCGGGACCGGCCCGGAAGGCGCGGACGTGCACGTAGAGCCCCTCGGAGCCGTCCTCGGCGTGGCCGACGGCGACAGGCTGGCCGGCCCGCACGCGGCGCCCCTCGCGCACCCACAGCTCGCCGCGGTCGTCGCGGACGATGGCGCCGTCCATGCGCGGCTCGCGCGGGAGCCGCCAGCGCCCGCCGGTCTTCACGAACGTGGGGAGGTTCGTGGTCGGGAAGTAGGTGTCGGGCAACACGCCGTCGGCGGGCGCCGGTGCGAAGGTGGCGTCCGGAGCCCCGGCGAGCGGGGCGGAACCGAAGTCGGGCGGCGTGTAGGCCACGGGGGCAATTTGCCCGGGGCCACGAGGGCGGGCAACGGGCTCGGCCGGCCTTGATGCGAGGGCGGCGAGCGGCGTGCTGGTCGGCTTGCTCCGAAACGCGACCCCACCCCTCGCGGGGTCAGGCACCTCCGGCACCACGAGGTGCCGGAGGTGCCAGTCATGTCTGGCACCGGGGCTGGAAGGATGGCGCTTGCATGTGAACGCTTCGACGAGTTCCTCAGCCCCCCCGCTCCGCCGCCCACCGCGCCAGCACGGGCCGCAGCCATGCCGGCGCCAGCGCCACCGGCGGCTGCGCGCCCGTCTCCGCCGCCGCACGCCGCTCCAGCTCCGCCAGCGGCGGCACGTCGCAGGCCGCCCGATCGGCGTCCGTCGCCCCGGGCGCAACCGGCCAGAGGCGCCACCCCACCCCGTCCGGCACCGTCTGCGTCCCGAACCGCTGCGGCTCGCCGGCGTACATGCACGCCCGGTCGTGGGCCGCCGCCGCCAACCACCGCGCGGCGTCGTGCCCCGCCAGCGCCGCCCGGCGCGCCAGTTCGTGGGCCAGCCGCGCCTCGGCCACCGTGTCGCCGTGGTTCATCAGCCACGCGACGTGGTACCGATCGCCCGGCGTCGGCCCCGGCGGCGTCGCCTCGAGCGCACGCAGCCGAGCGAACGCCGCGCGTCGGCGACGGGCGTCGTCGGCGCGCAGCGCGTCGTACGCCGGCGTCCCGACGGGCGGCACGGCGGCGTGCGCCGCACGGTCGGCGGCGAAGAGTTCGGCGAGGCGAGGATCGTCGGGCATCACCGAACATGCCCTCGTGGTCACGCACCGCCAAGCGCGCATCGCGGCGATACCCGATCTCGCGACTCGCGTGGGAGGTGCGCCCCGACCAGCGCTCGATAGCGGCGCGAGATGCGGAGCACGAGGAGCGCACCGTACCGCCGCACGCCGTGCCCTCAGCGCGTCCGTCGGCAGCGCGCCAGGGGCACGAGCATGGCGAGGCCCGCCGCCAGCAGGAGCGTCGTCGTCGGCTCGGGGACGGCGGTGACGGCGAGCGCGGCGATCGGGCGCCCGGCGCCGATGTCGCCGAGGAGCGTCGCGGCGCCGGTGGCGAGATCGACGGTGTAGAGGCGGCTCGTCGTCGCGCCGGTCGTGGCCGTGACGTAGGCGATGTTCATGCCGCCCATCGTGAGGATGTCGAAGGCGGTCACCACGGCACCGGGCGCGAGCCCCAGCGTCCCGACGGTGACCACGTCACCGCCGTTGGGCATCGCGACCCGCACCAGCGAGCCCCGAACCGCATCGATGCCGAAGAGCGTCGTGCCGGTCGCCGGGTCGGCGTCGCTGTTGGTGTACGCCATGCCCGAGAACGAGGGCCTCGCGTCGCCCGCGACATCCCCCAGGGCGTAGCGATAGGCGCCGTCGACGATCGCCTCCCCGGTGACGGGATTGACGCGGAGATTGGTGCCTTCGGGTGCCACGATCCTGATGCGATCGACGGTGGGATTGAAGTCGAAGCCGCCGTTCCCCGCGATCGATGCGCTGCCCACCGCGGTACGCGTCGCGACCCCGGTCGCGAGGTCGAGCACGTAGAGATCGCGGCCGTCGTGCCCGTAGAGCATCCCGGTGGCCGGACGGAAGTCGAGCCCGGTGAGGGGCACACCGGTGAAGCCGAGGACGGTGACGGCGAGCGGATTCGCGGGCGAGAAGCGGACGAGCTGCTGCCCCGCGTCCGGCCGTGTCACGAGTCCGTACGCGATGCCCTGGGCGGCGACGGTGCCGCTCCCGACGAGGAGCGCGGCGACGACGGCGAGTGATCGGTGCATGTGGCAGACTCCGGTCGGGGTGGCGACGTGCAGGCGTCGCGCGCGCCGCGACGGCCTGCAGGCACTACGTCGCCGCGGCGTCATCGGATCTCCGCCACCGCGTGCGCCCTCTCCCGCATCGGGGCCGCGCCGATCACATGAGCGTCACCGGATCGCGATCGTACGCCAGCCGCAGCTCGGCCGCGCGCGGGAGCGGGCCGTGCTCGACGAGATACCGCCCCACGCGCCCGAGCGCCGCCGCGTCCTCGGCGCGCAGCAGGAAGTGCCAGCGCCACCGGGTCTTGATCCGCTCGATCGGGCTCGGCGCCGCTCCCAGCACGTCGACGGCCCCCGGCACCTTGGCCGCGATCAGCCGGCGCGTCCAGTCGGCGAGCGCGCGCGCCGCCTCGCTCACCACCTGCTCGTCGGTGCCGCTCACGATCACGTTGGCCGCGTGCACCAGGGGCGGATACGCGGGGCGGCTCCGTCCCGCAAGCTCGAGCGCCGCGAACTTCAGGTAGTCGTGCGTCACCGCGCAGGTGACCGCGTGGTGCCCGGGCTCGCGGGTCTGCACGTAGACCTCGCCCCCCTTCGCCCCGCGCCCCGCGCGCCCCGCCACCTGCGCCAGCAGCTGGAAGCAGCGCTCGCTCGCGCGGAAGTCGGGGAGGTTGATCCCCACGTCGGCATCCACGACGCCGACGAGCGTGACGTTCGGGAAGTCGAGCCCCTTGGCGATCATCTGCGTGCCGAGGAGGATGTCGACCTCGTGGCGCGCGACGCGGTCGAGGATCTCGCTGTGCGCCCACTTGCCGCCGGTGGTGTCGAGGTCCATGCGGGCGATGCGCGCCGCGGGCCAGCGCTCGCCCAGGAGCCGCTCGAGCTGCTGCGTGCCCAGGCCGCGCTCGCGGAGCGTCGGCATGCCGCACTCGGCGCAGGCGCGCGACGGCGCCTCGCGATGGTCGCAGTAGTGGCAGGCGAGCCGCTCGGGGACGCGATGGTAGGTGAGCGCGATCGCGCAGTTGGGGCACTGCTTCACGTGCCCCTGCTCGCACTGCAGGAAGGCGGCGTAGCCGCGCCGGTTGAGCAGGAGGAGCACCTGCTCGTCCCGGCGGAGGCGGAGGTCGATCGCCTGCTCGAGCGGCGGCGTGATCGCCGAGCCGAAGGGGAGCATCCCCGGCTCGAGGTGGTCGGCGACCGGGATCGCCTCCTGCGGCACCGGCGGCGTGGGCGCCGCGGGGTGCGCGCCCGCATCGACGCGGCGCGGGCGCACCGCCCAGCGCCGGCGGTCGACGACGTGCACGACGGGGAGCGTCGCCCCGCCGGCGCGGTCGGGGAGCGTGAGCAGCGCGAGCTCGCCGCGCTGCGCCTGCGTCCAGCTCTCGAGCGACGGTGTCGCGCTGCCGAGGACGAGCACCGCCCCCTCGACCTGCGCGCGCCGCCGCGCGACGTCGCGCGCGTGGTAGCGCGGCGCCTCGCCCTGCTTGTAGCTCGCCTCGTGCTCCTCGTCGACGACGATCGCCGCGAGGCGCGGCACCGGCGCGAAGATCGCGCTCCGCGCCCCGACGACGATCGGGCGCTCGCCGCGGCGGATCGCGGCCCACGCGTCGTAGCGCTCGCCGTCGGAGAGCGCCGAGTGGAGCACCGCGACCCGTTCGCCGAAGGCGGCGCGGAAGCGGTCGACCGTCTGCGGCGTGAGCGCGATCTCGGGGACGAGGACGATCGCGCCGCGCCCCGCCTCGACGAGCGCGCGCAGGAACTCGATGTAGACGAGCGTCTTCCCGCTCCCCGTGATCCCGTGGAGCAGCGCGGCGCCGCCGGGGGGGAGCGCCGCGAGCGCGTCGATCGCCTCGCGCTGCCGCGCGGTCGGCCGGTGGCGCGGCGCGCGCGGCACGGCGCGGGCGGCGAAGGGGTCGCGCATCAGCGTCGCGCGCTCGACGGTGACGAGCCCTCGCCTGACGAGCGCGTCGAGCGCCCCGCGCTCGGCATCGGCCTCCTCGAGAAGCCGCGTGACCGGGGCGAGCCCGCCGAGCGCCTCGAGGAGCTCGAGCACCGCGCGCTGCTTCGGCGCCCGCGCGAAGAGGCGCTCGCGCTCCATGAGCGACTCGACCGGCGTGCCGAGGCGCGCGATGCGCTGCGTCTTCACCGGCGGGGCGGTGTGCGCGACCGTCGTGAGCGCCGCCGGGAGCATCGCGCGGTAGGTCACGCCGGGCGGCGTGGCGTAGTGGCGCGCGATCCACGCCCCGAGCTCCATGAGCGGGGGGGTGAGCGCGGGGTCGGCGTCGGGGGCGTCGAGGAGGTCGCGCAGCCGCGCGCCGGCGGGGGCCGGGACGCCGACGCGCGTGACGATCCCCACGACCTTGCGCGGGCCGAGGGGCACCACGACGCGCGCGCCCGGCACGACGCGCGCGGCGAGCACCGCCGGCACGCCGTAGGTGTAGGTGCGGTGCAGCGCGACGGGGAGCGCGACGGCGGCGAGCATGCGTGCAATCTACCCGCACCGCCGACGCACCCCTGCGCCGCGCCGCCGCGCGACGTTACCCTCCCGGGGCATCGTGCCGGCCGCCGCCGGGGCGACCGCCGCGCCGCGCGGCGCACGGTGCGACCACGCGAACCGTCGAGGTGGTGGTGGATCCGCTCCGCATCGTGGTGATCGGCGCCGGCGCGGTCGGCGGCGTCTTCGGTGGGCGCCTCGCACGCGCAGGGTGCACGGTGACCTTCGTCGCCCGCGGCGCGACGCTCGACGCGCTCCGGCGCGACGGCCTCGTGGTGCGCGCGCACGACGGCGACTTCACCGTCGCCCCGGTGCACGCGGTGGCGTCGCCGGGCGAGGCGGGCCCCGCCGACGTGGTGCTCGTCGCGACCAAGGCCGACCAGGTCGCCGCGGTCGCGCCCACGCTCGCGCCGCTCGTCGGCGCGGGGACGATCGTGATCCCGATGCAGAACGGCATCGACGCGAGCGACGACCTGGCGCGCGTGCTCGGCCCCGCGCACGTCCTCGAGGGCTTCTGCGGCGTGCTCGCCGAGCAGGAGGGGCCGGCGCGCATCCACCACGCGGCGATCGTGCCGCGCCTCGTCTTCGCCCCGCGCGCCGACGCCCCCGCGGCGCTGCGCGACCATCCGGTGATCGCGCGGCTGCGCGACGCCGTCCTCGCCGCCGGGATGGAGGTCGACGTCCCCGAAGACGCGCGCCTCGGCACGTGGGAGAAGCTCCTCTTCGTCTCGCCGCTCGGCTCCGTCGGCGCCGCGGCGCGGTCGACGATGGGCGAGCTGCTCGGCACCCCCGAGACGCGCGCGCTGCTCGAGCGCTGCACGCGCGAGATCGTCGCCGTCGCCGCCGCGTCGGGCGTGCCGCTGAACGAGCGCGAGGTCGTGCGCGTCTGGAAGCGCTACGAGGCGATGCCGGCGTGCGGCACCACCTCGATGCAGCGCGACCTCGTCGCCGGGCGCCCCTCGGAGCTCGAGGCGCAGGTGGGGAGCGTGGTGCGCCGCGCGCGGACGCTCGGCGTCGCCGTGCCGGTGCACGACGCGCTCCACGCCGTGCTCCTCCCGCAGGAGCGGCGGGCGCGCGGCGGCTGAGCCGCAGGCGCGCCCCCGGCGTCAGTCGACGAGCCGCGGGGCCCGGCGCGCCACGCCGAGCCCGGGCCCCTCGGGGAGCGTCACGACGCCGTGCGCGATCGTCGCGCCGACGTAGGGATCGTCGGCGAGGAGCGCGGCGCCGTCGAGGTCGACCGCGTCGAGGAGCGGGGCGAGGTGCGCCGCGGCGGTGATGCCGAGCGAGGTCTCGATCATGCAGCCGGCCATGACCAGCAGGTCGTGCGCGCGCGCCGCGTGCACGATGCGGAGCGCCTCGCGCAGCGAGCCGCACTTGGCGAGCTTGAGGTTCACGCCGTCGGCGACGCCGGCGACCCTGGCGACGTCGCTCGCGACGAGGCACGACTCGTCGACGACGATCGGGAGCGCGCTGCGCTCGCGGACGAAGCGCGTCCCCTCGAGGTCGTGCGCGGGGAGCGGCTGCTCGACGAACTCGACGCCGAGCTCCGCGAGCAGCGGGATGATCGCGAGCGCGCGCTTCGGCGTCCACGCGGCGTTCGCGTCGACGCGCAGCACCGCGTGCGGCGCCTCGGCGCGCACCGCGCGCACGATCGCCTCGTCGCGGTCGGTGCCGAGCTTGATCTTGAGGATCGGGTAGCCGGCGTCGACCGCCTCGCGGACACGCGCGCGGAGCGTGGGCTCGTCGGCGGCGATGGCGATCGTGAAGCTCGAGCGCGGCGCCGCGTCGGGCGAGAGCCCCCAGAGCTTCCAGAGTGGGACGCCGAGGCGCTTCCCCTGCAGGTCGTGGAGCGCGGCGCTCACCGCGCAGCGCGCGGCGGCGTTGCCGCGGATCGCCGTCGCGAGCGCGCGCTCGGTCTCCTCGATGCGCCACGGGTCGGCCGTCTCGACGATGGGCCGCAGCCGCTCGAGCACCGCCACCACCGTCTCGGCCGTCTCGCCGTAGAAGCGGCTCGGCGCCGCCTCGCCCCACCCCTCGACGCCGTCCGCGTCGACGAGGCGCACGGTGACGGTCCGCCACTCGCTCGAGCCGCCCCGCGCGATGACGAACGGATGGCGCGTCCGGACGGTGACGATCTCGGTCTCGAGGTGGAGCATGGTGTGGTGCTCGTCGTGAAGTGCTTCGTCCGGTTCGTCGCGAAGCTTAACGCTCCGTGCTTTCCTGGGGCACCGGAACCGCGTCACCACGGAGGCGCGGAGGACGGCCGGAGAACGGAGGGCTCTGCCACACTGCGGAACGCAAGAGACACGAAGGGGACTGAACGAGCTTGCGCGACTTCCTTCTTGCGGTGGTACTGGTGTCCGTCGCGGTGTGCGGTTCCATACCGCATCCTCCGTCCTCCGGCCGTCCTCCGCGCCTCCGTGGTGACGCGGTTCCGCGGTTCCGCGGTGCCACGGTGCCGAAGTGACGCGGCGTGGCGTACGCCCGCGTGAGTCAGACTCCCGCGAGCGCCGGCTGACGCGTGAGGCGCGCGGCGCGGACGCCGGGGACCTCGGGGCCGGCGGCGATCCCCTCGAGGAAGCGGAGGAGGGCGTCGGCGAGGTCGAGGCCGCGCTGGTAGCGGTCACCGGGCGACTTCTGCAGGCACTTCATCGTGATCAGCGCGAGCGCCGGCGGGATGCCGGGGGCGGCGACGTCGATCGGCACGGGCTGCTCGTGGACGTGCTTGTAGCCCACCGCGTAGCTGTCGTCACCGTCGAAGGGGGGGACGCCGGCGATCATCTCGTAGAGCATCACGCCGCAGGCGTAGACGTCGCTGCGGCCGTCGACCGCCTTCCCCATCGCCTGCTCCGGCGACATGTAGTGCGGCGTCCCCATCGCGCGCCCCTCGCCGGTGAGGCGCTGGTGGAAGCCGGCGGTGGCGATGCCGAAGTCGGTGATGCAGGCGGCGCCGTCGGCGTCGAAGAGGACGTTGTCGGGCTTCACGTCGCGGTGGACGATCCCGTGCCGGTGCGCGTGGTCGAGCCCCGCGGAGACCTGGGCGACGATCGCCGCGCTCTCGACCGGGTTCACCGTGCGGTGCCGCGCCAGCCGGTCGGCGAGCGAGCCGCCGGCGAGGAAGGGGAGGACCACGAAGGTGCTGTCGCTCGTCGTTCCCGCGTCGAGGATCGCGCAGACGTGCGGGTGCGTCAGCCGGCTCGCCGCCTCGGCCTCGCGGCGGAAGCGCTCGCGCATCTCGGGGTCGCGGGCGAGGTGCGCGTAGAGGACCTTGATCACCACCCGGCGGCCGAGGGCGACGTGGCGCGCCTCGTAGACGTGCGCCATCCCGCCCGAGGCGAGGCGCCGCACGATGGCGTAGCGCCCGCCGGTCGCGCGGCGGAGCGCGCCGATCTCGCTGTCGGGCACGTCGGCCGGGGGGGCCGCGACGTCGGGCAGCGCGCCGGTGCAGCGCACGCAGCGCGGCGCGGCGGCGCGGTTCCAGGTGCCGCAGTCGGGACAGAACATGCCGGGTGGGGCGACGGTCAGGCGGTGAACTGCAGGCGGACGAAGTCGTACGGCGGCCACGGGCCGGTCAGCCGGAGGAGGAGCCCCGGTGACCGCTCGTCCTCCGCGACCACCTCGGCCGCGAAGGCGTCCCACTGCACCCGGTCCACGAGGAAGGCCTCGGTGGCGATGGTCGTCCCGTCGCCCGCCGCCCCCCCCGCCACCGGGACCGCCGCAACGGCATGACGACGGAGGACGCGGAACGATTCGGCGGCCGCCGCCGACGGGGGGAGGACCGCCGGGTCGGAGCTCGCCCCCTCCAAGTCTCGGCAGGCCGTGACCCGCGCCATCGCCCGCCCCTCGACGTGGGCGAGCGCCTCGTCGAGGGCGCTCGCGTGGAGCTCGAGCCACTGCCCGAGCGCCGCCGGGTTCCGGAACTGGGTCGCCGGGGGGGCTGGGACGACCGACGTGGCGGTGCGGGCGAGGGCGGCGACGTCGCGGTGGTGGGCGAGGAGCGCCGGCTCGTCGGTGGCGGGGCGCCCGGCCCCGGCCCGGACCGCGGCGGCCACGTCCCGGAAGGCGACGAACTGGAGCTCGGGATTGGCGCCCGCGAGCCCGTCGACGTCGCGGGCGTGGACGATCGCCACCAGTCGCAGCTCCGCCTTCGCCCGGATCGCCGCCGCCGACCCCGGCGTCGGGGCCGGCGTCACAGCAGCTCCCAGCGGCGCAGCAGCCAGACGAGGAGCGCGCCCAGGGAGAGCTGCAGCAGGAGCATCCACCAGAAGCCGTGGGGCTCGTGCGCGAGCGGGATCTCGTCGAAGTTCATCCCCCACATCCCGCTGACGACGACGAAGGGGACGCTCAGGGCACCGATCACGCTCAGCCCCTTGGTCACCTGCCCCAGCCGGTTCGACACCTGCGACAGGTACGAGTCCATCACGTTGCCGAGGAGCTCGCGGTACATGTCGATCGTGTCGTTGATGCGGAGGACGTGGTCGTAGACGTCGCGGAAGTAGAGCTGCGTCTCGGGCTGCAGGAAGGGCGTCGGGCGCGTGCTCAGCGCGTTGAAGACCTCGCGCTGCGGGGCGAGGTGCCGGCGCATCGCGAGGACGAGCCGCTTGACGGCGAAGACGTCGCCGAGGACGTCCTGCTCGAACTTCTGGTAGATGCGCGCCTCGAGCCCGTCGAGGAAGTCGTCGAGCTTCTCGAGGACGGGGAAGTAGGCGTCGATCGCGTGGTCGAGCAGCTCGTGCATGAGCCGCTCGGGGCCGCGGTCGAGGAGGTCGGGGTTCGCCTGCACGCGCGCGGCGATCTCGTCGACCGCCTCGCTCGGCCCGTAGTGCGCCGTGACGAGGAGCGGGCCGGCGAGCCAGCAGGCGAGGTTGAAGGTCTCGACGTCGTACGGGTCGTCGGTGTCGTCGCAGAAGCGGAGCCCGCGCACGATCACGAAGAGCCCCGTGCGGTACTCGTCGATCTTCACCCGGCTCTGCGGGTTGAGGCAGTCCTCGACCGCGAGCGGGTGCATGTCGAAGACCTTCTCGAGGAGCGCGACCTGGTGGCGGCTCGCCGTGTCGATGTCGACCCAGAGCCGCGCCGTCCCCGGGCGCTGCACGATGTCGCGCAGCGCCTGCGGGTGGAGCGTGCAGTCGAGCCCCTCGCCCGGCCGGTGCAGGAAGATGCGGGGGACCGAGGCGGGCTCGGGGCGCGGGCGCACCGGGAGCGCGTCGGCGTCGACCATCGCCGGGAGGCCGGCGCGCGTCGCCTCGTCGTCGCGCCGCTCCCCGCGCCCGCGGCGCCGGTCGCGCGAGGGCCCGAGCCGGAGCTTGCGGCGGGCCGGCTTGCTCATGCGCGGGGGGCGGGCGCGGTGGAGGGCTGGGGCGGCATGGCGCCAAGATAGCCGGGCGTCGCCGCGTCGCTCAGCGCAGCGCCCGCAGGTGCACGACGCACGCCTCGCCGAGGCGGTCGGGAGCGTAGCCCCCTTCGAGCGAGCTGACGAGGCGCCCGCCGCACCAGCTCTCGGCGCGCTCGACCAGCATCCGCGCCATCGTCGTCACGTCGTCCAGCTCGAGCGTGAACGCACCGAGCGGGTCGCCGGCGAGGCAGTCGAAGCCGGCGGAGACGAGGACGAGGTCGGGCGTCCAGCCGCGCGTGGCGTCGTCGACGGCGCGCTCGAGCGCGTCGAGATAGGTGCGCGGCGGGAGGCCGGGGCCCATCGGCACGTTCCACACGGTCCCGTGCGGCCCGCGATCCTCGACCGCGCCGGTGCCGGGGTACCACGGCCACTGGTGCATGCTCACGAAGCGCACCCCCGCGTCGTGCTCGACGAGCGCCTGCGTCCCGTTGCCGTGGTGCACGTCCCAGTCGACGACGAGGACGCGGTCCATGCGGTGCGTGGCGCGCGCGTGGAGCGCGCCCACGGCGACGTGCCCGAAGAGGCAGAAGCCCATCCCCTGCGCACGCAGCGCGTGGTGCCCCGGCGGGCGCACCGCGCAGAACGAGCGCGTCGCCTCGCCCGCGACCGCGAGGTCGATGCCGTCGAGCACCGCGCCGGTGGCGGCGGTGGCGGCGTCCCACGAGCCCTCGCTCACCTTCGTGTCGGGATCGAGGTCGCCGCCGCCCGAGGCGGCCAGCGCGCGGACGCGCTCGACGTACGCGGCGTCGTGCGCGAGCGCGAGCTCCTCGGCGGTCGCGTGGCGGCTCTCGCGGTGCTGCACGGCGTCGAAGAGCGCGAAGTCGTGACGGAGCGCGCGCGGGATGGCACGCAGCCGCCCGACATGCTCGGGGTGGTTCCACCCCGTGTCGTGGCGGCCGCAATCGGAGTGGCTGATGTAGGCGAGGCTCATGCTGGACTCAGGCGACGCGCGGGCCGTGCGCCGGGGGACGATGGGTGCGTGCACGCGCTCACGCGACCCCCGCGAGCCGGCGGAGCGCCCACGCCGCGGCGAGCGCCGCGAGCGCGACGAGCCCCGCGACGCGCGGATCGATGTCCGGGCGCATGCGCCCGTCCGCCGACGGCGTCGGCGACGCGTCGGTTCGGACCGGGCCGAGGGCCTCCACGAGCGCGGCCACCGGGACGGGGTCGAGCGTGTCGCGCAGCGCGTCGCGCGCCGGGGCCGGCGGGAGCGGCACCGCGGCGACCCCCGCGACGAGCGCGCTCCACCAGCGGCGGTGGGCGTCGGGCGCGTCGTCGGCGCCGGCCATGCGCCAGCGCCAGCTGTCGGCGTAGCCGACCTGCACAACGCGCCCGGCGCCCACGCGCCGCGCGGCGACCGCCACCGCGCCGTCGCGCCGCTCGAGGGCGACGCTGCCGCGCGTCGTGGCCGCGACGGGGACGAGGT
>ERZ1066122.1400-NODE-1400-length-19572-cov-13.127120_pt1 | contig 19572 bp, 21 predicted proteins | sample MGYA00382769_ERZ1066122 | MGnify/ENA primary metagenome ERZ1066122 (study PRJEB33369, sample SAMEA5778352) | biofilm metagenome | biome: Industrial cooling water; feature: Water cooling tower basin; material: Biofilm | place: United Arab Emirates | collected... | reverse complement strand
GCGCGATTTCCGGCTGGTAGGGCGTGTAGGCGGTGAGGAACTCGCCGCGCTGGATGATGTGATCCACCGTGGCCGGCACATGATGCTTGTAGGCGCCGCAGCCGACGAAGAAGGGCGAGGTGCTGGCGGTGCTGTTCTTTGCCGCCATCTTCACCAGCGCGCGTTCCACCGCCATTTCGCTGGCATGGTTGGGCAGGCCGGCGATGGGGCCAGTGAGGCGGGCTTCGGCAGGCACATCGATGAACAGATCATCGATGCTGGCAGCACCGATGGTGGCCAGCATCGCCTGGCGGTCAGTGTTGGAGAGGGGGAGATAGCGCAAGGGACTTACTCCGTTAGGGACCAAACTTGAGGAGGACAGGGGTCGGCATGGGCTGGAGCGGCGATATGGCTAGGCGCAGGAGCGCTGGCGGGGCTTCGTCCCCCGGCGAGCGACCGCAACGACGCCATATCGCCGCTCCAGCCCACCCTGCGGGCGATGTCAGGATGGCCGATGCCTCGCTCGTTCGCTTGTCGGGTAGCACAGCTACCCGCCCGCACTCACTCACTTGCATCGGCCATCCTGACATCGTGACGACCCCTGTCCTCCTCAAGCTTGGTCCCAAGATGAGCGGAAAAACGGATGCGGACATAATCGGCGATCCAGTCGCCATTGGCGGCCTGCAGCGCCGGGGCGAGCAGGGCGACGGTTTCGGCGATGATCGTGTCTTTCAGGGCAGCCGGCACGCCGGCCGCATCGATGAAGCCGGCGCGGAAGGTTTCCAGCCAGGCCGCCATGCCGGAGGGCAGCGGCGTCGGGCGCGGGATGATCTGGCAGCTGTGCACCACGAAGCCGCCGGCCTCCAGCACGGCGCGGAAGGCTTCGGCGGTGGGATAATAGCTGGTTTCTGCACCCGCGGCCGGGAAGCCGTGGCGGGCCAGCACGGCTTTCAGCGCGGTGCGGATGGCCGCGATGTTGGCGTGGCCACCAAACTCCCCGACATAGCGCCCGCCGGGCTTCAGCGCGCGCTTCACGCCCGCCGTCACCACTTCCGGCTGGCCAACCCAGTGCAGCGCGGCGTTGGTGAACACGGCATCGAATTCGCCATCGAATCCGAGCGCGCGGGCATCGCCGAGCCGGGCATCGAGGCCCTTTTCACGCGCGGCGGCCACCATCGCCGGATCGGCATCCACGCCGACAACCGTGCAGCCGGCCGCGACCAGCTTCGCCGTCAGCACGCCGTCGCCGCAGCCAAGATCCAGCACCCGCTCGCCCGGCCTGGGGGCCAGCAGATCGAGGACGGCTGCGCCCAATGCCGGCACGAAGCTGGCGTGCGCGGCATAAAGGGCCGGGTCCCAGCGCGAGGCGGCAACCGCTGTCACTTACAGGCTGGCGACGAACGCATCATAGGCGGCCTTGTCCATCAGGCCATCGAGTTCCGACGCGTCGGACAGGGTGAGCTTGAAGAACCAGCCCTCGCCTTCCGGTGCGCTGTTCACCAGGCTGGGATCATCGGTGAGCGCCGGGTTGGATTCGGTCACCGTGCCCGACACCGGGGCATAGACGTCAGACGCGGCCTTGACCGATTCGACGACCGCCGCTTCCCCGCCCTTGGCGACCACGCGCCCCGGCTCGGGCAGATCGACAAACACCACGTCGCCCAGCTGGCCCTGGGCATAATCGGTGATGCCCACGGTGGCCGAAAGGCCCGTGAACCCGCTGACCTCGATCCATTCATGATCCTGCGTATAATAACGGCTCATTTCCTGTCCCCTTCCCTCACGTAATTCTTCTGGCGGAACGGCATCGGCACCACGCGCGCGGCGATGCGCTTGCCCCGCACGTCGATCTCCAGCGCGGTGCCATCGGCGGCAAGTGGCGTTTCCACATAGGCCATGGCGATCGGCGCATTGAGGCTGGGCGCAAAGCCACCGGAGGTGACCACGCCCACCTGCGTCTCGCCGGCCCACACGGTGGCGCCTTCGCGCGCCGGCATGCGGCCCTCGATGGCCAGGCCCACGCGCTTCCGCGGCGCGCCGTTGAACAGCTGGTCCAGCACGCGCTCCGCGCCGGGGAAGCCGCCTTCGGCCTTGCGGCGCTTGGAAATCGCGAAGGCCAGATCGGCCTCCACCGGAGTTATCTGGGGCGTCAGGTCATGGCCATAGAGCGGCAGGCCGGCTTCCAGCCGCAGCGAATCGCGGGCGCCAAGCCCGATCGGCTTCACCTCGGCATGGGCGAGCAGCGCCTCGGCCAGCGTTTCGGCTTGGGCAGCCGGCACCGAGATCTCGTAACCGTCCTCGCCGGTGTAGCCAGACCGGGTGATGCCGAGCGTGATGCCGTTCCACAGATAGCGCGCGCCGGCCATGAACTTCAGATCGGCAAAGCCCGGCTGATCGGCGGTGTCCGAGGTGAGGTCGAAGCGGCTCATCACCGTCACCGCCTCGGGCCCCTGCAGGGCGAGCAAGGCGTGATCGTCCATGTGATGCAGGTGCAAGCCGGCGGGCAGCCGGGCCTGCATGTGGGCGATATCGTCATGCTTGGTGGCGCCGTTGACGACGAGATAGAAGCTCTTGCCGGTGTTGGTGACCATCAGGTCATCCAGCACGCCGCCATTGTCGGCCAGCAGCAGCGAATAGCGCACGCGATGGGGCTGCAACGCCTTGAAGTCGCCCGGCGCCAGGCTTTCCAGCCAGTCGGCCGCGCCCTCACCTTCCACCAGCAACTGGCCCATGTGCGAGACATCGAACAGGCCGGCGTGTGTCCTCGTCCAGCTGTGCTCGGCGATGATCCCTTCATACTGGATCGGCATGGCATAGCCGGCAAAGGGCACCATGCGCGCGCCCAGCCGGCGGTGCAGGCCATCCAGTGGCAGCGATTTCAGATCGGCATCGTCAGCCATTTGGTGGCCCCCGGCAACAGTCCACGGCCCGGCGGAATGCCGAACCGCTGTGTCCCCCACTGTCGCCAGACCTGAGAGCTTTGACCGCGGACCAGAGCCCGTGGCTTACCCCTTCGGTGGGGTGAAGGCCCGAAAACCTGCACCCGCTTTCCAGAGTGTCGCGAATACGCCGGCGCGGTCCTTGGGCCTGAGAGATTCCGGGGGCGGCTTGCTCCTTCGGCGGTGGATGCTGCCATCCACACTCTCCCGCGCTGGCGCCGGTGTTGCCACCGACGACAGCAGCGGCACTGACGAATGCCGGCTGATGAGTCAATGGCCCGATTGACCACCCGCCATGCGGACTGCGGGCGAGGCGCGGCCGGCGGCCTTACTTGGCGATGTTGTAGGCCAGCGCGCGATCGTCGAGCTGGAAGCCGATCAGCACTTCGAAGCTGGCGGCGCGCAGGGCGGCACGCACTTCGGGATCGGCCATGGGATCGGTGGCGGCATCGATGTCGCCGGGCCGGCGATCACGGTTGATGCGATCGAGGATTTCCTTGGACACCGCTGCGGCCTTGCGTGACACGCTGGCGGTGGCGGTGCCTTGCGCCAGCGCGCGTTCCTGGCCGGCGGCGAAATCGATGCGCACCTGGGCGATCTGCTTGGCGTTGATGATATTGCCGGCCTGCACGACCGTGGAGAACACCGGCAGCACCAGCGTGCGCGCCTGTGTCGCATCTGTCCGGCGCACCACGACATCATAGCTGATGCGGCTGACGAAACGATCGGTGGTTTCAGCGCACTCGTCGCGCAGGTTGGTGATGGTGGCCACCGCGTCGATATTGCCGGCATCCTGCACGGCGCCGCGGAACAGCGTGACATCGCCGGCATAGGCCGCCACCGCCACCGCCGGGCAGGACGAGCGCCTGACCACCAGCGGATTGTCCTCACAGCCGGCCAGCGCCAGGGCGGCAGCGGCAGCAAGCGCCAGACGGGCTATGACGGCAGGGCGGATCATGGCCTTCTCCTATGAGGCAATTGGCCCGGGGGCAAGCACTGCGCTGTGCTGTTGCCGGGGGTGGCGCAGCTTTCGCCATTCGCGTATCAGCAGCGGCCATGACTCAGCTCGCTCCCGCTCCAGACATTCGCCCGCCAGACGCTGCGCCCGCTGCCCGGCCCCGCCTCAATGTGCTGGTGGCCGCGCCACGCGGTTTCTGTGCCGGTGTCGATCGCGCCATCCATATCGTGGAACTGGCGCTCGAACGCTGGGGCGCGCCGGTCTATGTGCGCCACGAGATCGTGCACAACAAGTTCGTGGTCGACAGCCTGAAGGCCAAGGGCGCCATCTTCGTGGAAGAGCTGGACGAAGTGCCCGATGGCGTGCCCGTGGTGTTTTCCGCCCATGGCGTGCCCAAGGCGGTGCCGGCCAAGGCCGAAGAGCGCGGGTTGACCTATGTCGATGCCACCTGTCCGCTGGTCTCCAAGGTGCACCGCCAGGCCGAGCGTCTGGTCGCGGCCGGTCGCCATATCCTGTTCATCGGCCACCAGGGCCACCCGGAGGTGATCGGCACCTTCGGCCAGGTGCCGGATGGCGCGATGACGCTGATCGAAACGCTGGAAGACGCGCAGGCGGTGGCGCCAGCCAATCCGGCGAACCTGGGCTTCCTTACCCAGACGACGCTGAGCGTGGATGACACCGCCGACATGGTGGCGGAGCTGAAGCGCCGTTTCCCGGCCATCGAAGGCCCGCGCGGCGATGATATCTGCTACGCCACCTCCAACCGCCAGCAGGCGGTGAAGGCAATGGCGCCGCGCTGTGACCTCGTGCTGGTGATCGGCGCGGCCAACAGCAGCAACAGCCAGCGCCTGCGCGAAGTGGCGGAGCGCGAAGGCGCCCGGAGCTGGCTGATCCAGCGCGCTGCCGAGATTGACTGGAACTGGTTCGACGGGGTTGAGACGGTTGGCGTCACCGCCGGCGCCTCGGCACCGGAAGTGCTGGTGCAGGAAGTGCTGGCCGCCATGGCCGAGCGCTTCACCGTGGCCTCCGAAAACATCACCACGGCCGTCGAGGAAGTGGTGTTCAAGCTGCCGCGCGCGCTCACTGCCTGAGCCGCGATGGCCGTCTACACGCCGGTCAGCGCCGATGATCTGGCCGGCTTCCTGGCCGGCTATGACGTGGGGCATGCCACCAGCTTCAAGGGCATTGCCGAAGGTGTGGAGAACAGCAATTTCCTGCTGGAGACCACAGGCGGGGCATCTGGCGGCGGCCGATTCATCCTCACCCTCTATGAAAAGCGTGTCGATGCGGCTGACCTGCCCTGGTTCCTGGCGCTGATGGGCCATCTGGCTGCCAGGGGCCTCCCGGTGCCTGGCCCGGTGCCCGACCGGCAGGGGCGCACCCTGCAACAGCTGAACGGACGACCGGCCTGCCTGATCGAGTTCCTGCCCGGCGTGTCCGTTACCGAGCCATCGCCGCAGGCGGCCCATGAAGTGGGGGTCGCTCTCGGCCGCATGCACGCCGCCACTGCAGACTTCACCGCCACCCGCGCCAATGCGCTGGGCTCGGCGGCCTGGCCGCCGCTGGCGGCACGTAGTGCAGGCAGGCTGGCCGAGATCGATGCGGCGCTGCCGGGCCTGGTGGATGCCGGGCTGGCCGCGACAGCGAACTGGCCCGCCGGCCTGCCGCAGGCCACCATCCATGCCGATTTGTTTCCCGACAATGTGCTGCTGCTCGATGGGCAGGTGACCGGCCTGATCGATTTCTATTTCGCCTGCACCGATGCCCGCGCCTATGACGTGGCGGTCACCCACGCCGCCTGGTGCTTTTCCCATGATGGAACGCAGTATTTCCCGGAGCGCGCCACGGCGCTGATGGCCGGCTATGCCGAGGTGATCGCGCTGACACCGGCCGAGATCGCCGCGCTGCCGCTGCTGGCCGCTGGCGCTGCCCTGCGCTTCACCCTCACCCGCGCCTATGACTGGCTCAACACGCCAGCCGATGCGCTGGTCACCCGCAAGGACCCGATGGCCTTCGCGCGCCGGCTTGGCTGGTATCTGGGCGCCACACCGGAGCTGATGGGTGCAGCCTGACCCGCACGCGCCACGCCCGCATGTCGAGATCGCCACGGATGGCGCCTGCAAGGGCAATCCCGGCATCGGCGGCTGGGGCGCCATCCTGCGCTTTGGCGCGCAGGAGAAGGAACTGATGGGGGCCGAGGCCCACACCACCAACAACCGCATGGAGCTGATGGCGGCGATCGCGGCCCTGAATGCCCTCACCCGGCCCTGCGACGTGCGGCTGACCACCGACAGCGTCTATGTGCGCGACGGCATCACCAAGTGGGTGCACGGCTGGCAGCGCAACGGCTGGAAGACCGCCGACAAGAAACCGGTGAAGAACGACGATCTTTGGCAGGCGCTGCTGGCCGCGGCGAAACCCCACCGCGTGCACTGGCACTGGGTGAAAGGCCACGCTGGCCACCCGGACAATGAGCGCGCCGACAGCCTGGCCAACCAGGCCATTGCCGAACTGCGCAACGCGCAGGGCGGGGCATGAGCGGCGTTGCTGCCCATTGCAATGGCCGGCGCAATCGGCTTTGAGGGCGACCCATGGCTTCCGAACCTTCTGCCCCGCCCGCTTCGACGCCGCGCCGCGGCCTCAACGCCCAGATGATCCAGGTGTGGATGACCTGGGGCGCGCGCTTCCTGCCCTTTGCCGACGTGGCGAGCGCGGAACTGCCGCTGTCGCGCCTGCTGCGCCTTTCGCTGATCCAGGTCAGCGTCGGCATGTGCCTGGTGCTGCTGGTCGGCACGCTTAACCGCGTGATGATCGTCGAGCTGGGCGTGCCGGCCACGCTGGTGGGCGTGATGCTGGCGCTGCCGCTGCTCGCCGCGCCGTTCCGCGCCCTGATCGGCCACAAGTCTGACACGCACAAATCGGCGCTGGGCTGGCGGCGCGTGCCCTATATCTACATCGGCACCATGATCCAGTTCGGCGGGCTGGCGATCATGCCCTTTGCGCTGCTGGTGCTGGCCGGCGCGCAGGAAGCCTATGACGAGAAGGTCTGGCTCGGCCAGCCGGCCGCCGCACTGGCCTTCCTGCTGGTCGGCGCCGGCATCCACACCACGCAAACGGTGGGGCTGGCGCTGGCCACCGATCTCACCAAGCCCGAACAGCAGCCCAATGTTGTCGGCCTGATGTATGTGATGCTGCTGCTGGGCTCGATCACCGCGGCATTCTTCTTCGGCTGGGCGCTGGAGGATTTCAGCCAGGGCCGGCTGATCCAGGTGATCCAGGGCATGGCGGTGATCACCATCCTCTTGAACTTCACCGCGCTGTGGAAACAGGAAGCGCGGATTCCGCACTACAAGCGCACCGAGCCAGCCACCCCGGATCCGACCTTCCGCGAAAGCTGGAACCTGTTCGCATCGAAGGACAAGGCGGTGCTGCGCCTGATCGCGGTGGGGCTGGGCACGCTGGCCTTTTCCATGTCCGACATCGTGCTGGAGCCCTATGGCGGCGAGGTGTTGAAGCTGGGCGTCGGCACCACGACGATGCTCAGTGCCATCATGGCGTTCGGCAGCCTGCTCGGCTTTGCCTATGCGTCCTACATCCTCAGCCTTGGCGCCGATCCGTTCCGCATGGCGAGCCTGGGCGCACTGATCGGCCTGCCGGCCTATGCGCTCATCATCTTTGCCGCCGGTTCCGACACGCCGTCGATCTTCACGCTGGGCGTGCTGCTGGCCGGCATCGGCACCGGCCTGTTCGGGCACGGCACGCTGACGGCGACCATGCTGCTGGCGCCGCGCAGCCAGGTCGGCATCGCGATGGGCGCCTGGGGCGCCGTGCAGGCCACCAGCCAGGGTGTGGGGGCCACCATTGGCGGCATCATCCGCGACGTCGCCAATGGCATCGGCATCGGTCTTGACCTGCCGGGCAATGCCAGCGGCTATGTCATCATCTTCAGCCTGGAACTGGCCTTCATGGTGGCCACGCTGGCGGCGATGTGGCCCCTGATGCGGCGCGGCAGCGCCGATTGAGTGGCTGCGGCGCGGCAGCGCCGATTGAGTGGCTGCGGCGCGGCAGCGCCGATTGATCGGCACCGGCCGACCGGAACACGGGCAAAGAAGAAGGCCGGCGCCCCGAGGGACGCCGGCCTGTTTCCTGGTTCTGGCCTGGAACTGGCCGGCCAGCGAGGCTGGCCCGGCCATCCCGTGCAGCCGGCTTACTGGGCCGGCGCGGCTTCCATGGCCGGAGCCGCTTCCGCAGCCGGGGCAGCGGCCGCCGCAGCGGAGCCTTCCCAGTAGCTGCCGAACCAGCTGGTGTTGAGCAGGATGGAGGCGTGGACGATCAGGGCGATCGCGGCCACGCCGATGAAGAACAACGGCAGCGCGACGTTCGGGCTGACGTACAGGAAAAGACGACCTTCATTCATGTGTCGGACTCCCCAATCTTACTGCAGCCACGGCGTCAGAGCGAACGCCAGGATGTGCGCCAGAACGGCAATCGCGCCGAAAATCCGGGTGCCCCACTTGAGGCCCTCGTTGATTTCCATCGCTTCCTTTTCGGTCAGCCCGGTCGGGTAGACCTTGGTATCATCAGCCATGTTGAACTCCTCTCCCATTCGGAAAATCCGCCGCCCCCTCAAAGGCCACCGGCTCTCCGACTGTTTGCCGGAATGGGCACATTGCATGTGCGCGACCCAATCCTTGCCCCGAACTTCCACCGACGGGCCGCCCCCTGGCTGCCAGCCATGGGGCGCGGCGGGAGGTCGCAGCCACATGAACCCTTAGCCATTCGGTCGCATGTGTCAATCTGTCGCCGCGCATCGCGGCCACAGGCAAATGACATATCCACAATCTGTGCAGGCGCCCGCTCGCTGGATGTTGCACCGCAACACGCCAAGACCATCAGCTTGCAGGGCTTTACCGGTGTTTCGGGAACGGCAAATTGCATCCCGATTCGCACCGGAGGGCACGAGATGACCGCACTTGATCGCCGCCAGTTGCTGGCCAGCGCCGCCGCCAGCCTGGCCCTGCCAGCGGCCGCGCAGGCCGCGCCGCCGGCGGCATCGGCGCAGACGAAGATCCGCGCCGCCATCGACAGGCAACTGCCCGAGAACATCGCCCGCATCCAGGACTGGATCAGGAACCCCGGCATCGCGGCCGAGAATTACCGGATGGAGGAGGCCTGCGCGTACACGATGGGGATGCTGAAGGACGCCGGCTTCCAGATGGTCAGGCGCATGCCGACGAAGGGCCACCCCGGCATCTTTGCCACGCTGGATGCCGGGGCGAAGCGCACCGTTGGCCTCTATTTCATGTATGACGTGAAGCAGGTGAACCCGGCCGAATGGTCCAGCCCGCCGTTCGAGGCGCGCATCACCAACAAGCCCGGCTGGGGCCAGGTGATCGTGGGGCGCGGCGCCATCAACCAGAAAGGCCCGGAAGCCGCCTTCCTCGCCGCGCTGCATGCGTTCCGGGAAGCCGGGCAAAAATTGCCGGTCAACCTCGTGCTGGTCGCCGAGGGCGAGGAGGAGATCGCCTCCCCCAATTTCCACCAGATCGTGCAGGCGCCCGAGGTGCTGGCCGCGCTGAAAAAATGCGATGGCATCATCATCCCGACGGCTTGGCAGACGCGCGATGGCAGCACGTCGATCAACCTGGGATCGAAGGGTCCGATCGAGTTCCAGCTGATCGCCAGCGGTGAGCGCTGGGGCAAGGGACCGAAGGGCGACATCCACTCCAGCCAGCACGCCCATGTCGATTCGCCCGTGTGGCACCTTGTCCAGGCGCTGAACACGCTGGTGAAGGAAGACGGCTTCACGCCGGCCATCGATGGCTGGTTCGACAATGTGCGCCCGCTGACGGCGCGCGAGAAGGAACTGATCGCGCAGACCGCCGCCAGCCAGAGCGAGGAGGCGGCCAAGGCTGCGATGGGCGTCAGGATGTGGATCAACAACGAGCCGTGGCAGCAGAGCCTGGAACGCCTGGCCAGCCAGCCGACAGTGAACATCCAGGGCCTCGTGGCCGGCTATACCGGGCCGGGCGGCAAGACCATCCTGCCCGGCAGAGCCGAGGCCAAGCTGGAATGCCGGCTGGTGCCCAACCAGACGTTCAGGGAGGCCGAAGCCAAGCTGCGCGCCCACCTTCAGAAGCGCGGCTTTGGCGATATCGAGGTGGTGGTGAGTGGCGGCTATGACCCCACCGAAACGGCCGAGGACGCCCGCGTGATCCGCGCCCAGAGGCAAGTCTATGCCCGCTTCGGCGCCCGCACCACGCTCTATCCGAGGAACGCCGGCTCGTGGCCGGGCAGCGTCTTCACCCAGCCGCCGGTCTCGCTGCCTGCCGGCCAGTTCGGCCTTGGCCACGGCAGCGGCGCCCATGCGCCCGACGAATATTTCCTGATCGAGAGCATCAACCCGGCCGTGCAGGGCCTCGCCGGCTGCACGGCGGGGTTCGTCGACTTTCTCTATGAGATGGCGGTCGTGACATAGGACAGGCGCGATCGGCCAGCCGAGCGGCAAGGCTGGCGCGATCCAAAGCGGCCTCCAGCCGGTCCAGCGCGGCGACCACACCGCCGGCTTCGGCGTCCAGGGTACGGCCGACCTCGTCAAGCGCGGTCCACAACGGGCGCAGGCGCTGCGCCGTCGCTACCCCTTTGGCTGTCAGCCGCAACACCCGGCGGCGCGCATCGGCAGGATTGCCATCGCTTTCCGCCAATCCGGCCGCCTTCAAGGCGCTCGCGACCTGGCTGATGGCCGCCTGGCTCACCCCAAGCGCCTGCGCCAGTTCGATCCCGCCCATCGGGCCGTGCCGATCAAGCTGGTTCACCACGCCAAACCAGCGCTGCTGGAACGGCTCGCTGCTGCCGGAATAAAGCGCGTCAGCCTCCCGATCGATCCGTTCGGACAGACGGCGCAGGCGGGCACCGAGGGCGGCGCTGCCGGCCGCAGCAGGAAAGTCAGTTGTTGACATACTTAAGCGCTTAATGAAATATTCGGAACCTGTCAAAGCAGGAGCCACCATGGCCGAAACCCGTGCGCTTTACCATCGCCGTGATGTCCTCGCCGCTGGGTCGCTGGCCGCACTGGCCGCCTCCACCCCAGCCCTGGCCGCCGCCGGCAGAAACCCCTTCGCCACGCTTGGCGCTCATGCCGACCAGCTGGCGCGCGATCAGGATTATTCGGGTGTGCTGTTGATTGCCGAGGCCGGGCAGATCCGCATGCGCCGCAGTTGGGGCCAGCGCCAGCGCGCCGAGGCGCTGCCGAACACGCTGGATACGCGCTTCAACATCGCTTCGATCGGCAAGATGTTCACCACGGCCGCCATCCTGCGCCTGGCCGAGGCCGGACGCCTGCAGCTGGACGCGCCGCTGGCCGCCGCCTGGCCCGATTGCCCGGCTGGTGATCTGGCAGGCCGCATAACGGTGGCGCAATTGCTGTCGCACACGGCCGGCATCGGCAATGCACTTTGGGCGTTGCCACCGGCCCAATGGGAGCATGTGCGACGGCAGAATGATCTCTACCGCATGATCGCCAAGGCTCCGCCTGATGGGCCGCCGGGCGGGCCGGTATCCTACAGCAACGACGGCTTTGTGGCACTTGGCGCACTGATCGAGCAGCTGACCGGCGAGGATTATGCCACCCACATCACCCGCACCCTTCTCAAGCCGCTGGGCATGACGGCCACCGAATTTGGCGGCGCTGGCGATCTCTTGCCCAATCTGGCCCTGCCCTATGTGCGCGATCTGGATCGCCCCGGCCACTGGCGCACGGCTCTGGCTGGCCATACCCCGCCAGCCAGCGCTGCCGGTGGCGGCACCAGCACGGCGCGCGATCTGCTGCGCTTTGGCCAGGCGTGGCTGGCCGGCCGGTTGGTCGGCCCGGCGATGATGCAGGCCTGGCGCAACCCGGCCAAGCCGTTCCGCGACGGCGCATATGCCAGGGGGTTGCACGTGCGCCACATCAATGGCGATGTGATCGAAGGCCACAGCGGTGGCCACACGGGCACGGCGGCCGAATTGATGATCTGGCCGCAGGCGCTGCGCGTGGCCGTGCTGCTGCACAATGGCGAAGTGGAGCCATATTGGGATCTGGCCCACGCTGTGCGCGCCATATTCTCTGGCAGCCATGCGGCCGAACAGGATTTCCGCCATACCCAGCGCATTGCCGCGCTGGTGGCAGCAAGGGGGCCAGAAGCGGGCCTCGCCGCCCGCAGCGCAGCGCCGAGCCGGCAGGTGCGCTCCAGCCTGATCGAAGCGCTGGGCAACCGCGCCTGGCACCGTGGCCAGATCGCGGCGGCGCACCATCTACTGCGCTTCAACGTGGCGCTCGATCCCAAATCGCCTGATGCACGCTGGCACCTGGCCGAGCTGCATCGCCGCAGCGGCGAGCGTGTGGCCGCACTGGCAGCCTACCGCTCCTATCTCGATTTGGTGCCCGGTGATTCCGATGCGCTGACTGCCATCGACCGGCTGACCATCAGCGCTTGACGAAACGATCCACCCCGCTGCCATCCTTCAACCGGCTGACCCGGCCACGCTCTTCCAGCCAGTGGAGGTGCGCGACCGTCTCGCCAGTCGCCAGCCCGTAATCCGCCTCGCCGATCGGTTTCCTGAACAGCGCGGCAAAGCAGTCGACGGCAGTACGCGGCTCGGCGCAGAAGGCTTCCAGCTTCTCCAGCTTGGCCATGTGATCGGCGGCGAGCTGATCGAGGCGGGTGTGCAGGCCATAGAAGGGCTCGTTGTGGGCCGGCAGCACCAGCACGTCATCGGGCACGGCGCGCAGCCGTTCGATGCTGTCCAGCCAGTCAGCCAGCGGATCGGCATAGGGTTCGGTCGGATAGACGCTGACGTTCGACGTGATGCGCGGCAGGACCTGGTCCCCGCTGATCATCAGGCCATCTGTCACCAGGCAGGCGTGTTCGGGCGCATGGCCGCGGCCCACCACCACCTGCCATCGCCGCGCGCCGATGCTGAGCACATCGCCATCGCGCAGCCGCTTGAAGCCGGCCGGCATCTTCGAGATGATCTTGCCGAAACTGCCCCAGGCGCGTGACTTCATCGCGGCCACCTGTTCCTCGCTCCAGCCGGCGCGCACGGAAAAGGCGATCGCCTCATCGGGCGGCGCATCGCGCACATCGAGGATCAGCGTGCGGGCGAGCAGATATTCGGTGCGGGTGATTTCCAGCGGCACGTCGAACTTGCGGCACAGCCAGCCGGCCATGCCGAGATGATCGGGGTGATAATGGGTGACGATCACCCGGGTGACTGGCTTGCCCGCGAACGGCCCGGCGAACAGCGCCTCCCACGCGGCTTTCGATGCCGGCAGGCCCACCCCGGTATCGACGATCGCCCAACCATCGCCGGCATCGAGCACCCACAGGTTGATGTGATCGAGCCCGAACGGCAGGCCCATGCGCACCCAGAAGATGCCCGGCGCCACTTCGTGCGCTTCCCCTGGCCCCGGCACCCAGCGGCCACAGGGATAGCGCAAGCCCTTGATCTCGTCCGGTTCGCGCGGTGCCGTGCTGGTCGCGCCGGCGGGAATGGGTAGCAGGGGCGGCGGCTCGGTCATGCAGCAACGCTAGGTTGACGTAAACGTAAAGTCGACTCGCGCTGCTGATAGGGAGGCTCGCTGCGCTCGCACCCTCCCCCCGGCCCCTCCCTTGGCAAGGGGGGGGAGACCTTCTGCTCCCCTCCCTGCATGCAGGGAGGGGCTGGGAGAGGGTCCTTCGAGCACACACGGCCTTGCCCGACCTCCGCCCATGCGGCAGGGAGACGGCCCGATGCACCCCAACGCCGCCTTTCGCAGCGATGATGACCCGCTGGCCTTCGTGGCGGCGCACGGCTTTGCGCATATCTTCGGGCAGACGCCCGATGGCCCGCGCGTGGCGCATGCACCGGTGCTGGTGACGGCGCGCGGCACAGTGCAGTTCCACCTCGCCCGCGGCAATGCGCTGGCCCGCTATCTCGATGGCCTCACCGCGCTCGCCAGCATCGGCGGCCCCGGCCATTATGTCTCCCCCAACTGGTATGAGGCGCCGGCCAACAACGTGCCGACCTGGAATTACAGGTGCGTGGAAATCGAAGGCCCGGTGCGGGCGCTGGACCTGGCCGAGTTGGAGGCGCTGCTGCACTTCGCCTCCGCCACCTTCGAGCCCCGCGTGGGCGAGGACTGGACCATGGACAAGATGGAGCGCCCGCGCGCCGAAGCGATGATGCGCGCGATCACCGGGTACGAACTCACCCCCGCCGCCATCCGCACCACGCTGAAAGCCAGCCAGAACCGCAGCGCGGCCGATGCGGCTGGCGTGATCGCTGCGCTGGAGCGGCTGGGCGAGCATGCCGGCGCAGCGGCCATCCGCGGGGCAAGGAAAAGCGCATGAAGCTGGCGGTGTTCGATTGCGATGGCACGTTGATCGACAGCCAGATCAACATCATCCGGGCGATGGAATCGAGCTTTGCCCGCCACGCCCTGCCGGCGCCCGATCCGCATGCCACGCGGCGCATCGTCGGCCTCTCCCTTGTGGAGGCGATGCAGGCCTTGCTGCCCGAGGCCGAGCCCGCGCTGCACATCAGCCTGGCCGAGGATTACAAGTCCGCCTTCCAGCGCCTGCGTGCGGACCGCAGTCTTGACCCTGAGCCGCTCTATCCCGGCATCCGCCGCCTGCTGGAGGCGCTGGACCAGGACGGCTGGCTGCTGGCGGTGGCGACGGGGAAATCGGACCGGGGCCTGAAGCTGGCGCTGGAGCATCACGGCATCCATCACCTGTTCGTGAGCCTGCAGACCGCCGACCGGCACCCCTCCAAGCCGCACCCCTCCATGCTGCGCGCCGCGCTGGCCGAAGCGGGCACTGGTGCTGACCAGGCGGTGATGATCGGCGACACGGTGTTCGATGTCGCCATGGGCCAGGCCGCCGGGGTGCGCAGCATCGGCGTGGACTGGGGCTATCACGACGCCCATGAATTGCTGGATGCCGGCGCGGCGCACGTGGCCGAGACGTCTGATCATCTGCTTGCGCTGCTCAATGGCTAAGCAGGATCAGCCCGGCTCCGGCGAGATGATCGCCCGGCTGCGCCGGCTGGGCCGGGTGCTGGCCTTCATCTCGCTGCTGTTCGGCGGCCTGTTCGTGATGCTCGCACGGCGGAGCGCTGCCTCGGGCGAGGCCGGCGAAGTGGCCACTGCGCTGTTCTGGGTGGCGGCGATCCTGCAATTCGGGCTGGCGTTCCTGTTGCTGTGGCGCGGCCGGCGCGGCTAAGGCCGATCTGATGACCGACACGCCTTTGACGCCAGCCCAAGCCCGCAAGCGCTATCTGCGCTTCCTCGCCGTGCGGCTGATCGGCCTGGCCATCATGGCGCTGGGCGCGTGGCTGGGGCGCGATCATGGCCAGGCGGTGGGGCTGGCGGTGATCCTGATCGGCGGCTGCACGCTGTTCATCCGGCCGAAGCACCTGGGGCTCACGCGCAAATGAAGCGCTTCTGGACGGAGGCGAAGGCGGCGCCGGCAGAAGGCGGCTTTGGGGTGTTGCTCGATGGCCGGCCGGTGCGCACCCCGGCACGCGCCGCCCTGGTGGTGCCGGGCGCGGCGCTGGCCGAGGCGATTGCCGGCGAATGGCAGGCGGTGGATGGTGCCCTCAACCCGCGCGCCATGCCGCTGACCGGTTTCGCCAATGCCGCCATCGACCGCGTGGCCCCCGATGCCGCCGCCTTCGCCGCGCGGCTGGCTGCCTATGGCGAATCCGAACTGATCGCCTATCGCGCCGATGGGCCGGACAGCCTGCTGGCCGCCCAGGCGCAGGCTTGGGACAAATGGGTGGACTGGTTCGCCCGGCGCTATGATGCCGCGCTCACGCTGACCAGCGGCATCCTGCATGTGGCACAGCCGCCCGAAACCCTGGCCCGCATTCGCGCCGCCTTTGCCGGCTTCTCGCCGTTCCAGCTGGCGGCGCTCGATCCGGTGGTGGGCATCACCGGTTCGGCGGTGCTGGCGCTGGCGGTGGCCGAAGGCGCGCTCGATGCCGAGGCGGCCTATGACGCGGCGCATGTGGACGCGCGCTGGCAGGAACAGCACTGGGGCCGCGATGAACTGGCAGCGAAGGCGGAAAGCACCCGCCGCGCCGATCTTGCCGAGGCGGTCGCCTTCCTGCGGCTGTTGGCAGGGTGACGCATCCCCTCTTGCCCGGCGCGCGGCACTTGCTAGGGGAAAGGCCGACGGGAGAGCAGCCATGCGACATCAACTGGAAGAACTGGAACGCCGCCGCGCTGCGGCCCGCATGGGTGGCGGCGAGAAGCGCATCGCCGCCCAGCACGCCAAGGGCCGGCTCACCGCACGCGAACGGCTGGACATACTGCTCGATCCCGGCAGCTTCGAAGAGCTCGACATGTATGTGGAGCACAACTGCACCGATTTCGGCATGCAGGAGACGGTGATCCCCGGCGATGGCGTGGTGACCGGCAGCGGCACCATCAATGGCCGGCTGGTGTTCGTGTTTTCCCAGGATTTCACCGTGTTCGGCGGTTCGCTTTCCGAACGCCATGCCCAGAAGATCTGCAAGATCATGGACATGGCGATGAAGGTCGGCGCGCCGGTGATCGGCCTGAACGATTCGGGCGGCGCTCGCATCCAGGAAGGCGTGGCCAGTCTTGGCGGCTATGCCGAGGTGTTCCAGCGCAACGTGCTGGCCTCCGGCGTGGTGCCGCAGATTTCCCTCATCATGGGGCCGTGCGCTGGCGGCGCGGTGTACAGCCCGGCAATGACCGACTTCATCTTCATGGTGAAGGATTCGAGCTACATGTTCGTCACCGGCCCCGATGTGGTGAAGACAGTGACCAACGAGGTGGTGACCCAGGAGGAACTGGGCGGCGCCATCACCCACAGCACGAAAAGCGGCGTCGCTGATCTTGCGCTGGAGGATGATATCGATGCGCTGCTGCGCACCCGCGCCTTCTTTGATTTCCTGCCCCTGAACAACCGCGAGAACGCGCCGTTCCGGCCGACCAGCGACGATCCGCTGCGTGTGGACGAGAGCCTCGACACGCTGATCCCGGCCAGCGCCACCCTGCCCTATGACATGCACGAGCTGATCCAGAAGGTCGCTGACGATGGCGACTTCTTCGAGCTGCAGCCCGGCCATGCCGGCAACATCATCATCGGCTTTGCCCGCATCGAAGGCCACACGGTCGGCATTGTTGCCAACCAGCCGATGGTGCTGGCCGGCTGCCTCGACATCAATGCGTCGAAGAAGGCCGGACGGTTCGTGCGCTTCTGTGATGCGTTCAACATCCCGATCGTGACGTTCGTCGACGTGCCCGGCTTCCTGCCCGGCGTGGCGCAGGAATATGGCGGCATCATCAAGCACGGTGCCAAGCTGCTGTTCGCCTATGCCGAAGCCACCGTGCCGAAGATCACCGTGATCACCCGCAAGGCCTATGGCGGCGCCTATGACGTGATGGCCTCAAAGCACCTGCGAGGCGATCTCAACTATGCCTGGCCCACCGCCGAGATCGCCGTGATGGGCGCCAAGGGCGCGGTGGAGATCATCTTCCGGCAGGACATCGGGGACAAGGACAAGATCGCCCAGCGCACCGCCGACTATGAAGCCCGCTTCGCCAACCCGTTCGTGGCGGCATCAAAAGGCTTCATCGACGAGGTGATCATGCCGCACGCGACGCGGCGGCGGATCGCGACGGGCTTGCGCAAGCTCAGGAACAAGACGCTGGAAAATCCGTGGAAGAAGCATGACAACATCCCCCTCTGACGGGGAGCGTTGATGCCCGACACCTACCTCGTCTGGAAATTCCTGCACATCACCGGCGTCGTGATGCTGATGGGCAACATCACGGTGACCGCGATCTGGAAGTTCTTCGCCGATCGCGATGGCCGGGCGCCGGTGCTGGCCTTTGCCCAGAAGCTGATCACCTACACCGATTGGTCTATGACCGTGTGGGGCGTGATTCTCACCATGGTGGGCGGCTATGGCCTTGCCATCGAAGGGCAATATGATCTGTTCAGCGGCTGGCTGCTCTGGGCGCAGGCCTGTTTCGTGGCGGCCGGGCTGATCTGGCTGGGGCTGATCGTGCCAATCCAGATCAAGGCGGCGCGGCTGGCCCGCGACATGGCGGATGGGCCGGTGCCCGATGCATACAAGCTGTTGTCCAAAAAGTGGATTTTCTGGGGCCTGGTGTCCACCGTGCCGCTGCTGGCGGCGCTGTGGCTGATGATCGCGCGGCCGGGATGAGGCCGACCTTGGCAGCGAGGTTGCAGAAAAAAGACTCCTTGATGACAGTTTCGTGACATTGTTGTTGCATTGGCGTGACAATGGCCGCATCATCCCCTCATTGGACTTGAGGAGGTGGAGCAATGCGTATCCTGATGGCAGCAGCGCTGATCGCTGCAACCCTGGCCGGTCCGGCCATGGCGCAGACCGCTGGTTATGAGCAGAGCCAGGTGCGCGTGCAGACGGCGGATCTTGATCTCGCCACCGCTGCGGGCCAGCGCACGCTGGGCAAGCGCCTTGAGATGGCAATGGTGCGGCTGTGCGGCACCCCGGTGTTCTTCACCCGCGATGAACTGGCCGATCTGGAAACCTGCCGCGCCGAAGCGCTGAAGGCCGCCGCACCGCAGATCGACGCGGCCCGCGCCCGCCAGGCCGTTTCGGTCGCATCCACCCGCTGACAGAGATTCCCGGGACGGGATGAGGGGCCGGCCGGGCAAGCGCCCGCGCCGGCCCTTTCTTCATGGCAGGACGGCGCCGTGAAAGCGCGGCGGCTCGCCGGCCAATGCCGCCAGCGCCATCACTATGGTTTCGATCAGCAGTCGCATCGCCATGCCTTCCGCGATAGGGGGTGGACCGGCGCCGTCCGGGGGAGGCCGGCGCCGATCCATGAGGCGGGGCTGGCAGCAGCGCCGGCCGGGGGAAAACCGGCGCTTGTCGGGGGGCACTGCCAGGGCCGCCTGTGATGCGACGCTTATGCCGGACAGCGGACGACCGGGGAAACAAGACGTCCTGATAGCGGTCATCGCCAAAATCGATATGTTGCACCCGCGCCCATCGCCGCTATGGAAGCCGGCAGGGAGTTTCGGGAGCCACGCGCCTTGACCAAGATGTTCAAGAAGATCCTGATCGCCAACCGCGGCGAGATCGCCTGCCGCGTGATCCGCACGGCACGCAGCCTGGGCATCAAGACGGTGGCGGTCTATTCCGATGCCGATGCGCAGGCGCTGCATGTGCGCGAGGCCGATGAAGCGGTGCACATCGGTGCCGCGCCGGCCGCCGAATCCTATCTGCTGGCCGACAGGATCATCGCTGCCTGCCAGGCGACCGGCGCCGAGGCCGTGCACCCCGGCTATGGCTTCCTGTCGGAACGCGCCGGCTTCGTGGAAGCGCTCAACGCGGCCGGCATCACCTTCATCGGGCCGCCGGCCGCGGCGATTGCCGCGATGGGCGACAAGATCGAGAGCAAGCGTCGCGCCAAGGCCGCCGGCGTGAGCGTGGTGCCCGGTTTCGTGGGCGAGATCACCGGCACCGATCACGCCGTCGAGATCGCCAATGGCATCGGCTATCCGGTGATGATGAAAGCATCGGCCGGCGGCGGCGGCAAGGGCATGCGCCTTGCCTGGAGCGAGGCCGACGTGCGCGAGGGCTTCGACAGCGTGCGCCGCGAAGCGCTGGCCAGTTTCGGCGACGACCGCGTGTTCATCGAGAAGTTCG
>ERZ1066122.1397-NODE-1397-length-19585-cov-8.010394_pt1 | contig 19585 bp, 15 predicted proteins | sample MGYA00382769_ERZ1066122 | MGnify/ENA primary metagenome ERZ1066122 (study PRJEB33369, sample SAMEA5778352) | biofilm metagenome | biome: Industrial cooling water; feature: Water cooling tower basin; material: Biofilm | place: United Arab Emirates | collected... | reverse complement strand
CTCCACGAATGCGCAATCGATCGCGCTTTCCCGGAAAACCACCAGACGATGGGCGAAGAGGTTTTCATTCACAAGGACGGGAGCTTCTACCCCGTCGGCTTTACCGCGTCGCCGATGAAGGATGCATCGGGCAAGACGTTCGGCACCATCATCGAAGCGCGCAACATTACCAAGGAGCTTGAAGCAAGGGCAGCGATGGAGGCATTCAACGCGACGTTGAAAAAACGCGTCGATGAAACGCTTCGCGAGCGGGAAAAGCTCGAAAAACAGTTGATCCAGGCGCAAAAAATGGAGGCGGTCGGCCAGTTGACCGGCGGCGTTGCGCATGATTTCAACAATCTGCTGCAAGTGATCGGCGGAAATTTGCAGCTATTGCAAAAGGATCTGGCTGGCGACGATGCAAAGCTGGGCCGCGTCGAGAATGCCCTTGCCGGGGTGCGCCGGGGCGCCGATCTTGCAGCGCAGCTGCTCGCCTTCGGTCGGCAGCAGGCTCTCGATCCAAAGCCCGTTAACATCGCCCGTCTCGTGCGCGGCATGGACGATATGCTGCGCCGCACCTTGGGCGAGTCCATCGAGATCGAGACGATGGTCGCGGGCGGGCTCTGGAATTGCCTCGTGGACTCGGTTCAGGTCGAAAATATGATCCTGAACCTTGCCATCAACAGCCGGGACGCAATGCAGGGGCACGGCAAGCTGACGATCGAGGCAGGCAATGCCTTTCTGGACGATGCCTATGTCGCCAAACATGCCGATGTCGGGCCAGGCCAATATGTCATGCTGGCCGTTACCGATACGGGATCCGGTATTCCGGCAGACAAGCTGGAGCGGGTATTCGAACCATTTTTCACGACCAAAGGGCCCGGCGAAGGTACAGGCCTCGGCCTCAGCATGGTCTATGGCTTTGTGAAGCAATCAAAGGGCCATGTGCAGATTTACAGCGAAGAGGGTGAAGGCACGACGGTTCGTGTCTATCTGCCTCGGACGCATGATAAGGAAGTGGTGTCCAACCAGGACCCCTCGCAGGTCCCGCACGCCACGACAAACGAGACGATATTGGTGGTCGAGGATGATGACGCGGTTCGCGCAACCTCGGTCGAACTGTTGAGCGATCTCGGCTATCATGTGGTCGAGGCGAACAATGCCGACAATGCGATGGCGGTGATCAACAGCGGACTGAAAATCGACCTGCTGTTCACCGATGTTGTCATGCCCGGAAAGCTGCGCAGCCCCGAACTTGCCCGCCGCGCGCAGCAGAAACTGCCTTCGTTGCGTGTGCTATTCACATCGGGCTATACGCAAAATGCCATTGTCCATGCCGGCAGGCTGGATGACGGGGTGGAGCTGATTGCCAAACCGTTCACGCGCGAACGATTGGCGCAGAAAATCCGCTCGGTTCTGGCTGGTGCCGCCAATCCTGTCCCGGGTCCGGAAGCGAATGAAAAGAGCCCTGCCGTGAAAGAGACACTCCGCATCCTTGTCGTCGAGGATGAAGCCATCATACGCATGACATTGTGCGAGATATTGCGGCGCGCCGGCCATGATGTCACCGAAACAGGCTCGATTGCCGATGCGAAGGCAAAACTTGCCGGGCAGCAATTCGATCTGATGATCTCGGACCTGGGGCTTCCCGACGGCTCAGGAGTTGAACTAGTGCACGCGTCGCTTACTGCCCATCCCGATATGGCTATCATTATCGCATCAGGCCGCAATCCGCGCCATGTCAGTGACGATGCGGCCCTTCCCGAAACCGTCCAATGGCTGATGAAGCCTTATGACGAAACGGTGTTGCTGAACATGATCGCCGAGGTTCAGTCCGGCTGAAAAATTCCGGCGCGGAAGCTTGTTTATAAAAGCGCCCTAACCTAGGCTTGGGGCATGCTGTCCCAAAAGACCCGCTACGCCATCCGCGCGATGCAGCATCTGGCCGATCATTATGGACAAGGGCCGGTGCAGTTGGCGGACATTGCGCTGCAGCAGAATATTCCCCCCAAATTCCTGACAGTCATCCTGTCCGAATTGTCGCGCGCCGGCCTGGTTGCGTCGCTGCGGGGGAAGGATGGCGGCTACTGGCTTGGCGTGCCGCCGGTCGATATACGCTATGGCGACCTCATTCGCATCATGCGCGGCTCACTTGCGCTCGTGCCCTGCGCCAGCCGCTATGCGCATGAACGCTGCAAGAATTGCGTCGCCGAAGAGGACTGCCGGACCCGGGCGCTGATGCTGCAGGTACGCGATGCGACCGCGGAGCTTCTCGATTCGATCCGTCTTTCCGACAGAATCGATGTCGGGCAATTAACATAAATTCCAGCCAGCGCAGCAACGCAACCTTTGGTCGCTGAAAGCAATTCCAGCGCATGAATCTGATTGTCAACTAACTTAGTTGACTTTAGCAGGTCGGACCTAGCGGGGCACATGGGGTGTAGCCTGCCAAAAGAGGTTAGCATGGCTGACAAACATGAAGAGCGGAGCGCGGCAGATGACGTGCCGCCGCTATCCGAGCCCATCCGCACGGTCCTCGACGCGCTGGCGTCGCTGCGCTTTGGTGCAATCCAGCTCACTGTGCACGAAGGCAAACTGGTTCAGGTGGACATCACCGAACGCAAAAGATTTTCCAGCTAGTTTAAACCCCCAATTTCAAGCGGCAGACCGGACCACCGGATGCATCGCCCTTTTTCAGACAAAGGAGTTGCAATGCTCCGCTCTCCCAAAACGGCTGTGGCCGCCCCGGCGCTCGCCTTGGCTTCACTCTATCCGGCAACAGCTTTCGCAACTGAAGTCGAAGCCAGTGCCGAACCGCAGGACGCCACGTCCGTCGGGACCGGCGCAAGCGACGATGCCGAGGAAATCATCGTGACCGCACGCCGCCGCGAAGAAAGCGCGCAGGACATTCCCGTTGCCGTTTCCGTTGTCGGTGGCGAGCATATCGACAATACCGGCAGTTTCAATATCGGGCGGCTGCAGCAATTGACCCCGACGCTGCAATTCTACTCATCAAATCCGCGCAATACTGCGGTCAACATACGCGGGATCGGGGTGCCGTTCGGCCTGACCAGCGACGGTTTTGAACAAGGCGTCGGTATCTATATCGATGATGTCTATTATGCCCGCGTTGCCTCCGCGACATTCGATTTTCTCGATGTAGCCCAGATTGAGGTGCTGCGCGGTCCGCAAGGCACGCTCTACGGCAAGAACACAACCGCCGGCGCAATCAATATCCAGACCAACCAGCCGAGCTTCACTTTCGAGGGCAAGGCCGAAATCAGCGTCGGCAATTATGATTTCCGCCAGGCAAAGGCCTCTGTTTCAGGGCCGCTGTCGGACACAATCGCAGCCCGCCTCGCGCTCTCGACGACCAGCCGCCGCGGTACGATCTACAATGTCACCACCGACAAGTGGATCCAGAGCCAGGATAATCTGGGCCTGCGCGGGCAATTGCTATGGCAGCCTAATGACGATTTCAGCGTCACGCTGGTGGGCGACTATAACCGGCAGAATGCCGAATGCTGCGGATCGGTTTTCGTCCGCACCGGTGCGACGCAGCGCCCGCTAAACCGCCAATTTGCCGCGCTGGCAGCGGCGTTCAACTATGCCCCGCCAAGCACCAACGCCTTTGACCGCGTCACCGACATCGACGCCAGCCTGAACGCCGGGAATATCATTGGCGGCGCAGCCTTGCGCGTGAACTGGGACCTTGGACCGGGCACGCTGACATCGATCACGGCATGGCGCTATTGGGAGTGGGAGCCCGAAAATGACCGCGACTTCACCGGATTGCCCATAGTCAGCAAGTCGCAGAATCCCTCTCAGCAGAATCAATATACGCAGGAATTCCGTTATTCACAGACCGGCGACAAGCTGGATTTCGTGGTCGGCGCTTTCGCCTTCAACCAGCGGATCGACACGCAAGGCACCGAGCAGCAGGGAGCAGCATCGAGCCGGTGGAACATCAACCCGTCCAACCCCCTGTCCAACGATCCGACCGTTCTGGCTGGCCTGACGGCGCGCAATACGCAGTTTCTGAAAAGCACCAGCCTGGCCTCGTTTGGCCAGCTAAGCTGGAAGGTAACCGACGCGCTGACCATCCAGCCGGGCGCGCGGCTGAATTATGATGACAAGGAAGGATTTTACCAGCGCGAGGTGTTCGACGGCCAGGGCGTGCCTGTGCTGTTCGGCCAAACTGGCCCACGCCGCGCGGCGCAGCTGGCAGTGTTCACCCCGCAAATCAGCGCGCCATCGGCCAAGGACTGGAATTTCAGCTATGACCTGACTGTAAGTTACAAGCTCGCAGCTGACATATTGGCGTACGGCACCTATGCCAAATCGTTCAAGACAGTCGGCATCAACCAGAATGGCCTGCCGACCGACGCAGCCGGTTTGCCGATTGCCGCTGCCGGACAGATCAGGCCCGAGACGGTCAACCATATCGAATTGGGGCTAAAGTCGCAATTCCTCGACAATAAGCTGACACTCAACCTCGCGGCATTCCGCACCGATATCGACGACTATCAGGCAACGGTGAACAATGGCCAATTGGGCGTGCTGCGCGGCTACCTCGCCAATGCCGACAAGGTGCGCAGCCAGGGGCTGGAGGCGGATTTCTCGGCTCGTCCCAGCGAGCGCTTCAATGCCTATATCAACGCCGCCTATACCGATGCGAAATATGTGCGCTTTGTCGATGCACCCTGCCCGCCCGAGCTTGCTGGCGGCACTGTGGTGGCGGCAGGGCAAACCCCCAGCGCACCCGGCACTCCCGGTGGATTGAGCCCCGCCAATTGCGACATTTCGGGGCAGCGGCTGCCCGGTGTGTCGAAATGGTCATTGTCTTTCGGCGCAGAGGTGAATGCCCCTGTCACGCTGTTCGGCGAAGCAGGCGAAATCTATCTGGGCTATGACGGCAGCTATCGCTCCAGCTTCTCCTCCAACGCCTCGCCATCGATCTACACCAATATCGATGGCTATAGCCTGTCCAATTTCAGGCTGGGTTTCCGTTCGGACAACGGTTTCGGGATTTTCGCCTGGGCGCGTAATGCATTTGACGAAAACTATTTCGAACAGCTATTTGTCGGGCCAGGCAATACCGGATTGATCGCGGGATTGCCGGGTGACCCTGCCACCTACGGACTATCCGTCCGGGCAGAATTTTGACACAGGCTGCAAGGCTGGCGGGGAGAAGCGCCCAATGATTGAGTTTATACAGCAGATCGATTGGGCCGACGTCGCTCCCTATATTGCCATCGGCTTTGCGGCACAGCTGGTTGATGGCGCGCTGGGCATGGCATTTGGGGTGATCTGTTCGACGCTGTTGGTCAGCGTGATGGGCGTTCCGCCGGCCCGCGCCTCAGCGGGCGTGCATCTCGTTGAAATGTTCACCACCGGCGCATCGGGGATCAGTCATGCCCTGCACAAGAATGTCGATTGGAAACTGTTCGCGCGGCTGGCGATACCCGGCGTCATAGGCGGCTGTATCGGTGCCTATCTGCTGTCGAACATCGATGCATCGGTCACGCGGCCGATCGTCATGCTGTACCTGACCTGCATCGGATTTTATCTGCTGTACAAGGCGTTAACCTATGCAAAAGAGCCGACGGCGAGAAAGCCGCGAGTGGTTGCACCGCTCGGTCTGATTGGCGGTTTCATGGACGCGTCAGGCGGCGGCGGCTGGGGGCCGATAGTCACATCCAACCTGCTGATCCAGGGCACCGATCCGCGCAAGACCGTTGGCACCGTCAACACCGCCGAGTTTTTCCTGACAACCAGCATTTCCGTCACTTTCATCCTGACCATCGGTCTGGAGGCGTTCACCAAAGTTACCGGTGGGCTGTTGATCGGCGGCCTGATCGCCGCGCCTTTCGGGGCGATGATAGCAAAGCGGATTGCTGTTCGCACACTGATGCTGATGGTGGGCGTGGTGCTGACCGCCACAAGCCTGTTCAGCCTTTACAAGGCTTTGACCTGAACAAACGCATCTCCCTAGTGCCAAAACCTCGTCACCCCCGCGAAAGCAGGGGTGACGAATGATGACGATGAGAGGAAACGGTTGAAATAGTTCTAGCTTTCCGCTTTCTCCCGCGCAGGGGGATTAGGACTTGCCGCTGGCATTCACCGGATATGACTGGGCCGTACTCGGCGGCTATGTGGTGCTGCTGGCGCTTGCCGCCTGGTCGTCGACCAAGCGCAACATCGCAAAGGCCGATGACTATTTCCTTGCAGGACATCACGCGCCCGCATGGCTGGTCGCCATCTCGGTTCTGTCGACGATGCAATCGGCGGCCACTTTCCTCGGCGCGCCCGACAACAGCTTTCGCGGCGATTACAGCTATCTGACCAGCAACTTCGCCGCGATCCTTGCGGCGTTCATTGTCGCCCGCTTCCTCATCCCGCGTTTTTACGCAATCGGGGCAACCACGGTTTACGAACTGCTGGAAACGCGTTTCGATGCAACCGCGCGGCGTGCTGCGGCGGCCATGTATCTGGTCGGGCGCATCCTTGCCAGCGGCGCGCGGCTGTATCTCGCCGCCATTGCCGTTTCGATGATCATCTTCCTCGATGTCGAGCCGCAGCATATCGTAATTGCCTCTGCGGTGCTGGTCGCATTCGGCGTCATCTTCACGCTGTTCGGCGGGCTTAACGCTGTGATCTGGAGCGATCTGGTGCAGGTCGTCCTCTATGTCGGCGGTGCCTTGCTTGTGCTCGCCTATCTCTGGACGAGCATTCCGGCACCTGTATCGGAGATCTGGGACGGGTTGCGCGATGCGCCCGATGGCATTGACAAATTGCGGCTGGTGGACTGGTCGTTCGACCTGACCAAACCCTTTACCATCTGGGCGATCCTGGCCGGTCTGGTCCTGCTCAACATCGGCAATGCCGGTCTTGACCAGGATACGACGCAGCGCTTTCTTTCCTGCGAAAATGCGGCGCAGGGGAAGCGCGCACTTTACGCAAGCATGTGGATCGCCATCCCTGTTGTGGCGCTGTTCATGGCCATCGGCTCGCTGCTCCATATCTTTTACGAACGGCCCGACCTGATGGGAACCAGCGCCAGTGCTGCGCAGAGTTTTTCTGGCGAGAAGATCACGGTTTTCATGTCCTACATTCTTTCGGAGATACCGCCGGGACTGCGCGGGCTGGTGACGGTGGGTGTCATCGCCGCAGCAGCGGTCAACTCGGGCCTGATCTCCATGTCGGCCGTTGTGGTCAGCGATTTTTACCGCCCGTTGAAGGAGCGTCGTGGTGCACCGGTAAGCGACGCGCACTATGTCAGCGCAGGCCGGGTAGCGATGGTCCTGCTCGCGCTGGCGCTCTTCGCCATGTCGATCCTGTGCTTTTACTGGCAGCGCTACACCGACACGCCGCTGCTCGAATTTGTGTTGGGCGTGATGGTATTCGCTTATTCGGGCCTGCTGGGGGTATATGGCGTCGTAGTGTTTACGCGGCGCGGCTCGACCGTCTCGGTCATCGCCGCGCTTGCCGTTGGCTTTCTCGCCATATTGGTGCAGCAACATTATGTCGTTGACCAGCTGGGCCTGCCACCCGCAATGAAGAGCCTCGCCTTTCCGTGGCAGCTTTGCATCGGGACAGCGTTGGCATTTGTGACTTGTTGTTGCGGCAGGCCGAAGGAGACAAATCTATGAAATGGCGGCTTTCGATTGCTTTGTTGGTATCGACCCTCGCAGTTCCGGCACAGGCTCTGATGCCGATCTATGACAGTGACATAGAGGCAGTCTCCAAAGGTCAGCGAAGCAGTGAGGAGGCCGTCAGCACTTATCTGAAACGCATTGCCGCAATCGACGATAGCGGAGCGATGTTGAACGCCGTGCTTGCGCTTAATCCCGACGCGATTGCCGAGGCACGCATTCTCGATGCAGAGCGTGAGGCTGGAAAATTGCGGGGGCCCCTTCACGGTGTGCCGATCCTGCTGAAGGATAATATCGAGAGCCGCGAGTTACCGACCACCGCCGGTTCGCTGGCCCTGAAGGACAATTTCACCGGGCGCGATGCGCCGCTGGTGGCGAAGCTGCGCGCGGCGGGCGCGATTATCCTTGGCAAGACCAACCTCAGCGAATGGGCGAATATCCGCTCGGGCGAGTCCACCAGCGGCTGGAGCGCGGTCGGCGGCCTGACCAAAAATCCGCATAGCTTGCCGCATAATACATGCGGCTCCTCATCGGGCAGCGGTGCAGCGATGGCGGCCTTGCTGGCGGCTGGCACGGTGGGAACAGAGACCGATGGCTCGATCACCTGCCCCGCATCCATCAACGGCGTGGTGGGGTTCAAGCCAACAGTCGGACTGGTTTCTCGAACCCACATCGTACCGATCAGCCATAGTCAGGATACGGCAGGACCGATGACTCTGACGGTGCGCGATGCGGCTGTCTTGCTGTCGGTCATGGCGGGTAGCGACCCTGCCGACCCAGCGACAGCCGAGGCCGATACGCGCAAGCAGGATTATGCCGGAAGCCTGTCTATGGACGGTCTGAAAGGCCTTCGCGTCGGGTTGGTCGAGATGCAGGGCGTCGACCCAGGCTTGATTGCGGCAGCGAATGCACGGCTCGAGGCGGCAGGTGCGATCATTGTGCCTTTGCCCATCAATCCCGCCGATTATGCCGAACTTGGCGAAGCCGAATTCAAAGTGTTGCTGACCGAACTGAAGGCGGGTCTCGCCGAATATCTCAAATCGTTGCCAACCGGCACCGTGCCGCATAGGACATTGGCAGACATCATTGCGTTCAACAAGGCAAATGCCGAAACCGAGCTTGCGCATTTCGGACAGGAGACCTTCGAACTAGCCGAGCAACAGCAAGGCCTCGACGATCCCTCCTATCAAGAGACGCTGGCCAAATCGCGGAGACTGGCGCGCGCCGAGGGCCTCGACAAGATATTTGCCGTCAACAAGCTCGACCTCATCGTCGGCCAGACGAACAGCCCGGCATGGCTATCGACGCTGGGCAAGGGCGATGCCTTCGCCCTCCCCAGCCTCTCGCGCCTCCCTGCCGTCGCTGGCTATCCGCACCTGACCGTGCCCATGGGCGCGGTGAACGGCCTTCCCGTGGGGCTAAGCTTCATTGGCCTCCAGTGGGAGGATGCCAAGGTGCTGAGCGCGGGCTATGCTTTCGAGCAGGCAGGGCCTGACTTACGCGTGGTGCCAAGTTTCAAGCCCTGAAACGCAAAGGGCCGGAGCATCGCTGCCCCGGCCCTTTCGATATATGGCGTTAAAGCTCTTTACGCCCCGGCAACGTCCGCGACGTCAACCTTCAGGCCCGGGCCCATGGACGAGCTCATCGCGATCTTGCGGACATATTTGCCCTTCGATCCGCTCGGCTTCGCCTTGATCACCGCATCGACCAGCGCGTCGAAATTTTTGCGCAGGTCGGCATCAGAGAAGCTCTTCTTGCCGATGCCGCTGTGGATGATGCCCTGCTTTTCGACGCGGAACTCGACCTGACCGGCCTTTGCAGCGGTTACGGCCGCCGCAACATCCATCGTCACCGTGCCCAGCTTCGGGTTCGGCATCAGGCCCTTGGGACCAAGCGTCTTGCCGAGGCGGCCGACGATGCCCATCATGTCGGGCGTCGCGATCACGCGGTCGTAATCGAGATTGCCGGCGAGCATGTCTTCCATCAGGTCTTCGGCGCCAACCTTGTCGGCACCGGCAGCGGTTGCGGCCTCAGCCTTGTCACCGCGCGCGAACACGGCGACCTTCATTTCCTTGCCGGTACCGGCGGGCAGCGAAACCATGCCGCGCACCATCTGGTCGGCATGACGCGGATCGACGCCAAGGTTCAGCGCGACTTCGATCGTTTCATCGAACTTGGCCGTCGCCAGTTCCTTGATCTTCGCAATCGCGCTGTCCACGCTGTAAAGCTGTTCGCGGTCGAGGCTGGCAAGTGCCTTTGCCTTTTTGGTCAATTTAGCCATTGCTTTAGCCCTCCACCACTTCAAGGCCCATGGCTGTCGCCGAGCCTGCGATAATCTTTACCGCTGCGTCCATGTCATTGGCGTTGAGATCGGCCATTTTCTGCGCCGCAACTTCTTCAAGCTGCGCGCGGGTGATCTTGCCAGCCGACAATTTGCCGGGCTCTTTCGAACCCGATTTCAGGCCAAGCACCTTCTTGATCAGATAGGTCGCGGGCGGCGACTTCATCACAAAGGTGAAGCTCTTGTCCGAGAACACGGTGATCTTGGTGGGGATCGGCGTGCCTTTTTCCATGTCGCCGGTGGCGGCATTGAACTGCTTGCAGAATTCCATGATGTTCACGCCGCGCTGACCCAAGGCAGGGCCGATCGGCGGAGAGGGAGTGGCCGAACCTGCAGGAACCTGCAGGCCGATATAGCCGTCAATTTTCTTGGCCATCAGATGGCTCCTTTCATTCTATCTCCGCCATCCTTCGACAAGCTCAGGATAAGCCGGTCGGATGGAGGATCAAATTAAGCGGTCAAACGGCCATTTCTCCTTCGACAAAGCTCAGGATAAGCGGCCTCCCGCACGGGAATCGCCCGACTTTGCGCCAAGCGAAGGCGCGCGGTTAATCACGATGCCCGCGAAATGCAAGGGGATTCGGGCATTGCGCCTGCGCAGCCGGGGCTTGCTTTGGCCCGGTAATATCGGCATTCGCTTCGGCCATGACAAGCCTCCCCACTCTCGATTTCGCACTTGGCGAAAATGCGGACATGATCCGCGACACGACACAGCGCTTCGCAACCGACAAAATCGCGCCATTGGCCGCAAAGATCGATGCCGACGACTGGTTTCCGCGTGACGAGCTGTGGCCCGCCATGGGCGAACTTGGCCTGCACGGCCTGACCGTCGATGAAGAGGATGGCGGCCTTGGTCTCGGCTATCTGGAGCATGTTGTCGCGGTCGAGGAAGTCAGCCGCGCGTCGGCCTCCATCGGCCTCTCCTATGGCGCGCATTCCAACCTGTGCGTCAACCAGATACGCCGCTGGGGCAATGCTGAGCAAAAGGCGAAATATCTTGGCCCCCTGATCTCCGGCGAGCATGTCGGCAGCCTTGCCATGTCGGAGGCTGGCTCCGGGTCGGACGTTGTGTCAATGAAGCTGAAGGCCGACGCGGTGCAGGGCGGCTATGTGCTCAACGGTACAAAATTCTGGATCACCAACGCGCCCTATGCCGACACGTTGGTGGTCTATGCCAAGACCGCGCCCGAGGCCGGTTCGCGAGGCATCACCGCGTTCCTGATCGAGAAAGGCGATGACGGCTTCTCCATCGGCCAGAAGATCGAGAAAGTCGGGATGCGCGGTTCGCCCACGGCGGAGCTGGTGTTCAACGACTGCTTCATCCCCGAAGATCGCATCATGGGCCCGCTGCACGGCGGCGTCGGCGTGTTGATGTCGGGGCTTGATTATGAACGCGTGGTGCTCGCTGGACTGCAGCTCGGCGTGATGCAGGCGTGCCTTGATGTCGTGCTGCCCTATATCCGCGAGCGCAAGCAATTCGGCAAGCCCATCGGCAGTTTCCAGCTGATGCAGGCAAAGGTCGCCGACATGTATGTCGCGCTGAATTCGGCGCGGTCCTATGTCTATAACGTCGCCCGCGCCTGCGATGCCGGACAGACGACGCGCTTTGACGCGGCGGGCGCGATTTTGCTGGCGAGCGAAAGCGCGGTTAAGGTTGCGGGCGAGGCCATCCAGGCTTTGGGCGGTGCGGGCTATACCAAGGACTGGCCCGTCGAACGCTATTGGCGCGATGCGAAGTTGCTCGACATCGGCGCAGGCACCAACGAAATCCGCCGGATGCTGATCGGGCGGGAGTTGATCGGGGCTGGCGTATGATTATCCTCTCCATTTCGCAGAAATGGGGAGGTGGCAGTTGCGCCAGCAACTGACGGAGGGGCCTGCGACGGCAATTGGGCGGACGACGTCCGCCGCCCCTCCGTCGCACCTACGGTGCGCCACCTCCCCATCGCTATACGATGGGGAGGATAAATGAGCTCGGACTTGTGCATCATTATCCTCCCCATTGCGCAGAAATGGGGAGGTGGCAGTTGCGCAGCAACTGACGGAGGGGCCCTGGCGCAACTGTCGCAGGCCCCTCCGTCACGCTTTCGGCGTGCCACCTCCCCATCGCTATACGATGGGAAGGATAAATGGGTCTGGGCTGGGGCAACCTTATCCTCCCCGGAACGGGGAGGTGGCGCGAAGCGACGGAGGGGGCGGGTGAAGGGATGGACAACACTTTAATTCCAAGGACAAGCGGCAAGCGGCCCCTCCGACCCCTTCCGGGCCACCTCCCCGTTCCGGGGAGGATTTTGTGACTGAACCGAACCGTAAGAAGCATTCGACTTTGGGTGCGCCAGATCGAACAATTGGGTTTGCGCGAAAGCTGCGGAAGGAAATGTCGTTACCGGAGGTACTTCTGTGGGTGCAGCTAAAAGCTCGGCCCGGCGGTTTTCAATTTCGTAAGCAGCATCCATTGGACAGCTATGTTCTCGACTTTGCTTGCATAAGAGCACGGTTAGCCATTGAGGTAGACGGGGAGGCGCACGATCGTGGCGATCGACCTGAGCGTGACACAGTTCGCGATTCCCATGTGTTGAAACGGGGGTTCAAGACAATCAGGATTCCAGCAGTCGAGGTGTTGGGGAATATGGATGGCGTTCTCACCTTTATCGTCGAGCAATGCCGCAAACGGGCGCTCCCAAATCCTCCCCGGAACGGGGAGGTGGCAGCCCGGAGGGCTGACGGAGGGGCCGGGTCGATTGGCTCACCAATTTCGAGTGAGGCGCATGACGGGGAGCGGCCCCTCCGCCCCTTCGGGGCACCTCCCCGTTCCGGGGAGGATTTATGAGTCGCCCTGTCCTCGGCATTATCGCCTGCAACCGCGTTGTCGGCACCGAGCCTGCACAAGCGGTGATGGAGCGTTATGTCCGTGCCGCCATGACCTATGCCGATGTCGCGGCGCTGATTGTCCCTTCACTGCCCGATCTGATGAGTGCTGCGGAAGTTGCACCAAGGCTCGACGGCATATTGCTGACCGGTAGCCCATCGAATGTCGCCACGCGCCGCTATGGGGAAGATGGCGGCGACGGCCCCTATGACGAGGGCCGCGACGAGATTGCCCTGTCGATGGTCGACCGGATGATCGCCGCGCAGAAACCGGTGTTCGGGATTTGCAGGGGCTTTCAGGAAATCAACGTAGCCCTTGGCGGCACGCTGCGGCGCGATACCAGTGCCAGCGACGAACTACTCCGCCACCATGCGCCTGATGACGTCAGCTTTGACGCGATGTTCGACCATCGCCATCCGGTCGAGCTGGCCGATGGCGGCTGGCTCGCCAGCGCCTATGGCAAGACCGCTCTGGACGTCAATTCGGTGCATTATCAGGGTATCGGCAAACTGGCTGATGGCCTGAACATTGAGGCCCGCGCACCCGATGGGCTGATCGAGGCCTATAGCGCCCGCCCCAATGGCGCGCCGCTGCTCGCGGTGCAATGGCACCCCGAATGGGGCACGGAGAATGACCCCGATTCCCAAACCTATTTTAATTTGCTCGGGAAAGCGTTACGCGGGGAATTATGAACCGGTGCATCACCCGCTATAATCGCTATCAAGCGCGGATCGGCTTTTCGCCCTAGTTTCTTTTGATTTCACGCAGAGAGCGCAGAGAAACGCAGAGTTTCAGCAGCGCAACAGCCTCTGCGTCCTCTGCGCTCTCTGCGTGAACCAAATCAAAGGATCATCACATGCCCCGCAATTACGACATCGCCGAACTTCGCCGCCTCGACATCGCCCACCACCTGCCCGCACAGGCCGACTGGCAGGAGATCGAAAATCTTGGCGGTAGCCGGATCATTACCCATGCCGAGGGATGCTACATTCATGATGGCGACGGTAATCGCATTCTCGATGGCATGGCGGGCCTGTGGTGCGTCAATATCGGCTATGGGCGAGACGAACTGGCCGAGGTGGCGCGCGAGCAGATGCTCGAGCTGCCTTATTATAACAGCTTTTTCAAAACCGCGAACCCGCCCGCCGTGCTGCTCGCGGACAAGATTGCCAGCCTGACGGGTAATCGCCTACCGCATGTGTTTTTCAATTCATCGGGCAGCGAGGCAAATGACACGATCTTCCGCCTCGTCCGCCAATATTGGAAACTGAAGGGCGAGCCGAAGCGGCAGACCTTTATCAGCCGGATCAACGCCTATCATGGCTCGACCATCGCAGGCGTCGGTCTGGGCGGAATGAAGGCGATGCACGCCGTTGGCGGCGATCCGATCCCGGGCGTCGAGCATGTCCGACAGCCTTATTGGTACAATGAAGGCCGCGACATGACGCCGGAGAACTTCGGCACTGCCTGCGCCGAAGCCATCGAGTCCAAAATCCTGGAGGTCGGCCCCGAAAATGTCGCTGCCTTTATCGGCGAGCCGGTGCAGGGTGCAGGCGGCGTCATCATCCCGCCCGCCAATTACTGGCCACAGGTCGAGGCTATTGCTCGCAAATATGGCATCCTTATGATCTGCGACGAAGTGATCTGCGGCTTTGGCCGCACTGGCAATATGTGGGGCCATGAAACGATGGGCGTAAAGCCCGACATCATCGCGATGGCCAAGGGGCTATCGTCGGGCTACCTCCCCATCTCCGCCGTCGCGGTCAGCGCCGATATTATCAAGGTGATGAAAACCGGCGGTGATTTCGTCCATGGCTATACCTATTCGGGCCATCCCGTGGCAGCGGCGGTCGCGCTGCGTAATATCGAGATTATGGAGCGCGAGGGGCTGGTCGAAAAGGTGCGGAGCGAGACCGGGCCCTATCTGGCCAAAGCCATTGCAACGCTTTCCGACCACCCGCTGGTCGGCGAAACGCGCAGCATCGGCTTGCTCGGCGCGGTCGAGATTGTGGCGGACAAGGCCAGCGGCGCACGCTTTGGCGGCGCCGAAGGCACTGCAGGTCCGATCGTACGCGATATCTGCATCAAAAACGGCCTGATGGTGCGCGGCATCCGCGACAGCATCGTCATGTGCCCGCCGCTGATCATTTCGACCGAACAGATCGACGATCTGGTAGGCATCATCCGCAAGTCGCTTGATGAGGCGGAGCCGAAGTTGCGAGCCGTGGGTTACTAATTACCCCTTCGTCGCCCCGCACTTGATGCGGGGCTAGGCTTTACCCCAGCGCTGACATTAAGGCCCAACCCCGCATCGAGTGCGGGGTGACGGGGCATTAACGGTTGGAAATCAGTTTCCCGTTTTCCAACGCAGCGCGAGGAAAGATAAGGGCTGACATAACCGTCGCCCCGCCGTCGGCGAACAGTTCGACCGAACAGGCATCGATTATGACTTCGACATCCTCCGGTTCGCCGAGCGCGGGGGCGGTAGCGCGGATCGGGAATTTATCGCTGAAATCGGTCAGCCCTGATGCGCGGCGATCAATATAATAGGTTCGGGCTGCGTGGTCATAGCCGACCAACACTTCGTCGCCCTTGTCATTGCTGAGCTGTAGCTGATGGTTCAGCAAGTCTGAGGCAGCCAGCCTCAATCGGGCGCTTTCCGGCACCTCCGCTGCGACTCGCTGCCGAAGCCGTGCCTGCCCCGCAACCTCGACCAGCTCCAGTTCGCGCGGCAACGTCATCGCGCTGCGCCACGGGTGCGTAGGCACCACCTGCGCATAGGCCCAGTTGCTCATCCAGCCGATCAGCAGCGGCCCTTTTCCCGATTCTTGGCCGGGCGCATTGTGAAAGCTGACTCCGGCATAATTGTCCGGGCCATAGTCGAGCCAGCGTATATCCTGATGCTCTGGCATAAATTGGCGCCCATCAAAATCGCCAACGACATAATGCGTTCCCGATCCGCCATTGGGACCACCGGTATAGACGCTGACCAGCAAGACCCAGCGGGATTTGCCGTTGAGGTCGAAGCGGATCAGGTCGGGGCATTCGAGGACATTGCCCTCCGCCACGTCAAAGCTCGTCAATTCGCTCGCCAGCTCCCAGTCGAGCAGATTGGCCGAGACATAGAACAGGATGCGGTCGCCGCCTGCCAGCACCATGATCCAGCGCCGCGTTTCCTCATGCCAAAACACTTTGGGATCGCGGAAATTCTTGATGCCCGGATTGGGGATGACCGGGTTACCCGCATATTTCTCCCAGATTTGCCCCTTATCGTGACTGACCGCGATGCTTTGATGCTGGTATCGTTCGCTCCCGGCCTTTTCTCCCGCCATTTCGTGATGGGTGAACAGCGCGATCCAGGGTGTCCGTCCGTTCCTGCTGAGGCCCGAACTGTTGTCGTTGTCGATGACGATGCTGCCTGAAAAAATCATTCCCAGATCGTCGGGAAACAGCGCAACCGTTTGCTCCTCCCAGGTCAGCAAGTCGCGGCTGGTTGCATGCCCCCAATGCATCGGCCCCCAGATATTATCGTCAGGATAATGCTGGAAAAACAGATGGTAAACACCGTCATCATAGACCAGCCCATTGGGATCATTCATCCAGCCGGTCGCCGGGCTGAAATGAAAGGCGGGCCGATATTGCGGGGTCGGTTGCATGGGCTGCCGAAGTCCTGCCAGTAGAAACGCGATGGGCTCTAGCTGCCATGCAATCGATTGCAACAACTTAAACGTTGTGCGGCACTATCAGGTACTTCTCCCCCGTCCGCTTGGCATTATAGGATTGCAGCACCGCAAGGTCGACCGCCTCAGCCAGCGAGATCCGGTGGCTGTAATGGCTCTTGAAAGTCGTCGTCAGCTCGGCCGCAACCCGCGCGCGCATCCGCCCGACAACTTCCGGTCCGGCCTTCGCCATGAAGGGCGTCAGCAGCCAGCCGCCTAGCCCCCAAGTCAGGCCAAAGCTGCGGTTCAATATGGTGGGGCCGACGTCGAGCGCGCCGTAAATATAGACCTGCTTCATCTGGTCTGAGCCATACCGGCTATAGCTGGTCATCCGCCGCACCGCTGCTGCCTCCATCGCGGCGAGCATCTGCCCTGCAATCTTGCCGCCGCCGATGGGATCGAAACCGAGATAGGCCACGGTCTGGTAAATCGCCTCGGTCAGCGCCTCGGCGAAACCATCCGCGCTCGAATCGAGAACAATCTCCGCGCCAATGCCTTTCAGCAAATCGACCTGCGCCGGACTGCGCACGATATTGACCAGCGGAATGCCATCCGCCTTGCAGATCTTGACCAGCATCTGCCCCAGGTTCGACGCCGCAGCCGCGTGGACGATGCCCTTATACCCCTCCATCTTCATCGTTTCGGTGAAGCCTAGCGAGGTTAGTGGGTTTACGAAACAAGAGGCACCATCCTCTGTCGCAGTGCCATCGGGCAGCGGCATGCAGGCCATGGCGGCAAGGCAGCGATATTCGGCATAGATTTCGCCGCCGACCAGAGCGACCGTCTTGCCCATCAATGCCTGCGCTGCTTCAGATGCACCCGCCGCAACCACAACGCCGCAGCCCTCATTCCCGATTGGTAAGGCTTGCCCCACGCGCGATGCCATGAAGCGCATTCCGGGTTCGGATACTTGCATCGCCACGCCGGGCAAACCGTCGCGCTCGATCGCCCGCGCGCTCGCCGCATCGGCGGCCCCCACCATCAGGCCGAGATCGGAAGGATTGATCGGCGTCGCCAGCACCTTGACCAGCACCTCATGATCCTTTGGCTGCGGCATCGGCAGCGCGGCGAGGTAGAGCTCAAGCGTGCCATCGGCCTTCACTTGCGAAAGCATGGTGGTGTTAGTGGCGGGCAAATCGGTCATCGCTCTCTCCAGAATCGGTTCGTTATCGAAACGGAGTATCGGCAACCGCCCTCAAAGGGAAGCGCCAGCCTTTCACCATCACCCCGATTTGAGCGCGAGCGCAATCGACAGCACCGTCGTCAGCGTCGCCATGATGCTGAGCCCGGTCCAGGGCATAAACCCAACCTTGTCCAGCAGATTGCGCTTTGCACGCCGCCTGTCTGCTAGGATACTGCCAAGCGTGACCAGCGCCGAGGCCGCGGCGATAAACGCCCATGGGTGAAAGTCCCAAAGTTGCATGAGCTGATCCTGCATCGCCGCCAAATGGAGATCATCCCAACGAAGCGCAAGGCTTGGCGATAGTGAAGGTCGCGCGTATGGCCATCGCCATGCCGCTTCCCGCCGAACAGCCACCGCCGTCTTTGGCAAGCCCGCCAGAGGCAAGGCCGATGCTGGGCATCGTGTTGCGGCTGGGCGCGGTCATAGTCATCGGGATCATGTTCATGCTGGTCAAGATGGCTGGAAATCGCGGGGTGCATGTCGGCGAAAGCCTTTTCTGGCGGCAGCTGGCAGGGTTGCCGGTCGCGATAGCGTGGCTGTGGTGGAACAATGATCTGCGCTCGATCCGCACGCAACATCCCGGCGGGCATGCGCTGCGGATGGTGCTGGGCATCGGTGCAATGTCGCTGAATTTCAGCGCGATGATTCTGTTGCCCATGGCCGATGCGACGACGCTGGGTTTTGCCACTCAGATTTTCGCGACCATCTTGGCGGCGCTGCTTCTGGCAGAACCTACCGGCCGCTATCGCTGGGGCGCCGTTGTGCTGGGCTTTATCGGCATATTGATCGCACTGCGCCCAGGTCCCGATGCGATCAGCGGGATGGGCGCTGCCGTCGCGCTGGCAGGCGCTTTGCTGACCGGATTGACTGTCATCCAGCTACGCCGCTTGACGCGGACCGAGGCCCCCGGCGCCATCGTATTCTGGTTCAGCCTGACCTCGATCCTGCCGCTGGGGCTGGCGCAACTGTTTGTCGCCAAACCGCATGACGGCGAGACATGGGCGCTCATTGTCGGCCTCAGCCTTGCGGGCGCGATTGGCCAGATATTGCTGACCGCGTCGCTGCGCCACGCCTCGGTCGCGACGATCATGACCATCGACTATAGCGCGCTTCTATGGTCGGCATTGCTCGGCTGGCTGGTGTTCAGCGATTTGCCCAGCGCCACGATCCTGCAGGGCGCGCCGCTTATCATCGGGGCGGGAATTATCATCGCATGGCGCGAACATTATCTTGCCCGGAAGCGCGCGGTCAAAGCGGCGGGATTTTCCGCCGGTTGAGATGCACCGGTATCTGCGCACGCACAACATCGACGCGCGCCGGGTCGATTTCGGCAAAGCCCAGCCCCTCGCCCTGCCCCATGTCGAGCAACACATCACCCCATGGATCGACGACAAGCGAATGACCGAAAGTCTCGCGCTCATCCTCATGACGGCCGCATTGTGCCGCAGCAATGACAAAGGCCGCCGATTCGATGGCCCGCGCCCGAAGCAATATGTGCCAATGGGCTTTACCTGTCGGCACTGTGAAAGCCGCAGGTATCGCAAATACAGTCGCGCCGTTTCTCGCCATCACACTATAAAGATCGGGAAAACGGAGGTCGTAGCAGATGCTCAGCCCCATCCGCCCTATTGGAGTATCAGTAACAACCGGGCTGTCGCCTCCACGATAGGCAGCTGATTCGCGCCAGCTCTCACCGCTGGCCAGATCGACATCGAACAGGTGCATTTTGTCATAGCGAGCTCTGATTTTACCCTTGTCGTCAAACAAAAGGCTTCGGTTGGCAAACCGGCCCTGTTCATGCCGAACCGGAGTAGAGCCTAGGTGCACCCAGATACCATA
>ERZ1066122.1394-NODE-1394-length-19600-cov-7.349296_pt1 | contig 19600 bp, 14 predicted proteins | sample MGYA00382769_ERZ1066122 | MGnify/ENA primary metagenome ERZ1066122 (study PRJEB33369, sample SAMEA5778352) | biofilm metagenome | biome: Industrial cooling water; feature: Water cooling tower basin; material: Biofilm | place: United Arab Emirates | collected... | reverse complement strand
CGTCGATGGCCAGCTCGGCGCCGGTGACGAACTTCGATTCGTCCGAGGCCAGGTAAACCACGCCCCAGGCGATGTCGTCCACGTCGCCCATGTGGCCAAGCGGGTGCAGTTCGCCGACGGCCTTGCGCGCCGCCGCGATGTCGGTGGCGCCGCTGGCCTTGAGGTGGTTCTCCACCATCGGCGTCCAGATGTAGCCAGGGTGCACCGAGTTCACGCGGATGCGATCGGCGGCATAGCACAGCGCGTCGGTCTTGCTCATCAGCCGCACCGCGCCCTTGGAGGCGTGGTAGGCCGGGATGTCGGGCGCGCCGACCAGGCCGTAGATGGAGGAGAGGTTGATGATGCTGCCATGGCCGGCGCGCTTCATGTGCGGGATGGCGTGCTTGCAGCAGAACATCACGCCCTTGACGTTCACCGCCTGCACCTTGTCCCACTCTTCTTCGGTGATCTCGTGGGTGAGCTTGGTCGAGCCAGAGATGCCGGCGTTGTTGACCAGCACGTGCACGCCGCCGAACTCGGCCGCGGCTTCGTCGATGGCCTTCTTCACCTGCGCCTCGTTGCTCACGTCCACGTGCCAGTAGCGGGCGCGCGCGCCCTTGGCGCGCAGCGCGGCCGCGATGGCCTCGCCTTCGGTGTCGTGCAGGTCGAACAGCGCGACGGCGCCGCCCTCCTCGGCCAGGCGCTCGGCGCATGCGCGGCCGATGCCGAGCGAGGCGCCGGTGACGATGCAGGCTTTCCCCTTGACGCGATCCATGGTCGTTCTCCGTGGCGATGAAACCTCAGTGTGCATCGTTCCCCCGCCGGGGTTTTGACGCAAGTCAGGCCGGCGAAAGCTGGTCGAGCAGGCGGGCGGCCTTGGCGGCCTGCTGCACGGTGCGGCGCAGGTCGCTGAAGCTGCGCAGCAGGGCGTCCATGTCGGCGATCGGCAGCCGGCCGTCGGCGCCGGCTGCGAGCAGGCTGGCCTTGAGCGTCTCGTAGGCCGCCTCGAAGCGCTCGGCCTGATGGGGGGCCATGGGCGCGAAAGGCGCCTGGGCCGGGTCGAGTTGCACCAGCAGGTCGTCGGCTTCATGGGCCAGCCCGAGGATGCGCTGGCGCAGCGCGGTGTCGCCCAGCGCGGCCAGGGCCGATTGGCCGGCGGCGATGCCGGCGCCGCGCTCGTGGCAGTTGTCGTAGTAGTGCTGTACGCGCAGCAGGCTGGCCAGCGCCTGGGCCGTGGTCTCCGACATGGATGCGCGCGAAAGCCCGGCCACGAAATCCTGGATGGCGCGCCCCAGGTCCTCGTAGCCACCATCGACGCCCGGCGGTGCCTTCGCCTGCAGCCGGGCCAGGCCCGCGCGTGCCTGCGAGATGGACTTGCGGCCGAGCCGGTAGACCTCGCGACGCAGCGCATCCACGGCCAGCGAGGGCACCGAGGCCACGTTCTGGTCGAGGTAGCGCGGCTGGCCCTCGGCCTCGTCCACGGCCCGGAAGCGCTGGCGCAGCTGGGCCGCCATGCGGTCGGCCAGCGGCCACATCAGCGCCACGCCCAGCAGGTTGAACACCGTGTGGAAGAGCGCCAGGCCGGTGGCCGGCGAGTCCTCGAGGTCGAGCAGGTCGCCCAGCAGGTCCACGCCGTCGAGCAGCCAGGGCAGCAGCACCAGCGCCACCGCCGCGGTGAGCACGTTGAACAGCACGTGCGCGGCCGCGGCGCGCCTGGCGTTGGGCGTTGCGCCGATGGCCGCCAGCACGGCCGTGACCGAGGTGCCGATGTTGGCGCCGATCACCATGGCGGCGGCGTCGGTGAAGCTCAGCGAGCCGGCATGCGCCAGCGTCAGCGTGACGGCCAGCGACGCGCTCGAGGACTGCATCAGGATCGTCAGCAGCGCGCCGGCGAGCACGTAGGCCGGCACTTCCAGCCAGCCGCTGGCCAGGGCCGGGAGCTTGAGCGACGCGCCGTCGATGGCGAAGGCCTCCTGCAGGAAGCCGATGCCCAGGAACAGCACGCCGAAGCCCGTCAGCGCCGTGCCGATGGCGGCACGGCGGGTGTCGGCACCGGTCAGGCGCAGGGCCATCCCCAGGCCGATGAGCGGCAGCGCGGCGGCATCGACCTGGATCTTGAAGCCCACCAGCGCCACCAGCCAGCCGGTCATGGTGGTGCCGACGTTGGCGCCGAACAGCACCCACAGCGACTGCGAGAAGGTGAGCAGGCCGGCGTTGACGAAACCGATCGCCGCCACCGTCACCGCGCTCGAGGACTGCACCACGGCGGTGACCGTGATGCCCGAGAGCAGGCCGCGCAGCCGGGTCTGGGTGGACGAGGTCAGCAGGCGCCCGAGCGCCGGGCCGGCGGCCTGCTTGAGGCCATCGGTCATCAGCAGCATGCCCAGCAGGAACAGGCCCAGCCCGCCCAGCAGTGCCCCGAAGCCGATGCCTTCGATCATCGCCCTGCTTCCCTGTCCGTCATGGCCTGATCATAGCCCCGGCCGTGCGGCCACGGCGCCGCCTCGGGTATCCTGCGCGCCCTTGTTCGGGTGAGCGCACATGCCGGGCCCAGGCCACGATTCCCACGCGCACAGGCTGTCGGTCGCGCCGATGATGGACTGGACCGACCGGCACTGCCGCGTCTTCCACCGCCTCCTCGCGCCGCACGCGCGCCTGTACACCGAGATGGTGCACGCGCAGGCGGTCATCCACGGCGACCGCGAGCGACTGCTGGGCTTCGACCCGGTCGAGCATCCCGTGGCGTTGCAGTTGGGCGGCTCCGACCCGGCGCATTTGGCCCAGGCCACCCGCATCGGCGCCGACTGGGGCTATGACGAGGTCAACCTCAACGTCGGCTGCCCGTCCGACCGCGTGCAGGCCGGGCGCTTCGGCGCCTGCCTGATGAAGGAGCCCGCGCTGGTGGCCGACTGCGTGGCCGCGATGATCGCCGCTGCGCCGGCCCACGTGCCGGTGACGGTGAAATGCCGCCTGGGCGTGGACGAGATGGAGGACTACGACGTCTTCCTCGCCTTCATCGACACGGTCGCGGCCGCGGGCTGCGGCGTGTTCGTGGTGCACGCGCGCAAGGCCTGGCTGCAGGGCCTGAGCCCGAAGGAGAACCGCGAGATCCCGCCGCTTCGCTATGAATGGGTACACCGCCTCAAGGGCGAGCGGCCCGAATTGGTGGTGTCGATCAACGGCGGCCTGGCCACCGTCGAGGACGTGCTCGAACATTCGCGCGACCTCGACGGCGCCATGATCGGCCGCGCCGCCTACCACGAGCCCTACCGCCTGCACCTGATGGACCGCGCGCTGTTCGAACCGGCGCGCGCGCCCGAGGACCGCGCCGACCTGCTGCGCAAGCTGCGGCCCTACATCGAGGACTGCCTGGCGCGCGGGGTCGCGCTCAAGCACATCAGCCGGCACCTGCTGGGCCTGTTCCATGGCCAGCCGGGTGGGCGCCTGTTCCGCCAGGTGCTCAGCGAGGGCGCGCCGCGCGCCGGCGCCGGCTGGGAGCTGGTGGAGCGCGCGCTGGCCGAAACCCGGCGCGATCCGGACAGGAGCGCGACGTGATCACCCGCGACAGCCAGGCTTTCCTCGCCTTCGCGCGCGCGCTGGCGCCGGACTTCGGCCCGGCCTGCGCCCCCGCCGCCTTCCTGGTGGCGCCCGAAGGCTTCGCGCTGGCGGACGAGTCGGCCAGCGACAACGCCTACATGGACCTCTCGGTGGCCGTGGATCCGGCGCGCGCGCTGGCCCAGCACCGCGCGCTGCAGGCCGCGCTGTCGGACGACCTGCCGGTGGTCTGCTTCCCCGGCGATCCGGCCGCGCCCGACGGCCTGTTCCCGAACAACGTCTTCGCCACCGCGCCGGGCCGGTTGCTGGTGGGCCGCATGCGCCACCCCGTGCGCCAGCGCGAGGCCGAGCGCGCCGACATCCGCGGCTTCTTCACCGGCCTGCTGGGCTACCGCGAGATCGACCTGCGGCCGGCGCCCGGCGTCGGCCAGCTCACCGGGTCGGTGGTGATCGACCGCGCCCGCGGCATCGCCTTCGCCGGCCTCGGCGAGCGCTGCGACGAGGCAGGCGCCGCTGCGCTGCACGCGGCCCTGGGCCTGCGCGCCACCCTGCTGTTCGACCTGGCGCCCGGCGAATACCACGCCAACGTGGTGATGAGCGTGCTGGCCGGCCGCGCCCTGGTCATCGCGCCCTCGGGATTTGCCGATCCGGCCGTGCCGGCCGCGCTGGCGGCGCTCTACGCCCCGGCCGTGGTCGAACTGTCTGCGGCCCAGAAGCAGGCCTTCGCCGGCAACTGCATCGCCCTGTGCGGGCAGCGCGTGCGCATCAGCCAGGCCGGCGCGGAGGCCCTGGACGCCGCGCAGCGCGCCACCCTGGCGGCCGCCGGGCTGGCGCTGGCCCCGGTGGTGCTGGACGAAATCGAGAAGGCGGGCGGCTCGCTGCGCTGCTGCGTGGCCGAAATCTACTGAGCGCTGAACCTGAATTTACGTAAGTTATTGATGCGGTTAGGGTTCAGACCGGATTCACTGCCCCGGCAACAGACTCCACCCCACGCCCGGCTAGCCGGTCCCCCCACTCGGAGCTAGTATCCCGCCGATGCTGAACGTCGTCCGCCCCCTGCTGCTGCTCGCCGTCGTCGCGGTCGCGCTGCCCGTGCACGCCGAAGAGGCGCGCGAGCGTCGCGCCGAGGCCAGCGAGCGCATCCGCGAGGTCGAGCGCGACGGCGGCCGCGTGCTGCGCGCCGAGCGCGTGCAGCGCGGCGGCGAGGAAACCTACCGGCTCAAGGTGCTCACGCCCGAAGGCCGCGTGCGCGTGCTGCACGGCACCGACGACCGCGGAATGCGCGAACAGCCCCGTTTCGAGCGCCGCGGCCTGCAGGGTCGCGAGCGCATGCGCCGCCCCGAGGTGCGCCCGGTGGAAGCCGGCCACACCAACCCCGCCCCCGATCCCGGCCGTCGCCCGCGCGACGACTGATCCGATCCACCGGCCCCGGAAGGGCCGTTCCCGCCGAAAGGAGACGCCATGCGAGTACTGCTGGTCGAGGATGAAGCCCCCCTGCGCGAGACCCTGGCCGCGCGCCTGAAGCGCGAAGGCTTTGCGGTCGACATCGCCGCCGACGGCGAGGAAGGCCTGTACCACGGCAAGGAAGTGCCCTTCGACATCGCCGTGATCGACCTGGGCCTGCCCAAGATGTCGGGCATGGACCTGGTCAAGGCGCTGCGCGAGGCCGGGCAGAAGTTCCCCATCCTGATCCTCACCGCACGCTCGAGCTGGCAGGACAAGGTCGAAGGCCTCAAGTCCGGCGCCGACGACTACCTGGTCAAGCCCTTCCACGTCGAAGAACTGCTGGCGCGCATGAACGCGCTGCTGCGCCGGGCCGCCGGCTGGTCCAAGCCCACGCTCGACTGCGGCCCGGTGCGCCTGGACCTCTCGGCCCAGACCGTCAGCGTCAACGGCGCCAACGTCGACCTGACCAGCTACGAGTACAAGGTGCTCGAGTACCTGATGCTGCACGCGGGCGAGCTGGTGTCCAAGGCCGACCTCACCGAGCACATCTACCAGCAGGACTTCGACCGCGATTCGAACGTGCTCGAGGTCTTCATCGGCCGCCTGCGCAAGAAGCTCGACCCGGAAGGCGAGATCAAGCCGATCGAAACCGTCCGCGGCCGCGGCTACCGCTTCGCCATCCCGCGCGACGAGTAAGCCGGCGTGCGCTGGCGCACGCTGTCGCTGCAGGCCCGGCAGATGCTGGCGGCCAGCCTCGCGCTGGTCGCCTTCCTGGGCCTGACCGGCTACGCGCTCGACCGCGCCTTCGTCGAAACCGCGCAGAACGCGCTGCGCGAGCGCCTGGCCAACCTGGCCAACGCCTACATCCAGGAAAGCGAGATCGACCGCGCCGGCGGCTTCATCTCGCCCGACATCCCGCCCGACACCCGCCTGCTGCAGCCCGGCAGCGGCCTGTACGCCAATGTGCGCGGCGAAGGCCTGAGCTGGGACTCGGCCTCGACCCTGGGCCGTTCGCTGCCGCCGGTGGAGCTGCTGGGCCCGAACCAGCGCCGCTTCGAAGGCCCGCTGCGCATCGTCGATGCCTACGGCATGGAGAACCGCGTCTACGCCTATTCGATCGGCGTGGTCTGGGAATCGGCCGTGGGCGACCTGCCGATGACGCTGAGCGTGTTCGAGGACGCGATGCAGATCCAGGACCAGGTCAACGTCTACCGGCGCGCGCTCTGGGGCTACCTCGTGATGGCGGCGCTGCTGCTGGTGCTGGTGCAGATCCTGGTGCTGCGCTGGAGCCTGCTGCCGCTGCGCGACGTCGAGCGCGAACTATCGCGCGTGCGCCAGGGCCAGAGCCAGTTCCTCTCGGGCCGCCACCCGCGCGAGCTCGAGTCGATCACCGAGTCGATCAACAGCCTGATCGAGAGCGAGCGCAGCCACCTCGAGCGCAGCCGCAACACGCTCTCCGACCTGGCGCACAGCCTCAAGACGCCGCTGGCGGTGCTGCGCTCGCGCCTGGACGCCGACGCCGGCCACGAGGAGCTGCGCGGCGAGGTGGCGGCGCAGGTGCAGCGCATGAACGAGATCGTCTCCTACCAGCTCTCGCGCGCCGCCCGCAGCGGTCACGCGCTGTATTCGGCCCCGCTGGCGATCGAGCCGCGCGCAGAGGAAATCGTCGCGGGCCTTGAGAAGGTGTATGCCGCCAAGGGCGTGCTGTGCGAGTTCGAGATCGACCCGGCGGCGCGTTTCCACGGCGAGCTCGGCGACCTGCAGGAGCTGCTGGGCAACCTGCTCGAGAACGCCTTCAAGTGGGCGCGCGGCCGCGTGCTGCTCACCGTCACCGTCGAGCCGGCCCCGGGCAACCGCCGGCCGGGCGTGAACTTCGTGGTCGACGACGACGGCCCGGGCATCCCGCCCGACAAGATCGAACACGTGCTCCAGCGCGGCGTGCGTGGCGACGAGCGCGTGCAGGGCCACGGCATCGGCCTGTCGATCGTGCAGGACATCGTGGCCGCCTACCGCGGCGAGCTGCAGGTGGATCGTTCGCCGGAACTCGGCGGCGCCCGGTTCGCGGCGCGTTTCCCGCCGGCTTACTGAGCCGGGATCGGCGAATCGCCGTACAGGCGCCGCAGGTGCGCCGCCACGGCGGGCATTTCGCTGGCCAGCAGGGCCGGGTCGGAGAAGTGGTACTCGCTGGCGACGGCGAAGAATTCCTCGGGCGCCTCGGCGGCATACGGGTCGATGGGCGTTTCCTCGCCGGCGTCCACGCGCGCCACGAAGGCTTCGTAGGCCGCCTGGAAATCGCGCGCCCATTCGCGCTGCCAGGCCGCGGGCAGCGGCGGCGTGCCGTCCATCGCGCCGTCGAGCGCATCGAGCTTGTGCGCCATCTCGTGCACCACCAGCTGGTAGCCGCCCTCGGGCTCGGCCAAGTCGGCCTGCACGTCGTCCCAGCTCAGCACCAGCGGGCCCTGCTCCCAGGCTTCGCCGGCCAGTTCGTCCACCCACTCCTCGACCACGCCGGTGTCCTCGTCGTGGTGGCGGCGGTGCACGCGGAAGGCCCCCGGATAGACCAGCACCTGGTGCCAACCGCGCAGGCCCTCGGCGCCGAACTCCAGCAGCGGCAGGCAGGCCAGGCCGGCCAGCTGCAGGCGCTGGGCTTCGTCGAGGGAGAGGCCCTGCAGGGGCGTGATGGTTTTTTCGGCGAGGAAGCGCGCCACCAGCGCCTCGAATTTCTGGCGTCGCGCCGGTTCGAGGCGGGCGAGGAAGGGCAGGGCACGGTCCAGCGATGAACGCTGGGCCTCGGTGAGGGCGGGTGGCGCGAAGGCCTCGCGCAGGCGGCGGAACAGCGGGCTCATGCCCGCAGGGTGCGGGCGCCGGGGCGCGGGGGCAAGGCCCCGGTCAGCGGATCATGCCGGGCAGCAGCGAATTCCAGCGCGGGGTGGCGCGGCCGGTGGCGCTGCTGCGCGGACGCACCGGGGCGGTGCCGCCGGCGCCGGTGGCGGGCTCGTCGGCGCTGCGGGCGTCGTTCTTCTCGGCCGCGTCGGCGGCCGCCTTGGTGCACGACTGCGAGGCCGATTCGGTGGCCACCACCGGTTCGCTGGCGGTCGCGCCGGCGGCCCAGATCAGCAGGCAGGAAGCGAGCAGGAGTCGTTGCATGGTGGCCAGCCTCGGTGACGGATACCCATGGGATGCGCCGGGGCGCCCCAGGGTTGCAGCCGATTCTACGCGCCCCGGCGCCTAGCGCCACGCCCACTTTTGCGGCGTTGCAGCATGGCCTTCGCGTCCGGTTCGGGCAGACTCCGGCGGCACATGAATGCCGCCAGCCTGTCCTTTCCCCGCCCGCTTATCCGTGGCCCCGCGCTTCGGCGCGCGCTGATCGCCGGTGCCCGACGCGTCATCGCCCAGCGCGAGATGCTCAACAAGATCAACGTGTTCCCGGTGCCCGACGGCGACACCGGCAGCAACCTCGCCTTCACCCTCGGCGGCGTGCTGGCCGGCGCGCTCAGCCGCCGCAGCCAGGGCGCGGGCGAACTGCTGCGCCGGGTGGGCGAGGACGCCGTGGATGGCGCGCGCGGCAATTCCGGCGCCATCCTCGCGCAGTTCTTCACCGGCGTGGCCGAGGCCGCGGGCAATGCCCGCGCGCTCGAGCCGACCACGCTGGCCGAAGCGGTGCGCGCGGGTGCGCATTCGGCCCGCCAGGCCCTGAGCGAGCCGCGCGAGGGCACCATCCTGAGCGTCATCAGCGCCTTCGCCGACGGCCTCGAGCAGCGCCCCGAGGGCGACCTCGGCGCCTGGTTCCGGCGTGCGCTCGAGCGCAGCCGCAAGGCGCTGGCCGCCACGCCCACCCAGCTGGCCGTGCTGGCCAAGGCCGGCGTGGTCGATGCCGGCGCCCAGGGTTTCGTCGACCTGCTCGAAGGCATCCACGAATTCATCGCCTCCGGCGCCGTCGATGCCGCCGGTGTCGCCGACGACCTCACCGGCGACCTCGAGGCCGCCGAAGCCCACGGCGAAATGGCCGACGCCGACCCCGAGCACCGCTGGTGCAGCGAGTGCCTGCTGATCGGCGAGGGCCTGGACCGCGCCGGCCTGCGCGCCGCGGTGGGCGAGCTCGGATCGTCCTGCGTGGTGATCGCCGGCAGCCACTCGCGGCTGCGCCTGCACGCGCACGTGGCCGACCCGGGCAAGCTGTTCGAAGTGGCGGCGCGCTTCGGCCGCGTCGAGGGCCCCAAGGCCGACGACATGCACGCCCAGGCCCGCGCCGCCGCGGGTGCCGCGGCCGTGGCGGTGATCACCGACAGCGCCGCCGACCTGCCCGACGAGCTGATGACCCGCTTCAACATCCACATGGTGCCGGTGCGGGTGAATTTCGGCGACGAGGACTACCTCGACAAGGTGGGCCTGTCGACGCGCGAGTTCTACCGCAAGCTGCGCACCGAGCTGGTGCTGCCCAAGACCAGCCAGCCGGCGCCGGGCGATTTCCGCCGCCAGTTCGAATTCCTGCTCTCGCATCATCGCGAAATGATCTACGTGGGCATCTCGCGCGCGGTGTCGGGCACGCTGCAGTCGGCCGAGACGGCCGTGCAGCGCGGCCACCCCGACCGCAGCCACGTGTTCGACTCGGGCAACGCCTCCGGCGGCGAGGGCCTGCTGGCCCTGCGCGCGGCCGAGATGGCCGCCGATGGCGCCGGAGTCGCGGCGATCCTGGCCGAGCTGGCGCGGCTCAAGCCGCTGACGATGACCTGGGCGCTGGCGCGCGACATCAGCCACGCCGTGCGCGGCGGCCGCATCCCGGCCTGGGCCAAGCCGCTGGTCGAGTGGCTGGGCCTGACGCCGATGGCGGCGGTCAAGCCCACCGGCAAGCTCGGCGTGGTCGGCGGCCTGTTCGGCAAGTCGCGCCAGCCCGAGCGCTTCGCGGCCTACGTCGCCAAGCGCGTGCCGCGCGGCCCGCGCTACCGGCTCGTGGTGGGCCACTGCGACGCGCCGGAAGATGGCGAGCGCCTGCTGGCGGCCCTGCGCGGGCGCCTCGACCTGGCCGACAGCTGGCTGGTGGAGACCGGCTCGGCGATCGGCGCGCATGCCGGCCCGGGCGCGCTGGTGGTGTCGCTCCAGCCCGCGGACTGACGCCCGCGCGGGCGTGGCCCATAATGCGGGCATGACCATCGCGCTGCTCCTGCTCGTCGCCTACCTGCTCGGCTCGCTCTCGGGCAGCCTGCTGCTCGGCCGCCTGCGCGGCGTCGACATCCGCACGCTCGGCAGCGGCAACGCCGGCGGCACCAACGCGCTGCGCACCCAGGGCTGGAAGTTCGCCCTGGGCACGGTGCTGGTGGACCTGGGCAAGGGCGTGCTGGCCGCGCGGCTGGCGATCGAATTCGGCGCCGGCGCGGCCTGGCTGCCCTACGCGGCGGCGGGCGCGGCGGTGCTCGGCCATGTCTGGCCGGTCTTCCATGGCTTCCGCGGCGGCAAGGGCGCGGGCACGCTGGTGGGCGCGCTGCTGGTGCTGTGGCCCGTGTCCGTGCTTGTCGTGATCGGCAGCTGGCTGCTGGTGCTGACCACCACGGGTTACGTCGGGCTCTCGACGATCATTGCCGGCTTGTCGCTGGTGCCGCTGGCCCTGCTCACCGACGCGCCGGCCGAGCGGCTCGTCTTCGCGGTGGCCGCGGCGCTGTTCCTGGTCTTCACCCACCGCAGCAACCTGGCGCGCCTGCGCGCCGGCAACGAATCGCGCTTCGAGCGGGCGCGGATCTGGTCGCGGCTGCTGCGGAGCCGCGCGTGATCGATCGCGCGCTGCTCGCGCGGCTGTGCGAAGGTCCGGCGTCCGGGGCCGCGCTGGCGCAGGCGCTGGGCATCACGCGCAGCGCGGTGTGGAAGCGCATCGAGGCCCTGCGCGAGGCCGGCGTGGACGTGCAGGCCGAAACGGGCCGCGGCTATCGACTGTCCCGTCCCCTCGAGTTGCTCGATGCCGCGGCGCTGCAGGCGGCGCTGTCGCCCGCGGCGCGCGACGAGCTGGCCGGGCTCGCGGTGCTGTTCGAAACCGATTCGACCAATGCCGAGGCGCTGCGCCAGCCGGCGCCCGCGCGCGGTACGCAGGCCTGGCTGGCCGAGCGCCAGAGCGCTGGCCGCGGGCGCCGCGGCCGCGACTGGTCCACACCGCTGGCCGCGCAGGTGGCGCTGAGCCTGTCGCGCCGCGTCGACGGCGGCGTGGCCGCGCTGCAGGGCCTGAGCCTGGCGGTGGGCGTGGCCGCCGCCGAGGCGCTGCATTCGCTCGGCTTCACCGACGTGGGCCTGAAGTGGCCCAACGACCTGCTCGCGCGCGGCCGCAAGCTCGGTGGCATCCTGGTGGAAGTGCGCGGCGATGCCGCCGGCCCGATGCAGGTGGTGGTCGGCCTGGGCATCAATGTGTGCATGCCGCCCGCGGCGGCCCGCGCCATCGACCAGCCCTGGTGCGACCTGGCCGGCCTCGCGCCGGCGCCGGTGTCGCGCCAGGCCGTGTGCGCGGCCCTGCTCGATGCGCTGCTGCCGATGCTGGCGAGCTTCGAGCGCCAGGGCCTTGCGCCGTGGCTGGAGGCCTGGCACCGGCACGACCTGCTGGCCGGCCGCCCGGTTCGGCTGGATGAAGGCGCACGGGTGTTCGAGGGCATCGCCCTGGGCGTGGCCGCCGACGGCGCGCTGCGCCTGCGTACGGCGGACGGCGAGCGCCTGTGCCACGCCGGCGAAGCCAGCCTGCGCGCCGCATGACCTGGCTCATCGACCTCGGCAACTCCCGCCTCAAGGCCGCCCGCTGGCGGCCCGGCGCCGGCCTGGGCGACGTGCAGGCCTGGGCCCACGGCGCCAGCGATTTCCCGGCCGGCCTGCAGCCTTGGCTGGCCTCGATGACGCCCGGCGAGGTTTGCTGGCTGGCGTCGGTTGCCTCGCCCGAAGTGACCGCGCTGGTGGCCGCGCAGCTCGCCAGCAGCGGCCATCCGGCGCGGCGCGTGCGCACCCGCCCGGAGATGGCCGGCGTGCGCATCGCCTATGCCGAGCCGGTGCGGCTGGGCGTGGATCGCTTCCTGGCCCTGCTGGCGGCGCGTGCGCGCGGCACGGGCCCGTGGCTGCTGGTGTCGGCCGGTAGCGCGCTCACCGTGGACCTGCTCGACGCCGACGGGCAACATCGCGGCGGCGTCATCGCGCCCAGCCCCGAGCACATGCGTGCCGCGCTGGCGGCGCGCTTCCCGGCGCTGGCCTTCGCCGGCGGCGAGGCCTGCGCCTTCGCCGCCGACACCGCCGATGCACTCGCCGGCGGCAGCCTGGGCGCCGCGGCCGGGCTGGTCGAGCGCAGCCATCGCCAGGCCACGCGCCTGCTGGGCGCCGCGCCGACCGTGCTGCTCGGCGGGGGTGGCGGCGAGCGGCTGCAGGGGCTGCTGGAACTGGACGTGGTGCCGGCGCCGGCGCTGGTGCTCGAAGGCCTGGCCGTCTACGCGGCCCTGGCGGAGGATGAAGTCGAATGATGGTGCGTGGCCTCGTGGTGCTGCTGGCGTGCATGAACCTTGCGGTGGCCCTGTGGTGGGCGCTGCACGAGTTGCCCCGCGCCGAGCCGCCGCCGCCGCTCGACAGTGGCGTCGGCGGGCTGGTGATGCTGGGCGAGGCCGAGGCGCCGGCGTCCACCGATGCGGTGGAGTTGGCCGGCATCCCGGCACCGATGCCCGAGCGGCCGGTCTGCCTGAGCCTGGGTCCGTTCACCACGCCGGCGCAGCTGCGGGCGGCGGTGAACGCGCTCACGCCGAAGGTGGCGCGCATCCAGTTCCGCGAGCTGCCGGCCACCGAGCTGCGCGGTTATCGCGTGTTCCTGCCGGCCGCCGGCAGCCGCGAGCAGGCCCTGGCCACCGCGCGCCAGCTGGCCGCGCGCGGCGTGCGCGATTACTACGTCGTCACCGCCGGCGAAGAGGAGAACACCGTCTCGCTGGGCCTGTTCCGCGAACTGGCCAATGCCGAGAAGCGCCGCGACGACCTGCGCCAGCAGGGCTTCACCGCGCAGCTCGAGCCGCGCACCGAGCAGGCCTCGCAGTGGTGGATCGACCTGGCGGCCGAGCCCGGCCTGGACTGGGCGGCGGCGCTGGGCGGCGGCGAGGGCCTCGAGGCGCGCGAGGCCGCCTGCGACTGAGCCGGCGCCGCAGGCGATAGAATCTGGCCGACGCCGGCTTAGCTCAGCAGGTAGAGCAACCGCCTTGTAAGCGGTAGGTCCCCGGTTCGACTCCGGGAGCCGGCACCAGCCCCGATGCTTGGCTAGAGCCCCCCGATGGGCTCTTATACCGGTAGGTGCCGCCTTCGCGGCGCCGGGGAGCCTGGACAGCGCATGGCCAGCGGACACGAGGCGCAGGAAACGAGGACGGCCCGCCGGCCGGATGCCGGGCGCTGGACCGCGGCCGCTGCGGTGCTGGTGCTCGTGCTGGCCGCGGCCGAGCTTTTCCACCCGCGCTTCCTGCCAGCCGGCTGGCCCTCGTGGTTGCTGGTGCTCGCCCCGGCCCTGCTGGCCGTCGGCACCCTGCTGCGTGCGGACCGCCAGCCGTGGCAACTGCTGGCGTGGGCGGTGGCGCTGGCAAGCACGGGCGTGGTGCTGCTGGGCTGGCCCGCGGCCGATCCCGCGCTGGTGCGCACGCCCGCGCCCTGGCTGTTGGCGCTTGTCGGCGCGATCGGCGTGGGAGCGCACGTGGGTGGCCGGGCCCCGCCGGTAGCGATGCTTGCGCGGGCCGTCGGCGGCTTCCTGCTCGCGGTGGCCGGCCTGTCGATGGCCAGCCTGCACGACCCCGCGCCTGCGCCGGGCATGTCGCTGGGCCTGTCCGGCACGCTGGCCTGCCTGCTGCTGGGCGGGTGGCTGGCCGGCCGCGACCTGTTCCAGCAGAAGCAGCGCATGATGCGCCTCGCTTCCGGCCTGCTGGCCGGCGTGTCCTCGCTGGTGATGATCGGCTGGTGGCTGGGTACGCCCTACATCGTCCAGGGTGGAACGCAGTACGTGCCCATGCAGTTCAACACCGCCGCCTGCGCGCTGCTGGTGGCGGTGGCGCTGCGCCTGCTGGCCGGGGGCAAGCGCAACCTGGCCCTGCTGCCGCTGGTGCCGGTGGTGGCCATCGGTTCGATCAGCCTGGTGGAGGAATACAGCGCGCTCGCCTTCGGCGTCGGCGAGTGGCTGCTGCGGCACGACATCGTGGCCGAGGGCGTGGTGCCGGGCCGCATGGCGCCCAACACCTCGGTGGCCTTGCTGCTGGCCTGCCTGGGCATCGCGCTCGCGCCGGCCGGCGGCCAGGACAACCCGGCGCGCTGGTCGGCCACCTGGGCTTGCGGCTTCGTGGCCGCCGTCATCGCCCTGATCGTGCTCGCGGGGTATGCGCTCGGCATCCCGGTGCTGCGCGGCTGGGGCGCGCAGACGCCAATGGCCCTGATGACCGGCATCTGCCTGCTGCTCGTGGGCCTGGGCCTGGGCTTCGGCGGCGCCGAGTACCGGCCCAACCTGCGCCAGCCGGTGGCCTGGATGCCGCTGGCGGTGGCCGCGGCCACCATCGCCGTCTCGGTGATGGTCTGGTACGCGATCAACCGCGAGCAGGCGGCCGCCGGCCAGGCTGCGCTGGCCCGCCAGGCCGAGCTGACCGAGCAGGCGCTGGCCAACGGCATCATCGAACGTCGCCGCGCCGTGCGGCGGCTGGCCGAGCGGCTGTCCGCCGCCGGCGACGACGCCGTGGCCGTCGCGTCGTTCGACGTGGATGCCGCGATCTACCTGCGCGATTTCCCCAGCCTGGTCACCGTGATGTGGACCGACACCGAGACCCGCGTGCTGCGCCAGCAGCTGCGCGAGGGCGAAGGCGTGCCGATGCTCGGGCGGCGCCTGGATTTCGAGGCGGGGCGGGCGGAGCTGTTCAAGCGGGCCCGGGAAGCCCGCGACGCAGTGGAGTCGAGGCCGCTGCCGCTGCTTGACCGGGGCATGGGCGGGATGGTGGCCGCGCCAGTGGTGAAGGACGGCCGGACCACCGGATTCGTGGTGACGGTGATGCGCTACGAAACGCTGTTCCCGGCGCTGCTGGCGTCCATCGGCGAGTCGCATCCGCTGCAGATCCGCCACGAGGACATCGTGCTGTTCGAGCGCGGTGCGCCCGGCCAGCCCGAGGCGGCCTACGCACGCGACGTGGACGTGTACGGCGACCGGCTCGATCTGTTGCTGTGGCCCGAGGCCAGCGAGCAGGCGCCGGTGGCCAAGCTGCTGCTCTTCACCGTCCTGGCCACGGGCGGCCTGCTGGCGCTGGCGCTGCGCCTGGCCGGGCTGGCGCGCCAGCGCGCCGACGAGGCCGAAACCCGCGGCAGGGAGCTGGCGGCGCAGGTGCGCGCGGCCGAGCAGGCCCGCGGCGCGCTGCTTCAGGCCGAGCGCGAGCTGTCGTCGGTGTTCGAGAGCATCAGCGATGCCTTTTTCACGCTCGACCTCGAATGGCGCTTCGTGTTCGTCAACCCGCGCGCCGAGGCGCTGATGCACAAACGGCGCGACGAACTCGTGGGGCGGCCGGTGTGGGAGGTCTTCCCGGAGGCACTCGACTCAGTGGTCGAGCGTGAATTCCGCGCCGCCGTCGCCGGCGAGCGCGCCGGCGAGTTCGAGGTGCACTTCGCGCCGCTGGGCGCCTGGTTCTATGCGCGCGTGTACCCGCACCCGCAGGGCCTGGCGGTGTATTTCCAGGACATCGGCGACCGCAAGCGCGCCGAGCTCGAGGCCCAACGCGCCCAGGCTGCCTCGGACCGCGCCAAGCGGCTGGCCCAGCTGGGCAGCTGGGACTACGACTTCGGCAGCGGCAGCCTGAACTGGTCGCCGGAGGTGTTCCGCATCTACGGCCTGCCCGCGACCCAGGCCAGCCCGGGCCTGGCCGGCATGCTCCAGCGCGTGCATTTCGAGGACCGCGGCCGCGTCCAGGCCGCGCACGCGCGCCTGCACCGGGGCGAGGGCGAAATGGACCTCGAGTACCGGGTGCTGCGCCCGGACGGCGAGACCCGCTTCGTGCGCGAGCTGGGTACGCTGGTGCGCGATGCCGCCGGCAAGGCGGTCTCGGCCTCGGGCGCGGTGCAGGACATCACCGAGCGGCACAAGTCCGAGGACGCGCTGCGCGAGCTTTCGCGCCGCCTCGAGCAGTCGCTGGTGATGAACCGGATGGTGCTGGAGAACTCGCTGGACGTGATCTGCGTGATCGACGCCAACGGCCGTTTCCAGCAGGTGTCCAACGCCTGCCAGGCGCTGTGGGGCTTTGCGCCGGGCGAGCTGGTCGGCCGGGCGCACTACGACCTGGCCCATCCCGACGACCGCGCCGACACGCTGCGCGAGGGCGCGGCCGTCCTGGCCGGCCGGCCGACCGTGGATTTCCGCAACCGCATCGTGGCCAAGGACGGGCGCGTGGTGGCGATGCAGTGGTCGGCGGTATGGTCGGCGCGCGAGCGGATGATGTTCGCCATCGCCCGCGACGTCACCGACGCCGAGCGCCAGGCCGAGGCGCTGCGCGAGGCGCGCGACAGCCTGGAGCGCGCCCAGCGCATCGCCCGCATGGGCGCGTGGGAATACGACCTGGTCCGCGACCAGCTCTACTGGTCGGACGAGGTCTTCCGGATCTTCCAGGTCAGGCCGGGCGAGTTCGAAGGCAATTTCCAGGCCTTCGCCGCCCGGGTCCACCCCGAGGACCTGCGCCGGCTGCAGGAGCTGCAGGCGCAAACCGTGGCCGGCGGGCCGGACCTCGACGTCGAGCACCGCATCCTGCTGCCCGGCGGCATCACCGGCTACGTGCACGAGCGTGCCAGCCTGCTGCGTGACGACCAGGGACGGCCCTGGAAGATCAGCGGCAGCGTGCAGGACATCACCGAGCGCAAGCTCGCCCGGGCGATGGAGGATGGCCAGCGGCTGGTGCTCGACGCCATCGCCAAGCGCCGGCCGCTGCCGGAAGTGCTGCTGCTGATCGTGCGCCTGGCCGAGCGCCAGCTGCCCGACGCGCTCACCTCGGTGCTGTTGCTCGACGCCGCCGGCCAGCACGTGCGCATGGGCGCGGCGCCGAGCCTGCCGGCGGAGTACAACGCCGCCATCCATGGCCTGGCCATCGGCCCCAAGGCCGGCTCCTGCGGCACAGCGGCCTTCCGCGGCGAGCGCGTGGTGGTGGCCGACATCGACCACGACCCGCTCTGGGAGGACTACCTGGCCATCGTGCAGCCGCACGGGCTGAAGGCCTGCTGGTCGACGCCGGTGAAGGCGCCCGGCGGCCGCGTCATCGCCACCTTCGCCACCTACTACCGCGAGGTGCGCGAGCCCGACGCCAAGGCCCTGGAGGTGATCGACGGCCTGGCCTCGCTGTGCGCGGTGGCCATCGAGCACGCCGCCGCCTTCGACGACATCGCCACCAGCCAGCAGCGCTTCCGCTCGCTGTTCGACGAGCACCCGGACCTGGTGTACTCGATGGACCTCGAGGGCCGCTACACCGAGGCCAACGAGCAGTTCGTGCGGCTGGCGGGCGGCGACGAGTCGATCATCCTGGGCCACTTCTTCGATGATCGCGTCGAGCCCAGCCAGCGCGACATGGTGCGCTCGCACTTCACCGCCGCCACCCAGGGCGAGGCGCGTACCTACGAGATGATCGGCGTCGCGCCGGACGGCTCGCGGGTGGACCTGCGCGTGACCAACCTGCCCATCGTGGTCGACGGCCGCGTCACCGGCGTGTTCGGCATCGCCCAGGACATCAGCCTGCTGCGCAAGCACCAGCGCGAGCTGTCGGACGCGCTCGACGCGGCCGAGTCGCTGGGCGGCCAGCTCGACCGGCTGAGCGCCGCCTCGCTGGCGATCAACCGCGACCTGCGCGAGGAGACGCTCTACCAGCAGATCGTCGACCGGGTGCGCGACATCATCGGTGCGCACCAGTCCGTGGTCAGCGTCGAGCCACAGGCCGCGGGGGCGCCGCTGCTCACGGCGTTCTCGCTGTCGGAGAAGTACGCCGCCTGGCGCGACTACGACGCGCCGATCGACGGCAGCGGCATCTACACCCTGGTCGGCGAGAGGCAGCAGCCGATGCGCATGACCCAGGCCGAACTCGAGGCGCATCCGCGCTGGCGCGCCTTCGGGGCCGAGTCATCGCGGCACCCGCCGATGCGCGGCTGGCTGGCGGTGCCGCTGGTGGGCAGCGACGGCAAGACGCTGGGCATCCTGCAGCTGACCGACAAGCTGCGCGGCGAGTTCAACGCCGAGGACGAGCGCGTGGCCATGCAGTTCGCCCAGGTGGCCGTGGTGGCGATCGAGCGCGCCCGCCTGCTGCGGAAGCTTAGCGTGCGCGACCGCTTCTTCGAGATGTCGCTCGAGGTGTTCGTGGTGTTCGACCCGGCCAGCGAGCGTTGGGTGCAGGTCAACCAGATGCTCAGCGACATCACCGGCTACAGCCGCGAGGAACTCTGTTCGCGTCCGATCTTCGACTTCATGCACCCCGACGACGAGGCCCGCACCCGCGAACGCGCCGCCGCCCTGGTCCGCGGCGAGGCGGTGCCGCCGAGTTTCATGAACCGCTACCGGCGTCGCGACGGCGGCTTGCGCTGGATGGAGTGGATGTCGGCGCCTGCAGGCGACGGCCTGGTGTACGCGGTCGGCCGCGACGTCACCGACCGACTGCAGGCCGAAGCCACGCTGCGCCAGACCCTGGCCGACCTCAACGCCCGCAACCGCGAACTGCAGGATTTCGCCTTCATCGCCTCGCACGACCTGCAGGAGCCGCTGCGCAAGATCCGCGCCTTCGCCGACCGCCTGCAGCAGCGCCACGCCGAGTCGCTGGCGGCCGAGGCACGCGACTACCTCGACCGCACCACCCAGGCCGCCGAGCGCATGCAGGTGCTGATCAACGACCTGCTGGCCTATTCGCGCGTGGCGGCCCGCGGCAAGCCCTTCACCCGCGTGAAGCTCGACGAGGTGCTGGCCGGCGTGCTCGACGACCTCGAGGCCGCGCTCGAGGCCAGCGGCGGTCGCGTCGCCGCCGATCCGCTGCCGGAGATCGAGGGCGACCCGACCCAGCTGCGCCAGGTGTTCCAGAACCTGCTCTCGAACGCGCTCAAGTTCCGCGCGCCGGACCGCGCCCCGCTGGTGCGCATCAGCGCCGAGGCGACCGGCGGGGTGGACGGCCGGCAGTGGATCCTGCGTTTCACCGACAACGGCATCGGTTTCGAGCCCCAGTACGCGGAGAAGGTGTTTGGTCCGTTCCAGCGGCTCCACGCGCGGCAGCAATACCAGGGCACCGGCATCGGCCTGGCGATCGTGCGCCGCATCGTCGAGCGGCACCGCGGCACGGTGGAGGCCGAGGGCCGCCCGGGCGAGGGCGCGGTGTTCACGCTGCGTCTACCCGAGCGCCAGCCCAGCGAGGGCCTGCCGGCGCTGGCGGTTCCGTTCACGGGGCCTTAAAGTCGGGTCGATGTATCCCGCGAGGTGCACGCCAGCATGATCACGTCGCGCCAGCCCATCACCATCCTGATGGCCGATGACGATCCCGACGACCGCCTGATGACCCAGGAGGCGTTTGCCGAGTGCCGCGTGGCCAATCCGCTGCGCTTCGTCAACGACGGCCAGGAACTGATGGATTACCTGCTGCGCCGTGGCGACTATGCCGATGCCGCC
>ERZ1066122.1392-NODE-1392-length-19621-cov-7.575693_pt1 | contig 19621 bp, 15 predicted proteins | sample MGYA00382769_ERZ1066122 | MGnify/ENA primary metagenome ERZ1066122 (study PRJEB33369, sample SAMEA5778352) | biofilm metagenome | biome: Industrial cooling water; feature: Water cooling tower basin; material: Biofilm | place: United Arab Emirates | collected... | reverse complement strand
CACCCTGCACTCCTCAGAACGGAACAAAGACTTACACCCTACTGGACGGCTTGAGCCGCAGTTGTGCCGGGATCGGCCCCAAGCACCGCTATGACTCTGTTTGGTCGAGTCAATCCAGGTGATGTGGCTAAATTCTCCAAGCCTTTTTGGATGTATAGCCACCCGTCTTGGTTAGCCCCCCCACTAGCAAAGCCGTGATCGTCGGCATCCGTGCCATCCAGGATGAAAACTCCCGCCTGCGCTGGAGTGGAGAGAAGCGCTGCGAGTGTGAGAGCAGCAGAGAGAACCAGCTTCCTCATAGACGACCTCCCTTGAACCGGCCGAAACGGCGCGAGTCGGCGAACAGCCGCCTTTAACTTTACTTAAAACGAAACAAATCAACTACGGTTAAGTAAGTGTCTAATCGAAACCGGTGTACTCGCATCGAAGTCGCCCATTGCCTTTTGGAGGAAGCCAAAATGCGTTTGCCCGCCCGTACCATTAGCGAGCCGGGCTGCCTGTTGTTTGAGCAGTCTGCCCCGCCGCCGATGAATGTCCGCCACGGGTGGGGAGCGGATTTTGGCGGCTGAAGGTTTGCAGTAGGTCGAGTCTCAGGCCTTTTCTTCAGCTCCGACCTTCCTCGCGCCTCTGCTCAATCGGCCCCGGGGGGCTGTGCGTCCAAGCGCATTGAATAAATCCTCGCTTGCTGCAAACTTCTGGCTGGCACAAACAGGAGCGAACCTAGTTCCTCTCTAACCAAAGTTAGGCGCGAAGATGCACATTGGATCCACCTTGGCCCACTTTGTGCTCATTCGGACAGCCGAGCGGTTTGTAGTCGAACACCTGCCCGAACAGGCCGATGCCGAGCGTGAGAGCCTTCATTACAGCTCCGCCAGACGAGCCGCGACCCGCTAGCAGGAGCGGACTGAGGTCCGTGCTGCAAAAGGAACGCCTAAACGCCGTGGTGATGATGCAACGTGGTTGAGACGGTCGTGCTTTGGTGAACTTCCTAGCAAGCATACCTGCAAAGCCAGTGTTCACCGGTGCTAAGTTAATCGTGACCTCGCAACAGCTTGCTGGGGGTCACCATGTCACCGTTTCTGATCGAAGCAGCGGAATGCCGGATGCTTGCCCAGGAGTTTTCCGGCAAGGCGGAAGGCCCGGTGCTCCAGAGCATAGCTGCCGAGTTCGACCGGCTCGCCGCCCATGACCTTGCGAACTACGCCGAAGATCAATGCTACTACCTCAAGCGAGCCCAAGACGAGACGATGGCTGCGGTAGCTGCGAAGCACCCGCGGGCACGCATGGCTCACCTTTCAATGGCTCGCCGCTACGACGCTCTTTCGAGAGCGGTTGCGCATTGAGGTTGGCAAACAGCTGAGTAAGCAGCCCAGCCGGTGAGGGTGTCGTTGTACCGGCTGGGCCACTTACAGGCCAAGTCAGCGGGCTTGGCGAAACTAAGAACTGCGAAGCGAAGTGACGGTTCAACGCTGTTCCAAACTAGGATCAACCAGCACGGAACTGCGGGCGGCACACATCGAAGTGCCGAATGTCCGCTCAGGGTGGTCAATAGCGGACATAAGCACCTTGGCTTGCGACCGATTGCTTTCGCGCTCCAGCCGTGCAGACCGGGCGTTCTCCCGTCGGCCATCCTCGGACATCTCGTAGGCGCACCTTTGTGGGTCCAGAGGAGGTCGCTTTGCGCGACCGCACTGGCCCAAAGCGCGTCCGCAAGGCAAACGCGGAAGGGGGCTGTCTGCTGAGTTTGGGTCGTGCTTGGGTCGGCGGACTCAACCATTTCCCCGGCGCCGCAAAGACGTTGAAACGCGTTGCTTTTCCCGCGACCTACCGCTGCCTTCGTAATGATGGGGTCACGTGTTCGAGTCACGTAAGCGGCACCACTCGCCAGGCTTCAGCGGGAGCGGCTGAGCTCCATCTCCACCGGCGCGGGGGCCTGCTGTTCGGCCGGCGCTGGACGGGCCGGTGCGCGGTTCTTGCCGGGCACCGCGGCGATCATCACCATCACCGCAAGCACCGCCATCGCCGCCATCAGCAATGCGAACGGAATCATGCCGAGCGTTGGCCGGGGATTGGGCGCTTCGGAAATGGGGCCACTGCGTTCCCGCTGCCTGGCGGCCGCCCGGCGCGCCAGCCGGTCTAGATCGAGGTAATCCTCCGCCCGGGTCCATGAACGCTGGCGCCGCCGAAGCGGAAGTTCATCATGCTTTTCCGAAGGCATGCGGTGCCAACGCACAACTCGCCTGAACGACGCGTGGCTCCCGTTGCGAAATGCGGCGAACGGACGCAGGCTTTGGGTCAGGTCCGCTGCAGACAAGGAAGGCCGCCTCCGCGAACGGAAGCGGCCTTCTTGAGGGCTACTCCGACTAGAAGCCGACGCGCACGCCCAGGTTCGCGGAAAGCTCCTCGCCGCGATCTTGGCCGAAGGTCGTGCTCGCGGACGCATCCAGCTGCACGCCGGTCGCCAGCTGCGCGCTCGCACCGCCGGTCAGCCGCGTGTAGATGCCGGTATCCCGCTCGCCGAGCGCAAAGCTGTTGACGATGCCCGGCGCCGTGACCTGCGACCAGGTGGCGGTGCGGCTATCGCCGTCCAGGTCCTTCTCGAGCATCGCCGAAGCGAACGGACGCAGCGCCACGCCGCCGCCCGCGAAGTCGCCGCGCAGCTCCAGGCCCGCGCTGCCGACCAGCGCCGAGTAGCGCTGGCTGGCGACGTTCAGCGCCAGCGCCTGGTCGCCCTGCTCGGTGTAGCCATCGACCTTCGCCTTGGCATAGTCGACCGCGACTACCGGGCCGACCCGGACCGGCCCGACCGGATGAAGATAGCCGGCCTTCGCGCCAACGCTGTAGTGGGTGCCGTCCGGCCGTGCCGAGAGGTTGTCGATCACACCTGTCCGGCTGATCCGGTGACGGTCCCAGCCGTAGGCGCCATGCGCCTGCACGAACACCGGACCGAGCGCATAGCCGGCATAGGCGCCGAGCTGATAGCTCTGACCGCGCACCTGCGACGAGTCGTTTCCGAAGCTCGCCCGCGGCTGGCTGTAGTTGGCGGCGATGCCGACCAGACCGTTGCCCATGCCGAACTCGACGCCGCCGGTGATGCCCGTGCTGTTGATGTCGAACGCGTCATTGGTGGCACTGGCGCCAATGTCGCGGGAGAAGAAGTCGCCGGTGACGAATACCCGCGGACCCTCCAGCACCTCGCCGTCGCGCGGCGAGCCGAGGTCGACGCGGCTGGTCAGCGTGCGGCCGAACTGGCGCGCCGTGTCGAGGCCGACCTCGCTGGAAGCTCCGAGCGTCAGCGGCGCCTGCAGCTGCCGTGCGACGTACCGGCCGACGATCGCATAGCCCGCCGACGTCAGGTGCACCTGGTCGAAGTAGAACAGGTTCTGGTCGGCCAGCAGCGTGTTGGTGATGCACGCGGTGTTCGGCAGCGGCGGGCAGGCGAGGCCCGTCAGGCCATAAGCCGCGAAGTTGGAGCGGATACGGCTGCCGATGACGCTCAGGTCCAGATAGTGGACAATGGCGCCGTTGCGGGCGTAACCAGCGAGCGTGGTCTGCAGCGCCTGGTTGAAGGTGGTGGAGTAGGAGTTGCGCACCTGCTGAGCCGACGCGCTCGCCGCGACCTCCGGCAGCTCGGCGGTGTTGCCGGCCAGGAAGCTGATGTTGCGCGCGCCGGCATTAACCAGCGCATTCAGGCCGGTGGTGGCGTTGGCGGCTGCGACGGTCGCCGCGGCCGGGGCGCCGGCCAGTGCACCGCCGCGCAGCTGGTAATCGCGCGCGTCGTTACCACCAATCGAGATGAGCAGCAGGTCGTTCGACCCGAATCGGCCCGTTGTCCGCGGAAACGCAGCCGGCCCGCCGCCCGCCAGGAAGCTCTGATACTGGGTCGCGAAGCCCGGCAGGCCCACCGTCACGTTGGTGTTGTCGGTCTTCGCCCCGCCAATGCCGAAGTTATCGACCGGAACGGTCAGCAGCTGCGACAGGGTGTCGACATAGTTGCTGCCACCGGAGAAGCGGCCCGTCGGATAGGCCGAGGGGAACGGAATGCCGGCCAGCTGGAAGGCATTGCCGTCATCGACATAGCTGTCGCCGAACGCGACGATGCGCTCGATCCGCTGGGCGGCAGCGGGGGTGGCGGAAAACGCGACAAGCGCGGTCGCGCCCAGCAGGGCGCCGGTGGTCAGGCGATGAAACATGAAGTGACTTCCTCCCCAAGGCCGCAGCACAGGGCGGCCACATGCCGCCGCTTATGGGCGAAGCTCCGGCTTTGTTTCAAGTGACCGAAAGGCCACAGACGGGAGATCAGGCGACGCCGAGCAGCTTCGCGTAGGCGGGGTCGAGCAGGTCGTGCGTCTCGGGGTGGCGCTTCATGTAACTGGCGACGAACGAGCATTGCGGCATGACCCGCAGCCCCTGCTCCCGCGCGGACGCCAGCGCCCCGCGGACCAGAGCCGAGGCAACGCCCTTGCCCTCATGCGCGGGCGGCACGACCGTGTGCGGGAACAGGATCGCGCCGTTGCTGAGCACCTTGTAGTCGGCAAAGGCGACCGCGCCGTCGCCGAGGTCGATCTCGAACCGGCTGCGCTCCCTGTTATCGACGACGTCCATCGGCGCGCTCCTGCGACAGGCGGGACATAAGGATGGCGGCGCGGGTCGCCTGCCGCCAGATGCTCGGAATGTCGACCCGCTCCTCGGGCGTATGATCGCCGTCGCTCGCGGGGCCGAGTCCGATGAGGCCATCAACGTCCGCGGCGACGAAGCTGATGTCACCGGCGCCGCGCTTCAGCGGATCGAGCGCCTCCATCGCGGGAAGCTGCAGGTCGGCGTTCACCTTGTTCAGCCGGTCGAGCAGGGCGCGGTTGCCGGACGTGGGCGGCATCGGCGGGTAGCCCTCTTCGAACGCGACCGTGGCCTTCGCGCCGGGCAGGCTCTGCGCGACGATCGCCTGCATCTTGGCCTTGGTGCGCTCGACCTGCTCCAGGCTCAGCGCCCGCATGTCGCCCCGGGCATAAGCCTGCGCGGCGATGATGTTGGCCTTGCCGGTGACCTCGGCCCTGATCTTTCCCTCGTCCAGCTTTGCCGTTGTGCCGCCCGCGATCAGGCCGACATTGTAGGTCAGCTTGTCCTCGGGAAGCTCGCGGCGAAACGCGTCCAGGATGCGCGCCAGCTCGTAGTTGGCGCCGTAGCCCGCCGACGCCGAGAACACGCCGCTCGAGTGCGCGCTGCGGGCAGTCACCGTCACCAGCCAGTCGGTCACGCTGCGCCGGGCGATCGAGCCCATGTCGCGGCCGTTCTCCTGCGCCAGCCCTTCGAAGTCGAGCGCCGCATCGGCCCGCTTGCCGGACGCGATCAGGTCACGCCGGGCGATCTCCTGGGGCGAGCCGGGATCTTCCTCGTCGCCTGTCAGGAACACCTCGATGTTCGCGTCGCGCAGCGCGCCGGCAGCCTGCATGGCGCGGAGCGCGGCGACGATCACCGCCACCCCGCCCTTGTTGTCGGCTGCGCCCGGCCCGTGCCCGCGGTCGCCCTCGCGTGTCCACTTCTGGAACGGCGAGTCCGGTTCGAACACGGTGTCGAGATGGCCGATCAGCAGCAGCTTCTTGCGCCCCGGCCGACCCTGCTTGGTCGCGACCAGATGGCCCGCGCGCCCAGTCTCCGGCAGCGGGATCCAGCGGACGGTGAAGCCGAGCGGCTCCAGCTCGGCGCGTACCATGCGGGCAACCGCCTCGACCCCCTTGGGGTTCAGCGAACCGCTATTCTGGTTTACCATCCGCTCGAGGAACGCGAGGGTACGCTCCTGCTCAGCCTGCACGGAGGCGGCCATGCGCTGCTCGGCCGGGTTCAGCTTCGCCGAAGCCGGAGCCGCGACCAGCAGCAAAGCCGCGAATGCACCAAGCAACTTCACTCGCCACCTCCCCACACCACGCCGGTGCACTGGCCGAACCCGATCGGCACCGCGCCCTCGGCCTCCGCGCGTGCTGTCAGGATCAGCTCATCACCGTCCTCCAGGAAGCTCCGCGTTTCGCCGCTCGGCAGTGAGACCGGCTGCTTGCCGCCGACGCTGATCTCCAGCAGCGAGCCGTAGCCGGTGTCCTCCTTCGTCGATAGCGTTCCCGTCCCGATCAGATCGCCCGGCTGCAGGTTGCAGCCGTTGACCGTGTGATGGGCGACGATCTGCGCCGCGGTCCAGTACATGGCCGCCGCGGCGTTGCCGTGGCTCAGCCGGTGCGGCGGCAGGCCGGCATCGCGCATCTTCTCCGTCAGGATCAGCGCCTCGATGGTCAGGCCCAGCCCGGGCACCGGATCGTCGTCGCTTAGATAGTCCAGCGGTTCCGGATCGCCAGCGGGCCGCGGCGGCTGCGGCACTCGGAAGGGCAGCAGCGCCTCGGCGGTCACCACCCAGGGAGACACGCTGGTGAGGAAGTTCTTCGCCAGGAACGGCCCCAGCGGCTGATACTCCCACGCCTGCAGGTCGCGCGCGGACCAGTCGTTGAGCAGGCAATAGCCGGCGATGTGCCGCGCGGCCTCGTCGATCGGGATCGGCTCGCCCAGCCGGTTGCCCTCCCCGATCCACAGCCCGAGTTCCAGCTCATAGTCGAGCCGCCGCGAGGGCCCGAAAACCGGCGTCTCCGCCTCGGGCGGCTTGCGCTGGCCGTGCGGGCGGATGACCGGCTCGCCCGACACGCGGACGCTGCTCGCCCGGCCGTGATAGCCGATCGGCACATATTTGTAGTTCGGCAGCAGCGGCTGGTCGGGCCGGAACTGCCTGCCGACATTGGTCGCATGATGGATGCCGACGTAGAAGTCGGTGTAGTCGCCGATGATGCACGGCAGGTGCATGGTCGCTTCCGACTGGCCGATCAGCGCGGTCTCCAGGTCGTCGCGGTAGCGTTCGTCGCTGAGCAGTTCGGACAGGCGCTGGCGGAGCGCGCAGTGATCGGCCGGCCCCCGCGACAGCCAGGCGTTCAGCACCGGGTGCGCCAGGTCCTCGCGCCAGTCCTCGTCCAGCAAATCCGCCGCCTGGGTCAGGTCCAGGATGAAGTCGCCGATTGCCACCCCGATCCGCCGCGAAGTGCCGTCCGCCGAGAAGACGCCGAGCGGGAGGTTCTGCACGGGAAAGTCGCGGTGACCGTTGGCGCTCTCCACCCAGCTGGTGCGCGCCGGATCGTGCGTCACGTCGAGGTGGCTCATGGCAGGCGGGCCTTGGGGAAGTCGGCCCACGCCATGTCATAGTCCGGCTGCGCCCGCCCAAGCGCCTCCGCGCTCACCTGGTAGGGCCAGCAGCTTTCGACCATGAAGGCCATCGTTCCTCCGATCTTCACCGGCTTCAGTTCCGCTTCCGATGCCTTGCGCCATGTGTCCACGTCTGGCCCGTGCCCGGTCATGATGTTGTGCAGGCTCATGCCGCCGGGGCTGAAGCCCTCGGCCTTGGCGTCATACTCGCCCGTGAGCAGGCCCATGCACTCGCTCATCACGTTGCGGTGGAACCAGGGCGGGCGGAACGTGTCCTCGCCGACCATCCAGCGTGGGGGGAAGATGACGAAATCGGCGTTGGCCCGCCCGTGCACCGATGAGGGCGAGGTCAGCACGGTGAAGATGCTCGGATCCGGGTGGTCGAAGCTGACAGTGCCGATCGCGTTGAAGGTCGACAGGTCGTAGCGCCACGGCGCCAGATTGCCGTGCCAGGCGACCACGTCCAACGGCGAATGGTCGAGCGTGGTGGTCCACAGGTGCCCGCCATATTTCTGCACGACCTCGACTGGGCCCTCGCGATCCTCGAACCAGGCTACAGGCGTCTCGAAGTCGCGGGGGTTGGCGAGGCCGTTGGCGCCAATCGGTCCCAGGTCCGGCAGGCGGAAGGGCGCGCCGTAGTTCTCGCACACATAGCCGCGCGCGCTTCCTTCCGGCAGCAGCACGCGGAAGCGCACGCCGCGCGGGACAAGCGCGATCTGGCCGGGCGCGACCTCCAGCCGGCCGAGCTCGGTCAGGATGTCGAGCTTGCCCTGCTGCGGCAGGATCAGCAGCTCGCCGTCCGCGGAGACGAAAACGCGGTCGTCCATGCCGGCGTTGGCAGCATAGACGTACACCGCGACCCCATCGAGGTCGGCCGGTGCGCGGTTGAACACCGTCGCCACCATGCCGTCGACGAAGTCCGTGCCCGGGGCAGGCTCCGCGACCGGATCCCACCGAAGGCGGTTGGGGGCGAGCGGCTCCGCGCCCGCATCGCAGCGGAACAGCGGCGCGCCCTGATAGCGTGTGAAGGGCCGATGATCCGCGCTCGGCCGCGTACGATACAGCCACGTCCGCCGGTTCTCATGCCGCGACATCGTGAAGGCGGTGCCGCTGAGCTGTTCCGCATAAAGGCCGAAGGCGGGCCGCTGGGGGCTGTTGCGGCCCTGCGGAAGCGCACCGGAGACGGCTTCGGTCGCGAAGTGGCCGCCGAAACCGGTCAGATATTGGGGCGAGGACGAGCTGAGCATGACCCTGCTCTAGCCCCCCTCGCCCGATCAGGAAACGGTCAGCGTGTCAGTTGACGTTCACCTCGATCTTGTCCGGCACGCTGATCTCCGTGTCGCCGCCGCCGAGGCCCAGGCTGTCGCGGAAGATGTAGGCGAGCGCCAGCAGGACGATGATCAGCAGGACTACCGCCCAGACACCGCCACCGCCACCGCGGTCGGTCTCGACGATCGTGGTGCGCTCCACCGTTTCACGATTGGTGTCGTTGTGCTCCGCCATGTCCCAACTCCTGTTTTGCTGGCGAAATGAACGTCAGCAGAAGGTGAGTGGTTCCGGAGCCGTCCCGATCAGCGACGGTCGTTTGCGGCCCGGCGGCGAGGCGGTTCCTCGTCCTTCAATGCATGGCAGTCGAACTGCCCCTTGATATGGCGGTTGAAGTAACTCCCCTTCGAACCCGCCTGCTGGAACCCTTCGGCGACCTCCGGTGGGACACCGAGGTAAAGGTACCGCCGCCCGCTCGCGAGGCACAGTTCCAGCGCCAGATGATCGGGCCAGTAGCGCGCACCGCGGATTAGCGAGGAGTCCATGCTCCACGAACCCGCTTACCGGTTCCCGGACTCACCCGTTGCGACAGACCGACTCAGGCGTGAGTCGAACCGCTCAGGCGCGGGTCAACTCGGGTCCGTGCCGAGACGCATCAGCCCAGGAGCCGAACGCCGCCCCGAGGAGGCAGGCAAGCGGCGACGCGGCGATCCGGCGTGCAGTGATACCAGCGGCGCCAACCGTGATGGCTACGATGCCCGCAGTAGTAAGCATGACGTCTTCCCCGTGCTCCGTTCGCGGCTTCCTGGCAGGACCAGATGACGAGCCGGTTGCAGCTTCGTGGCGGTTTACCGCGACTGGCGATCAAGCATGCTTAACGGTTCGGTAACGCAACCAAGTGCATTTCGGCCCGGAATGGAGCGAGATGGGGCTGCTCTGATGAATGCTTACCAGGGTCAGGTCGAGGGCGACAACGAAGCGCCGCCGCAGGCCGATGCGGCGATGGCGATCGGCACGGACGAGCGGCGCATGCACGTGCGCGCCTACAACTACTGGGCCTCGCTCCTCCAGGGCCGCGACTATCCGTCCATCGAAGACCTTGATCCCGAGAACATCCACGACTTCGCGCCGCACAGCGTGCTGCTCGACTTCACCGCCGACCCACAGAACCCGGCGACCTCCTACATCGGCGCGGCCATCCGCGACGAATGCGACCTCGGGCCGCAGGTGCAGCACATCTCCGACGTGCCCGCCCGCTCGCTCCTGTCGCGCCTGACGGATCATTACCTCCAGATCATCGCCAACCGCGCGCCGATCGGGTTCGAGGCGGAGTTCGTGAACCAGCGCGGGCACGAGATCTGCTACCGCGGCATCCTGATGCCGTTCTCGTCTGATGGCGACACGATCGACTTCATCTACGGCGTGATCAACTGGAAGGACACCAGCGCGTCAGCGGCTACAACGCCGGCGCTGACGGTCGTACCCGCCGTGGAGCCGCTGGAGCTAGACACGCCAGAGGCAAAGGAAGAAAGCGAGCTCGTTCTCGACGCCGCCGATGCGCTGCTGATGCCGGTGTCGCCAAGCTTCGAGGATGTGCCGGAGGCAGCCGAACTCCTGGACGAGAATTCCGGGCTTGCCGACCGCCTCTGCGCCGCGCGGGAAACCGCGGAGGTGCTCAAGGAACATGACGGACGGAGTCGTGCGGCGCTCTATCGCGCTCTGTCGATGGCCTACGACTTTGCGGTAGCGACCCGCTCGCGAGCCGAGGAATATGCGGAGATCCTCGATGACGCCGGCGTGAAGGCGCAGGCCCGCGCGCCGATGACGCCCATCGTCAAGCTCGTGTTCGGCATCGACTACGACAAGACCCGACTGACCGAGTTTGCGGCGGCCCTCAGCTATGCCGAGCGCTGCGAAGTCGACTTCGAAGGCTTTCTGCCGTTCATCGAGGCCCATCCGGGTGGCCTCAAGGGACTGGTCGTGGCGGAGCGCGAGGCGCGCCGGCCGGAACCGCGTGCCGACACGCGGCTGGAAAGCGGCCGCGCGCGTCTTCGTGCCGCTACGTCGAGGCCGCTGTCGGCACTCGCCGGAAACGATGAGTTCACTTTGGTCCTCATCCGCCGCCGCGACGACGGGACCGTCGAACCCGTGTCGGCCGTCAGCGATCTGTCCATGCTGGAGAAGGCCATCCGCAAACTCGCGGCCTGACGGGTTGTCCCGCCAGTTGCGGAGGTCTAGACGCCCGCCATCTCTCATTGTGGCGAGGCAATAGCGTGATGGCGGATGGTGAGCGCGCGTCGGAGGGCAACCTTCAGGCGGCGTTGCGGGAGGCGCTGACCAGGGGCGCATTGCCGGGCGAGACCGAAGGCTTCACGAACGCCGATCAGGACGAAGCCGTCGCTTTCCTCAGCGAGGTTGCGCTTCAGCGCCGGTCCGGCGAGCCGAACATCCGCCTTGAGTCCCGTGGCGGCGCGGACGCCACCAACCGCCGCATGCGCGTGGCGATCGTCAACGACGACATGCCGTTCCTGGTCGACAGCGTCGCCAACGTGATCGGCGCCCGTCACCTCACCATCCACCGGCTGCTGCACCCGGTGGTCTGCGTCGATCGCGACGAGGCCGGACGGCTGCAGTCGGTTGAGGCCAAGTGCGGCGATGTCGAGCGTCGGGAATCGATGATGTACATCGAGCTCGACCGTGCAGATGCGCGCACTCGGCAGGACCTGGTCGCGGAGCTGCGCGACGTTCTCCGGGACGTCCGGCTGGCGGTGCAGGACTGGCCGGCTCTGCAATCCAAGATGCGCTCCGAGGCGGAGACGGCGGGAGACGCGGAAGGCGCCGCGCTGCTGAACTGGTTCGCCGACGGGTCCATGACCCTGCTCGGTTTTCAGGTGGAGAAGCCGGGCGAGGCGCCATCCGAGACTCTCGGCATCTTCTCGGTTCCGGGCGCTCCGACCGACGAGGGCGGCTGCCTCGGCGCGATGCGCTACTTCGAGAAAGGCGGCACCGTGCCGCTGCTAGCCAAGGCCGAGCGCCGCAGCACGGTGCACCGGCGCGTGCCGCTCGACCTGGTGGTGGTTCCGGTTCGAGAGGGCGGCGCCATCGCGGGCATCGGCGTGTTCGCCGGCCTCTGGACGAGCCACGCCCTGAACAGCCCGGCCGAGCAGGTGCCGGTGCTGCGTGAGCGCCTGCGCAAGCTCGACGAAGCGTTCGGCTTCGATCCCAAGGGTCACTCGGGCAAGGCACTGCGGCATTCGCTGTCTTCGCTGCCGCGGGACCTGCTGGTCAGCCTGGCGTTCGAAAGCGTGCAGCGACTGGTCGTCACCGCCATGTCGCTGGCGGACCGTCCGCGCGCGGAGCTGGTGCTCGTGCGCTCGATCCTGAAGGGTCATCTGTTCGCGTTCGTCTGGCTGCCTCGTGACGAGCTGTCCACCCGGCGCCGGCTCCAAATCGGCGGCATGCTGGAGGAGACGGTCGGCCGCGGCGTCATCAGTTGGTCGGTAGAGCTCGGCGAGGGCGACCTCGCCCTCATCCGCTACAGCCTCTACATCGATCCCGCCGCGCCGACGCCCGACGTGGCTGCCCTGAACCAGCGCCTGCACCTGATGGTGCGCGGCTGGCAGCCGCTGGTCGAGGAGGCGCTCAGCGAAAAGGTCGGCGTAACCCGCGCCACCCGGCTTGGACTCACCTACAGCGAGCACGTCTTCCCGGACGGCTACCAGGCGCACAACCCACCGCAGGAGGCGGCCGAAGACATTCTGCGCCTGTGTCGGCTGAGCGGACCCGCGGCTCGTGACGTGCGGATCAGCAGCCGCGGCGAGGGCAGCTGCGAACTGCACCTGAAGATCTACGCGCGCAGCAGCCTCATTCCGCTGTCGGACGCGGTGCCGGTGCTAGAGAACTTCGGCTTCCGCGTGCTGGAGGAGATTCCAACCGAGCTGCGGGGCCACCTCGGCTTCCTGCACGACTTCCGCGTCGAGCTGCCCGCCGGAACCGACGTCAGCAGCATCCTGGAACGCACCGAAGTCGTCGAACGCGCGATCACCGACGTGCTCGACGGCGATGCGGAGAACGACGAGTTCAACATGCTCGTCCTGCTGGCCGGGCTCGATCCGCGGCCGGTGGTCTGGCTGCGCGCCTGGTTCCGCTACCTCCGCCAGACGGGTGTCGCCTACGGGCTGCTGACCATGGTGGACGCGCTCCGCCGCTCTCCGGATGCCACCCAGGCGCTCGTAAACCTGTTTACAGCGGCGCACGATCCCGACCATGGCGGCGAGCGGGAGCCGGCACTCGCTCGGCAGCGGCGCGCGTTCGACGACGCGCTCGGGCAGGTGAGCGCGATCGACGACGACCGCATCCTCCGGCTGTTCCGAGCGGTGGTCGAGGCGACGCTCCGGACCAACGCGTTCGCCCAAAAACCCGACGAAGCGCTCGCCTTCAAGCTGGACCCGAAGAAGGTTCCCGGCCTGCCCGCGCCGATCCCCTATCGTGAGATTTGGGTCTACTCGCCACGCGTGGAGGGCATTCACCTGCGCGGCGGTCCGGTCGCCCGCGGCGGGCTGCGCTGGTCCGACCGGCGCGACGACTTCCGGACCGAGATCCTTGGCCTGATGAAGGCGCAGCTGGTGAAGAACGCCGTCATCGTTCCCACCGGAGCGAAGGGTGGCTTCTATCCCAAGCAGCTTCCGCCCAGCTCCGACCGTGAAGCCTGGCTGGCCGAGGGCACGGAGAGCTACCGCATCTTCATCCGCTCGCTGCTGTCGGTCACCGACAACATCGTCGATGAAGAGGTCGTGCACCCGGACCGGGTCGTGATCCACGACGGGCAGGACCCTTACTTCGTCGTGGCCGCCGACAAGGGCACCGCAACCTTCTCCGACGTCGCCAACGCCCTCGCACTGGAGCGCAACTTCTGGCTGGGCGATGCCTTCGCCTCGGGCGGATCCAACGGCTACGACCACAAGGCGATGGGCATCACCGCCAAGGGCGCGTGGATTTCCGTCCAGCGCCACTTTCGCGAGATGGGCGTCGACGTGCAGACGGAGCCAGTCGAGGTCGTCGGCTGCGGCGACATGTCGGGCGACGTGTTCGGCAACGGCATGCTGCTGTCGAACGCCATCAAGCTCGTCGCCGCCTTCGACCACCGCCACATCTTCATCGACCCCAATCCGGAGCCGGCCGCCAGCTGGGCGGAGCGCAAGCGGCTGTTCGACCTGCCACGCTCGTCCTGGGACGATTACGACCGATCGGTGATGAGCAAGGGCGGAATGATCGTCCCGCGCACGCAGAAGGAGATCGAGCTGACGCCGGAAGCGCGCCAAGCGCTAGGCATGGAAGCCGAGACGACCGACCCGACCAGCCTGATCAGCGCGATCCTGAAGGCGCCGGCCGACCTGATCTGGTTCGGCGGCATCGGCACCTATGTGAAGGCCTCGACCCAGGCGCACAGCGCGGTCGGCGATCCGGCCAACGACGTCTTGCGCGTCGACGCGCGCGACCTCCGCGCCAAGGTCATCGGCGAGGGCGCCAACCTAGCGATCACCCAGGCCGCGCGGATCGAGTTCGCGGCGCTCGGCGGGCGCTGCAATACCGACTTCATCGACAACAGCGCCGGCGTCGACTGCTCGGACAATGAGGTCAACATCAAGATTCCGCTCAACCGCGAGATGCGGGAAGGGCGGCTGCAGCTGGACGACCGGAACGAGCTGCTCGCCCGGATGACGGACGAGGTTTCGGAGCTGGTGCTGGAGGATAACCGCCTGCAGACGCTGGCATTGTCGATTGCCGAGCATGGCGGGTCGGCCGCAGTGCCGTCACAAGTTCGGACGCTTGAACTCCTGGAAGCCACGGGCCGGCTCGACCGGCGGGTGGAAGGGCTGGAGACCAGCGACGTGCTGCTTCGCCGCGTGTCGGACAATCGTGGCCTTACGCGGCCAGAGCTCGCCGTACTCGTCAGCCTGTCCAAGCTGTCGCTGCAGGACGCGGCCGAGGACCTCAAGCTCGCCGACGAGCCGATGCTGCGCGACCAGCTGCTCGCGGCGTTCCCCAAGCCGATGCAGCAAGCGCATGGCGACGCGATCCTGGCGCATCGCCTGCGGCACGAGATCCTCGCCACCAAGATCGCCAATAGGTTCGTGAATCGGCTCGGGCCGAGCGTGGCGCTGGACATGACCGAGGAGGAAGGCGCGTCCCTCGGCCAGGTCGTGGTCGCCTTCCTCGTTGCCGAGCGGCTGCTTCAACTCGATCGGCTGTGGGAGCGGATCGAGCAGGCGGACGTCACCGAGCAGGCTCGCCTCGAACTGTTCACCATCGCCGGCCAGAGCGTCCGCTCGCACATCGGCGACATCCTGCGCGCGGGTGGGGGCGAAACCAGCGTATCCCGGCTCGTCGAACTGCTCCAGCCCGGGCTGGAGAAGGTCAACGTCGCTGCCAAGGGAATCATCCGCGAGGAGGTCCGCGCCGAGGCTGCCGCCCGCCGGCAACGGCTCGAAACTTTGGGCGCCGAGGAGGAGATCACGCGCGGCCTGGTCAAGCTGTACGAACTCGACGGCGTCTTCGGCGTTTCGGCGCTCGCCGCCTGGAAGGAGGTCGACGAACTCGCCCTGACGCGCGCCTATGTGAAGCTTGGCGAAGTGCTTGGGCTCGACTGGGCGCAGGGGCAGCTGGCACGCCTGAACCCGTCGGACTCGTGGGAACGTCTGCTCGTCTCCAACCTGTCCCGCGACATGGAGCAGCTGCGCGTCGACTGGCTCTCCCGCTCGCGCGGCGACGATCCGGAAGGCGCGGTCGATCGCTGGACCGAGCGCTATGCCGACCGGATCGAGCAGTTCCGCCGGCTGGTCGCGCGCGCGAAGACGAGCGGCGCTCCTTCGGTGCCGATGCTGGCCCAGATCGCCGGCCAGGCCCGCATCCTGCTTTCCCGCTGATGCGGCTGGCCATGCTGACGCCGGCCCCTGACTATGGGGTGCCGCACGACTGGGCGTTCGATATCCAGGCGGAGGCGCTGCGCGAAGCGGGTGCCGAGGTGGTGGCGGCACCGTGGACCGAAGCGGACGACCTTGCCGGCTTCGACCTGATCCTGCCGCTGGTCGCCTGGGGCTACCACCTGAAGCTGGAGCGCTGGCTGGCCTTCCTCGATCGGCTTGAGGCAGAGGGTTTGCCGGTTGCTAACCCGCCTGCCCTGCTCCGCTGGAACAGCGACAAGGCCTATCTGGCGGAACTTGGCCGGAAGGGCGTTCCAGTCGTGCCGACGCTCGAGGTCGATCACCTCAACGAAGCGGCACTCGCCGCGGCTGCGGGTGTCCTCGGTACCGACGAGCTGGTGATCAAGCCACCGGTGTCCGCCAGCGCCTGGGGCACGTTCCGCGTCCACGGCCAGGACCGCATACCCGTCGAGGTGCACGGCCGCCGAATGCTGATCCAGCCTTACGTCAGCTCCGTCACTGACAGCGGCGAATACTCGCTGATCCTGTTCGGCGGTGAGCTCAGCCACACGGTGGCGAAGGTGCCGAAGCCCGGCGATTTCCGGGTACAACCCGAATGGGGCGGCACCAATCAGGCGGTGGAGGCACCCGCCGACGCCCTCGACATCGCCCGCGCTGCGCTGGCGGAGGCGCCGGCGGAGGCCACTTATGCCCGCGTGGACCTGCTGATGAGCAATGACGGCGGGCTGCAGGTCATCGAACTGGAACTAATCGAGCCTGCCTTGTTCCTGCACTGCGCGCGAGAAGCGAAGGCGCGCTTTGCCGCTGCGGTGCTGCAGCGAGCGGGTCGCGCCTAGCCGCCCAAGGCCCTTCCGAACAGCCACTGCCGCAGCGCGGAGGTCAGGTTCGGCGGGTCCGCAACCTGCATCCGCGCTTCGTCGATCTGCGCCACGAGCGCATTCACCGGCAGCCCGGCATCGCGCGCGGCAATCTCCAGCGCGCTCCAGAACAGGGGCTCAAGGCTGACGCTGGTCGGGTGACCGGCAATCAGCACGCTACGCTTCACCGGTGGGGAATAGGTAAGGGTATCCACCCTCAGTACATGTGCTGGCCGCCGTTGATGGACAAGGTCGAGCCCGTAACGAAGCCGGCATTCTCGTCCACCAAGAACGCCACGCCCCGCGCGATCTCGTCCGCGCGGCCGAGCCGGCCGACCGGAATCTTGGCGACGATCTTTCCGAGCACATCTTCCGGCACCGCGGCGACCATGTCCGTGTCGATGTAGCCCGGCGCGATCGCGTTTACAGTGATGCCGGAACGCGCCCCTTCCTGCGCCAGCGCCTTCGTGAAGCCGTGGATGCCGGACTTGGCGGCAGCATAATTGACCTGCCCGTACTGCCCGGCCTGACCGTTGATCGAGCCGATATTGACGATACGACCGTAGCTGCGGCCGGTCATCCCCTCCCAGACCGCCTTCGCCATGTTGAAGCAACCGCCGAGGTTGGTGTCGATCACCTCCTGCCACTTGGCATGATCCATCCGCTTCATGGTCGTATCGCGGGTAATGCCGGCATTGTTCACCAACACCTCGATCGGCCCAAGCTCCGCCTCCACCTGGCGGACCCCTTCCATGCAGGCGTCATAGTCAGACACGTCCCACTTGAACGCACGAATGCCGGTGCGATCGCTGAAGGCGCGGGCGCGTTCGTCGTTGCCGGCATAATTGGCGGCGACGGTCATTCCCATGTCCTTGAGGGCGACGCTGATGGCCTCCCCGATTCCGCGCGTGCCTCCGGTAACGATCGCAACTCGTGCCATGGCTTTCCTCCTGTCAGGCGGGAGAGCCTATGCGCCCTCCATCCAGCCCGCAAGCTCGCGGCGGAGCAGCGCGTCGAGCATTGCCATGCCTTCATCGCTCTCGTTCAGGCAATCGAGCCGGGCGAAGTGCGTGCCGCCTGCTTCCATGAAGGTCTCGCGGCCGCGGATGCCCAGTTCTTCGATGGTTTCGATGCAATCCGCTGAAAACCCCGGCGCGGCGATGGCGAGCTTCCGCACGCCTTGCGCCGGGTAAGCGGCGAGCACGTCCTCCGTCGCGGGCTCCAGCCACTTGTCACGCCCGAAACGCGACTGGAACGCAGTGTCGGTCGGAATGCTCAGCCGCTCTGCCAGCAGGCGCGAGGTCTTGCGGCAATGGCAGTGATAAGGGTCGCCCTTGCGCAGCGTCCGCTCCGGCATGCCGTGGAAGCTCAGCAGCAGCCGCTCCGGCGTGAAGTCCAGCGCGTTCAGCTGCCGCTCGATGCTCGCCTGCAGCGCGTCGATGTACTCCGGCGCGTCATGATAAGGCGGCAGCGTTCGAACCGCTGGCTGCCAGCGCATGGTGGCCAGGGTCGCGAACGCGAGATCGTTCGCGGTCGCGGTCGTCGCAGCACAATATTGCGGATAGAGCGGCGCCACCAGGATACGCTCGCAGCCGGCATCCTTCAGCTTGTGGATGGCCTGCCCAATACCCGGATTGCCGTAGCGCATCGCCCAATCGACCATCACCCGCTCGCCCCAGCGCTCCTGCAAGCGCCCAGCCTGGTTGCGGGTGATCACCGCCAAAGGCGAGCCTTCTTCCGTCCACACCTGGCTGTAGGCATGCGCAGACTTCTTTGGCCGAGTACGCAGGATGATGCCGTGCAGAATCGGCTTCCACACATAGCGCGGGATCTCGATGACGCGCGGGTCCGACAGGAACTCGGCCAGATACTTGCGCACGGACGCAGTCTCCGGCTCGTCGGGCGTGCCAAGGTTGATCAGGAGGACCCCTACCTTGCGCGGCGGGATGGACGGATGGTCTTCAGGAGGCTTCATTCACCGGACATCGGGTCGAGGGGCAGGCGCCGCAACCGGCGACCGGTGGCGGCATAGAGCGCGTTTGCTATGGCGGGCGCAACGGCGGCGAAACCTAGACCATTGACCCCACCTGGCTCGGCATTGCTGCGGATGAGCTCAACCTCGATCCGGGGAGTGCCCGCCAGCCGCGGTCCGCGCGGCGGCCCTGCCACCGCCATGCCATAGCGGAATTTAGGGAGCGGCTGCGTTGCCTGTGCGAGGCCGGCGATCAGCCCGCCTTCGATCTGCTGTCGGACGAGGTTGGGGTTGACGACGCGCCCACAATCGACGGCGGCCACCATGCGGTCGACGCGGATACGCTGGTCCGGCGTGACGCTCGCACTGGCGACCAGGCCGATGTGGCTGCCGAACGCGGACAGGCAGGCGATGCCCATGCTGCTTCCCTGCCCACCACCGTCCCAGCCGCCGATCGCCGCCGCCGTGGTCAGCGCCTGCGCCAGCCGCACGTTGCCGGTCAGCAGGCCGATGCGGAAGGCGAGCGGCTCAGCCCCCGCAATGCGCGCGAGCTCATCGACGAAGCATTCCGTGAAGAAGGCGCCGAAGCCGGCACTTTCTCCCCGCAGGTAGCCGGTCTGGATCGGCAGCTCGGCATCGACCACATCCACCCGCACCGCCGGGATGGCGTAGGGTGGGACCAGGGCTTCGGCAGCATGCGGTCGCCAAGCACCCGTGCCGCCGAACAGTCGCGCCATCGTCTCGGCCGTGCCGTCCGCACCCGCGATCTTCATCCCCCAGGCGGAGAGCCGCCCTTCGGGAGTCGGCCGCGCCGACATGCGTGCGAGCACCGGCGCCCGCGGCTTGTCGTGGTGCACGCTTTGCGCCCGAGACAGCACCAGCTGCACCGGCCTGCCCGTCCTTCGCGCCAGCTCGACGGCGATCGGGATGGCGTCGGCCTCCAGGGCCCGCCCGCCCTGGCCGCCGACCGGCATGGGATAGAGCGTTACCCGATCAAGCTGGAGGCCTGCGGCATCCGCAGCCGTCATCCGCGCCAGTTCCGGCGCCTGCGTCGCTGCCCACACCTCGAGCCGGTCGCCGGTGATCCGCGCGGTGGCGATGAGCGGCTCGAGGTCAAGGTGCAGAGCCGGCGCTGCGCGATAGGTGGCGCTCAGCGGCCGCGCTCCTTCGATCGCCGCGGCGAAGTCGCCGCGCTCGAACAGGGTTCGGGCATTGCCGGTGCTCATCGCCGTGCCCAGCGCCGCATCGATGGCAGCAGTGTCGGCATCCGCCGGGCCCGTTGTCTTCACTGCCGCTCGGGCCAGCGCCCGCTCCGCCGCCCACCCGGTCTGGGCCACTGCCGCCACCCAGCG
>ERZ1066122.1391-NODE-1391-length-19621-cov-10.519984_pt1 | contig 19621 bp, 7 predicted proteins | sample MGYA00382769_ERZ1066122 | MGnify/ENA primary metagenome ERZ1066122 (study PRJEB33369, sample SAMEA5778352) | biofilm metagenome | biome: Industrial cooling water; feature: Water cooling tower basin; material: Biofilm | place: United Arab Emirates | collected... | reverse complement strand
GATCGTAGTTCTTGTAGACCCGGTGGCCGAAGCCCATCAGGCGGAACGGATCGTTTTTGTCCTTTGCGCGGGCGATATATTCCGGGATGCGCTCGGGGCGGCCGATTTCGCGCAGCATGTTGAGCGCCGCTTCGTTGGCGCCGCCATGGGCGGGACCCCAGAGGCACGCAATGCCGGCAGCGATGCAGGCGAACGGGTTGGCGCCCGAGGAACCGGCCAGGCGCACCGTCGAGGTCGAGGCGTTCTGCTCGTGATCGGCGTGGAGGATGAAAATCTTGTCCATCGCCGCTTCGACGACCGGATCGACCTGATAGGGCTCCGCCGGCACACCGAACGTCATCCGCAGGAAATTGCCCGGATAGCTCAACGAGTTGTCGGGATAGAGGAAGGGCTGGCCGACCGAATATTTATAGGCCATCGCGGCGATGGTCGGCATCTTCGCGATCATCCGGTGGCTGGCAACCATGCGCTGGTACGGATCGGTGATGTCGGTCGAATCATGGTAGAAGGCGGACAGGGCACCGACCACGCCGCACATGATCGCCATCGGATGGGCATCGCGCCGGAAGCCGCGATAGAAGGTCGCGAGCTGCTCGTGCAGCATCGTGTGGCGGGTGATGGTGTAGGTGAACTTGTCGAGCTCGTCCTTCGTCGGCAGCTCGCCGTTCAGCATCAGATAGCAGACTTCCATGAAGCTGGACTGCTCGGCGAGCTGGTCGATCGGATAGCCGCGGTGCAGCAGGATGCCCTGATCGCCATCGATGTAGGTGAGCGCCGATTCGCAGCTCGCGGTCGAGGTGAAGCCGGGATCGTAAGTGAAGGCGCCCGTCTGGGCGTAGAGCTTGCGGATGTCCACCACGTCCGGGCCGACGCTGCCCTTGCGCACCGGAAAATCGGTTTCCGTCCCCCCCAGCGCCAGTTTCGCGGATTCAGTCATAAATATGCTCCTCAAACTCCTGGCGCTGGCGCGCCGCCTTCGCTTCCGCAACGATCGCCCAGCCGCGCCAGCGATTCGTCGCGTCCCAACAGAACGAGCACGTCGAAGATGCCCGGTGATGTCGTGCGCCCGGTCAGGGCGGCACGGAGCGGCTGCGCGACCTTTCCGAGCCCGAGCCCGGCCGCATCGGCAACGCGCCGCACCGCATCCTCGACCGCAGCCGTCGACCAGACGTCGAGCGCCTCCAGCTCGCGACGGACCTGGGCCAGGAGGCGCGGCGCGTCACCCTCTAGCAGCGCCGCCGCCTTCGCGTCGAGGGCGAGCGGGCGGCGCTCGAACAGAAACAGGGCGCCTTCGGCCACTTCGTCGAGCGTCTTCGCGCGCGGTTTCAGCTCCGGCATCGCGCGGGCGAGCAGCTCTTCCTGCGCCGCGCTCAGCGCGCGATCGATCCGGGCGGCGATCCGGGGGGCGACGAGCCCGGCCAGCCGCTGGTCGTCGGCTTCGCGAAGATAATGGGCATTGAGGCTCTCGAGCTTCTTCATGTCGAAGCGGCTGGGCGACCGGCCGACCCCGGCGATGTCGAACCACTGGATCGCCTCGGCACGGGAAATGATCTCGGCGTCGCCATGACCCCAGCCGAGCCGCAGCAGATAATTGCCGACCGCCTCCGGAAGCATCCCCAATTCGTCCCGATAGGCATCGACGCCCAGCGCGCCGTGGCGCTTCGAGAGCTTCGCGCCGTCCGCCCCATGGATCAGCGGGATATGGGCGTAAGCAGGCTCCGGCCAGCCCAGCGCCCGGATGATGCCGAGTTGCCGGAACGCGTTGTTCAGATGGTCGTCGCCGCGGATCACATGGGTGACGCCCATATCGTGATCGTCGACGACGACCGCGAGCATATAGGTCGGGCTGCCGTCGGACCGGAGCAGGATCATGTCGTCCAGCTCGCTGTTCTGGACGACCACCCGGCCCTGGACGAGGTCGTTGATCACGGTTTCGCCCTCTCGCGGCGCGCGGAGGCGGACGGCAAATGGCGCGCCGGCCGGTGCCTCGGCCGGGTCGCGATCCCGCCACCGCCCGTCGTAGCGCAGCGGCGCCTTCGCCGCGCGCTGCCGTTCGCGCAGCTCGGCAAGCTCTTCCGGTGTCGCATAACAGCGATAGGCATGGCCGCTGGCCAGCAGCGCGTCCGCCACGGCCGCGTGGCGGGCGGCGCGGGCGGACTGAAAGACCACCTCGCCGTCCCACTCGAGTCCCAGCCAGTCCATGCCGTCCAGAATCGCATCGATCGCCGCCTGGGTGGAGCGGGCCTTGTCGGTGTCTTCGATCCGCAGCCGGAAATCGCCGCCATGGTGGCGCGCGAACAGCAGGTTGAACAGCGCGGTGCGGGCGCCGCCGATGTGAAGAAAACCCGTCGGCGAAGGCGCAAAACGGGTGACGACGCTGCTTGCGCTCAAGCGCGGTTGCTCCCAGGCTGAGGGTCGATGAACTCGGTCGGCGACGCCCCTAGCATGGCCGTTCCGTCTCGACAAACGCCTGTCGCGGCGCGGCTCGCCGCGCGTGCGGCGGTGGTTTCGGCAGCGATCGAGGACTGGCTGGAGGCCGAGCGGGAGCAGCTGCCGCTGTGGCTCCCGGTCGCGCTCGCCGCCGGCATTGCCGGCTGGTTCCTGCTCCCGGGCCGTGCCGACTGGCTGGCGCTGATCGCCGTCGCGCTGGCGGTCGCGTGCGCCGGCGCGGCGTGCGGACCGGCCCGCCGCCGGGCTGCGTTGCTGCTCGTCCTCGGCGGGCTGGCTGTCGCCGCCGGCACCGGCCTTGCCTGGCTGCGTGCCGAGCGGGTCGCAGCACCCGTGCTGGCGCGGCCGGTGGTGGCAACGTTCGCCGCGCGGGTCGAGCGGGTGCAGGTGCTCGCCGCGCGCAGGCTGGTGCGGGCCGAGCTGCGGCCGCTCGCCGCGCCCGATCTGCCGCCGCGCGTGCGGGTCAACATCGATCAGGCCGCCGCTCCCGAGCGGCTGGCCGCGGGCGACCGCATCCGGCTGCGTGCCCGGCTGATGCCGCCGGCGGAGCCGGCAGTGCCGGGCGCCTATGATTTCGCGCGTGCCGCCTGGTTCCTCGAGCTTGGCGCGACCGGCCGTGCGCTCGGCCCGGTCGAGCGGACGGCGGCGGCCGCCGCCGGGCCGGGCCTGCGCGAGCGGCTTTCGGCGCATGTCCGCGCCGCGCTCGGCCCTGAGGCCGCCGGAATCGGCGTTGCTCTCGCGACCGGCGATCAGGGCTCGGTCAGCGATGCCGATGCGGAAGCGCTGCGCCGCGCCGGGCTTGCCCATCTCCTGTCGGTCAGCGGGCTCCACATCAGCGCGGTCGTCGGCGCGACGATGCTGGCGGCCTTGCACCTGCTGGCCCTGAGCCCGCGCCTCGCGCTCGCCGTGCCGCTGCCGCTCGTCGCGGCCGCGGTCGGGGCGGCGGCGGGCATCTTCTACACCTGGCTGACCGGCGCCGAAGTGCCGACCATCCGCGCCTGCATCGCGGCGCTGCTGGTGCTCGCCGGGATTGCGGCCGGCCGGGAGGCGATCACCCTGCGCCTGGTGGCAACCGGCGCGCTGATCGTGCTGCTGCTCTGGCCGGAGGCGCTGGTCGGGGCGAGCTTCCAGCTCAGCTTCGCCGCGGTCACCGCGATCATCGCGTTGCACGAACATCCCCGGCTGAAGGCGCTGCTTGCGCGGCGGGAGGAAGGCGGCATGGCCCGGCTCGGCCGCTTCCTCCTTGCGCTGCTGCTGTCCGGGGTGGCGGTGGAACTCGCGCTGGCGCCGATCGCCTTGTTCCATTTTCACAAGCAGGGGCTGTACGGCGCGCTGGCCAACATCGTCGCCATCCCCTTCACGACGTTCGTGGTGATGCCGCTGGAAGCGCTGGCGCTGGCGCTCGACGCGGCCGGGATCGGCGCACCCCTCTGGTGGCTGACCGCCCAGAGCATCGGGCTGCTGCTCCGGCTCGCCCATGGCGTTGCCGACGCCCCCGGCGCCCTGCTGATGCTGCCGACGATGCCGAAAGCTGCGTTCGGGCTGATGGTCGCGGCCGGCCTCATTCTGTGCCTGCTGCGCACGCGTGTGCGCTGGCTCGGGCTCCCGCTGTTCGCCGCCGGCGCCCTGTGGGCGGCCGCCACGCCTCCGCCCGATCTGCTCGTGACCGGCGACGGCCGCCACCTGGCCGTGCGGGACGCGGCCGGCGGCCAAGCTTTGCTGCGTGAGCGGACCGGAGACTATGTGCGCAGCCTGCTCGGCGAGGCCGCCGGCACCGATATGCCGCTGGCCGCGCTCGGCACCCATCCGGATGCGCGGTGCGGGCCGGATGCCTGCTGGGTGGAGTTGCGACGGGACGGGCGCCACTGGCGCCTGCTCGCCACGCGCTCTCCCTATCATCTCCCACCGGGGCCGCTCGCACGGGCCTGCGCTGCCGCCGACATCGTGGTCAGCGACCGGCGGCTGCCGCGGACGTGCCGGCCACGCTGGCTGAAGCTCGATCGGGAGCGGCTGGCGCGCAGCGGCGGCGTCGCGATCCGGCTGGGTGCGCCGCCGCGGCTCGACCAGGTGGCGGACGACCGTGCCGGACACCCGTGGGCGGCCGCCGCGGTTCCACGCCCGGATCAGCCGCCGCCGGGCGCCCGGCTGCCGAGCACCGGGCCATCCTCGCGCGGCGGGGCGGGGTGACGGTCCGCATTCCAGGCGATCCGGTACAGATCGAACCGGCGGTCTGACAGGTTGCGGACTGTCCCTTCCGCGCGCGCCCAGGTGAGATCGGCCAGGTTCACGTCGGCGATGGTCAACGTCTCGATGTTCTCGCTCGCCTCGGCGGCGATGCCGTCGCGGGCGAACGGGAAGTCGCACGGGGTCAGGATGCACGACTGGGCATATTGCACGTCCATGTTCTCGACGCCGGGCAGGTTGCCGACATTGCCGGACAGGACGACGAAGCACTGATTCTCGATCGCGCGGGCCTGGGCGCAGTAGCGCACCCGCATATATCCCTGCCGATTGTCGGTGCAGAAGGGCACGAAGATGATCCGCGCGCCTTGATCGACCAGCCGCCGGGCAAGCTCGGGAAACTCACTGTCGTAGCAGATCAGGACGCCGACCGGGCCGATGTCGGTCTGGATCACGTCGACACTGCTGCCGCCCTTGATTTTCCACCAATAGGCTTCGTTCGGCGTCGGGTGCACCTTCTCCTGGGCATGGACCGATCCGTCGCGCAGGCAGACATAAGCCACGTTCTGCACCGATCCGTCCTCGGTGCGGGTCGGGTGCGATCCGCCGACGATGTTGATGTTGTAGCGCAGGGCCATGCGCGACAGCTCCGCGACCAGCGGCGCGCGGTGCTCAGTCAGCCGGTCGATCGCTTCCCGGGGCGAGAGGGGGCCGCGCTCGAACGACAGCAGCGAAAGCGTGAACAGCTCCGGCAGGACCACAAAGTCTGCGCGGTAGTCTGCTGCAACATCAATGAAATACTCGATGTTCTGTACGAACTCTTCAAAGTTCGCGACGGCGCGCGCCTGGAGCTGGACCGTTGCCAGCCGCACGCTTTCAATGCCGCGCGGCACCCGGAAGCTGGGCGGCTCGGCCGGGTTCACATAGGGATTCCGCCAGACCATCAGCGCCGCGCACCCGCGCGAGGCGCGGTCGGACGGCAGATAGTCGGGCAGCACCCGTTCCGGCAGGAAGCCGTTTGCGATCTGGAAGCCGAGCACCGGATCGCGCTGCCGGCCCTCGCGCACCGCGGCCAGATAGGCGTCCGGCGAGTCGGTCCGGCCGCGCGTCCGGGCGCGGGCATAGCCGGGCATGCGACCGCCGAACACGATGCCGCGCAGCTCCAGCCGCTCGGCGAGCGCGCGCCGCGCCTCGTAGAGCCGCTGGCCGATCCGCAGACCCCGCCGCCGCGCATCGACGGCCGTCTCGATCCCGTACAGCCAGTCGCCGGTCGGGTCGTGTCGGCTGCCGAAGCCGTTGCCGGTGATCGAGGCCCAGTCGTGCGGGCCAAGGGCGACCGCCTCGTCGATGCGGGAGGATGCGCAATAGCCGACGATTTGGCCTTCGTAGACGGCGACGAACTGCCCTTCAGGGAAATTGTTCAGCTGGCCGCGGATTTCGCCCGGACTATACGGTTCCGCCCCGGCATAGGCCTGCGCCGTCAGGGTGAGAATGCCGGGAATGTCGTCGGGCGCTGCCTGGCGGATCTGCAGCTTGGCCGGTGATTTGCGGGGCATGGCGAACGAAACACCTGCGGCGCCCGCTTCGTTCCGGTTCCGGCATCAGCTAGGCAGATTGCTTAGTCTTCCGGCTGAAGTCTCTGAAATTGATGAGGAAGACAGAAAGTCTCGCGAGGTGCTCGGCGACGATGGCGCCGATCCTTGCCATGCCAAAACAAGATCTTTCGTTGCAACCCCGACGAGTCTCGGCTTCACTTCGGCTTTGGGGACTGTTCGGAGTCGCTCGCAGATGCACGACGTACGTCGCGGACAAGCATCACGAGCAGGGGACGAAGCGTGCGTCAACCCGGTGCGAACCGGCGCTGACTGGCAGCGCATGCGCACCGCCACGCTCGAGGATCCCGGCGGGTTTCACGGCGCGATCGCGGCGGCCGAACTGCATTGGTACGTGCCGGCGTGCAATGCCTGGCTCAGCCGGGGGGCGGACGGCCAGTGGCGCGGCTGGGATGCGCGCACCGCAGCCGAGACCGCGCCGGACCTGCCGTCCGGCTTCACGCCCTGGGAAACGGCGTTCGATGCCGCCGATCCGCCCTTCTGGCGCTGGTTTGTCGGCGCCCGCACCAACGCGTGCTTCAACGAAGTCGACCGGCACGTGCTGGCCGGGCATGGTGACGAGCCGGCGCTGATCTTCGAAGGCGATCGCTGGGACATGGCGGCCGAAGACGGTCGCGGCGCGCCGGTCGACTGCTTCACCGTCAGCCGCAAGACGCTGTTGCTGGAAACCGCCAAATGCGCGGTCGCGCTCACCCGGCTGGGGCTGAAGGCGGGTGACCGGATCGCGCTCAACATGCCGTCGATCGTGCCCCAGATCTACTGGACGGAAGCGGCCAAGCGGCTGGGCATCGTCTATACGGCCGTGTTCGGCGGCTTTTCGGACAAGACGCTCAGCGACCGCATCCACGATGCCGGCGCGCGCGTGGTGGTGACGTCCGATGGCAGCTTCCGCAATGCCCAGGTGGCCGCCTTCAAGACGGCCTATACCGATCCCGCGCTGGACAATTTCGTGCCGGTCGCGACCGCGCTCGCGACGCTCGACGGCATGGAGCTGGATCTGGCCGCGGACGACAGGGCAGTGATCCGGACCATCGTCGCCGAAACGCTCGCCGGCGAAGTGACGGTCGAGCGCTCGGACGTGATGCGCGGCGTCGGCCGGGCGCTGACCCGGTTGGGCGAAAGCGGCCGCATCGATGCGGGCGAAGCGGCGCGCGTGCGGATCGCCATCGCCGAGGCGCTGGTCGATCTGCCGCCGCGGGTCGACGCGGTGATCGTCGTCCGCCACACCGGCCAGCCCGATCTGATCTGGCGGCCGGAGCGGGACCGGTGGAGCCATGAACTGACCGACGCGGCGCTGGCCGAGCTGCTAGGACAGGCGCGCGCTGCCGGCTTCGACGTGGCCGACGAAGCGGCGCTGCTGGCGCTCGACGACCGGGATTTCGTCCGCGCGATCTGGGCCGCCGCGCCGCCGCTGGCCGTCGAGGCCGAATATCCGATGTTCCTGATCTACACGTCGGGATCGACCGGCAAGCCGAAGGGCATCGTCCATGTCCATGGCGGCTACACCGCGGGCATTGCCCACACGATGCGGGTCGCCTTCGATGCGCGACCGGGCGATGTCATCTATGTGGTCGCCGATCCCGGCTGGATCACCGGCCAGAGCTATCTGATCTCGGCCGCGCTCACCACGCGCACCACCAGCCTGATCTCGGAAGGATCGCCGGTCTTTCCCCATGCCGGGCGCTTCGCCGCGATGATCGAGCGGCACGGCGTGACCATCTTCAAGGCCGGCGTCACGTTCCTGAAGTCGGTCATGTCCGATCCCCAGAATGTGAAGGATGTCGAACGCTACGACCTGTCCGGCCTGCGGGTCGCCACGTTCTGCGCGGAGCCGACATCGCCCGCGGTCCAGGCCTTCGGCATGGCGCATGTCACGCCCCGCTACATCAACAGCTATTGGGCGACCGAACATGGCGGCATCGTCTGGACCCATTTCCAGGGCAATGCCGATTTTCCGCTGAGCGCGGATGCCCATGCCTATCCGCTGCCCTGGATCGTCGGCGACGTGTGGGTCGAGGACGGCGAGGCCGGCCCGCCGCCGGCAGCCGCGGTGCCGTTCGCGCGGGACGGCAAAGACGGCGTTCGGTTCCGGCCGGCGGTCGATGGCGAAAAAGGCGAGATCGTGATCGCCGCGCCCTATCCCTATCTGGCGCGCACCATCTGGGGCGATGTCGGGCGGTTCAGAGTGGCTGACGGCGCGGTCGACCCCGCCTGGCGCGGCGATGCGGAGCGCTGGGCCGCCGGCTATTGGCGGCGCTGGCAAGGCGCCTGGGCCTATACCCAGGGCGATTTCGCGATCCGGCACCCGGACGGCAGCTTCAGCTTCCATGGCCGCAGCGACGACGTGATCAACGTGTCCGGCCACCGCATGGGCACGGAAGAGATTGAAGGCGCGATCCTCAGGGACAAGGCGCTCGATCCGGACTCGCCGGTCGGCAACGTGCTGGTGGTGGGCGCCCCGCACCGCGAGAAGGGACTGACCCCGCTTGCCTTCGTGGTGCCGGTGGCCGGACGGCGGCTGACGCGGGAGGACCGTCGGCGGCTGGCCGATCTGGTGCGGACGGAGAAAGGCGCCGTCGCCGTGCCGGCGGACTTCATCGAGGTCAGCCAGTTTCCGGAGACCCGCAGCGGCAAATATATGCGGCGGATGGTCCGCGCGCTGGTCGAAGGCGGCGAGGTCGGCGACGCGAGCACGCTGCGCAATCCGGAGGCGCTCGACGAACTCCGCACCGTGATCGCGGCGTGGCAGCGCAAGCAGCGGCTTGCGGACGACCAGACCCTGTTCGAGCGCTACCGCTATTTCCTGATCCAGTATAATCAGGTGGGCACGGGCCGCCGGGTCGCGACCGTCACCGTCACCAACCCGCCGGTCAACGCGCTCAACGAGCGCGCTTTGGACGAGCTGGTGATTGTCGTCGAGCATCTGGCGCGCAAGGAGGATGTCGTGGCGGTGGTGTTCACCGGCCAGGGCACCTCGAGCTTCGTCGCCGGCGCGGACATTCGCGAGATGCTGGAAGACGTTCACAGCCGGGAAGATGCGCGCGTGCTGCCCAACAATGCGCAGCTCGCCTTCGACCGGATCGAGCGGATGGGCAAACCCTGCATCGCCGCCATTCAGGGCGTGGCGCTGGGCGGCGGCATGGAGTTCGCGCTCGCCTGCCACTACCGGGTGGCGGAGCGGGGCTCCCGCTTCGGCCAGCCCGAGATCCGGCTGCGGCTGCTGCCTGGCTATGGCGGGACGCAGCGGCTGCCGCGGCTGCTCGGGGAGAAGCGCGGCGCCGAGGGGGTTCGCGACGCGCTCGACCTGATCCTGGGCGGCCGTTCGATCGACGGCGCGCAGGCAGCCGCGATGGGCATCGTCGAACGGCTGGTGGACGAGAGCGAGGATGCGCTGTCGGCCGCGCATGCGGCGGTGCGGGAATGGGTGCGGGACGGCGCCGCCACGCCTCTCGGCCAGGCCTTCGCCGCTCGTCAGGCGATGCGCGCGCGCTGGGAGAGCGCCGCGGACGTGGACCTCGATGCCGTGCTTGCCGATGCGTTCCTCGTCCGCATCCAGCGCCAGCTCGCCTGGGCCGGGCGCGGGCAGGCGGGCGCGCGCGCGATCGAAGCCGTGCGCACCGGTCTTGAACAGGGCATGACGGCCGGGCTGGAGTGGGAAGCCGCGCTGTTTGCCGAAGCGATCGTCGATCCGGACGGCGGCAAGACCGGCATCCGCCAGTTCCTGGACAAGACCAGCCCGCCCCTGCCGGTCCGGCGGGACGGCGTGATCGACTATGCCGCTGTCGCCGATCAGGGCGCGGCGCTCGAGCAGGCGGGCGAGTTGCTGCCGCGCGGGGCGCCATTCTATCCGGGAGTCACGCCGCTCCCGGCCTGGCAATATGCGTGGGGCGTCGCCCGCGACCCGGAGACCGGCGCGCCGCGCCACGGCCCGCCCGGCAGCCATGAACGCGAGATGATCGTGCCGGTCGCCGCGCCGGGGCCGAACGACGCGCTCCTCTACATGCTGACCAGCGAAGTGAACTTCAACGACATCTGGGCGATCACCGGCATCCCGGTCTCGCCCTTCGACAGCCATGAAGAGGATTTCCAGACGACCGGATCGGGCGGGCTCGGCCTCGTCGCCGCGCTCGGCAGCGAGGCGCGGCGCGAGGGACGGGTGAAGGTCGGCGATCTGGTCGCCGTCTATTCGGGCACGAGCGCCCTTCTGTCCCCGCTTGCCGGCAACGATCCGATGTATGCCGGCTTCGCGATCCAGGGCTATGAGACGGAAACCGGCAGCCACGCCCAGTTCCTGGTGGTCCAGGCGCCGCAGCTGCATGCGGTGCCGCCCGATCTGACGCTCGAACAGGCCGGCAGCTACATCCTCAATCTCGGCACCATTTCCCGCTGCCTGTTCACGACGCTCAAGATCGCGCCCGATCGCACGATCTTCGTCGAAGGTGCGGCGACCGGAACGGGGCTCGACGCGCTGCGCTCCGCGGCGCGGGCGGGGCTGCGCGCGACCGGCCTCGTGTCCAGCGACGCGCGCGCGGACTTCGTCTCGGCGCAAGGTGCGGTGGGGGCGATCAACCGCAAGGACCCGCGCTTTGCCGGCCTGTTCACCGTCGTGCCCGAAGCGCCGGAAGCGGCGCGGGCATGGGAGGAAGCGGGAGCGTCCATCCTCCAGGCCTATCGCGACCTGAACGGCGGCCTGCTTGCCGACTATGTCGTCAGCCATGCCGGCGAAACGGCGTTTCCGCGCAGCTTCCAGCTGCTCGCCGAAGGCGGCACGCTCGCTTTCTACGGCGCGTCGTCCGGCTATCATTTCAGCTTCATGGGCAAGCCCGGCGCGGCGCCTCCCGAGGAGATGCTGCGCCGTGCCGATGTCCATGGCGGCGAAAGCGTGCTGGTTTTCTACGGCCCGCGCAGCCGGGCGCTGCTCGACGAGACCGGGCTCGAGATGATCGAGGCAGCGAAGCGCTTCCGCGCCCGCACCGTCGTCGCGACGACGACGGACGGGCAGCGGGAATTCCTCCAGTCGCTGGGTCTCGAGGACGCGATCGAGGGGATCGTCAGCCTGGAGACGCTGAAGCGCCGCGAAGGCGCGGCGTTCGACTGGCCGGACACGCTGCCGCGCCTGCCCGATGCGAAAGCGGACATCGACGCCTTCAAGGCTGCGGTCCGCGACTATCAGGATCGGGTGATGAAGCCGTTCGGATCGGCGGTCGGCCGCATCCTCCGTTCGCCCGACAATCCGCGCGGCAGCCCCGATCTGGTCTTCGAACGGGCCGCGCAGGACACGCTTGGCGTGTCGACGGCGCTCGTCAAGCCGTTCACCGGCCGGGTCGTCTATTGCGAGGACCTGCACGGCCAGCGCTTCACATTCTACGCGCCGCAGGTCTGGACGCGGCAGCGGCGCATCGTGATGCCCACCGCCGAGATTCGCGGCACCCATTTGTGCAACGCCTATGAAGTGTCCCGGATGAACGACATGGTGTCGGCCGGGCTGCTGGACGTCACCGAGCCGATGGTGGTGCCCTGGGCGGGCCTGCCCGAGGCGCATCAATCGATGTGGGACAACCGACATTCCGGAGCGACCTATGTCGTCAACCACGCGCTCCCCGCGCTCGGCCTCAGGAGCCGCGACGAACTCCTCGAACTCTGGGCGGCGCGGCAAGGAGAGGGAGGCTAGGATGGCGAAGGAACGGACGGCTGCCGGCGCGGCAGCGGCGCTGGCGGGCGGCGGCCGCCTTGCCGGCAAGATCGCGGTGGTGACCGGTGCTGCCGGCAACATCGGCGGCCACATCGTCCGCCACTATCTGGGCGAAGGCGCGACCGTGGTGATGACGGGGCGCAGCGCCGAGCGGATCGAGGCCGCGGCCCAGGCCGCGCGCGCCGAGGCGCGGGTCGAGGACGCCCGTGTCGCCTCCGTCGTGCTGGATGGCGCCGATCCGGATTCGGTGCGCGCCGGCATTGCCGACATCGTCCGGCGGTTCGGCCGCATCGACATCCTTGTGAACAATGCCGGTTCCGCCGGCCCCAAAGTGCCGCTCGAGCAACTGCCGCTCGATGCGGCGGACCTCGCCGCGCTGCAGAAGGCAGGATCGACCGACAGCGAGACTGTCGGTCAGGCCATCCGCAACATCTTCGGCGTCGCCTGGAACGTCACGCGCGCGGCCGCCGCGGCGATGCCGGAAGGCGGCTCGATCATCAACGTGTCGACGATCTTCTCACGCACGCCCTATTATGGCCGGACCGCCTATGTGGTGCCGAAGGCGGCGATGAATGCCTGGTCGCGCGAGCTGTCGCTGGAGCTCGGGCCGAAGGGCATCCGCGTCAATCTGGTCTATCCCGGGCCCATCGCGAGCGAGCGGATCCGCTCCGTGTTCCAGGCGATGGACCGCATGCGCGGCGACGAGCCCGGGACAACGGCCGACCAATTCTTCGGGCTGATGGCGCTCGAGCGAGGCGTGGGCGGGGCGCCCAAGGCCAAGACGTTTCCGACGCCCGAGGATGTTGCGCGGACCTGCGTGTTCCTCGGCTCGGACGAAAGCGCCGCCTATACCGGCCACGAATTCGAAGTGACGCACGGCATGACGGTGCGCAAGGAATCGCGCGCCACCTATCTCGCCCGGCCGACGATGCGGTCGATGGACGGGCAGGGGCTGGCCGTGCTCATTGCCGCCGGCGATGCGTGGGAGGACGCGCTCGAGATCGCCCGCGTCCAGATCGCCTGCGGGGCGGACGTGCTGCTTGGCCTCTCCCGGCAGGCGGACGTCGCGATCGCCGAGGCGCGGGCGAAGGCGGAAGCGATCGGGGAGCGGCTGCGCATCACCCGCTTCGCCCGCACCGAGCCGGCGCAGATGGAACAGGCGCTCGCCGATTACACCAGGGCCGTGCGCCCGATCACCGCGGCGATCTTCATGCCCTATCACGCGCCGGGCGAGTTCGCTGGCCCGCTGACCGAAGCGGACGACGGGCTGATCGAACGGTTCATGGATGTCGAGCTCGCAGGCGCAATCGGTCTTGCCCGGACGCTCAGCCGCTACTGGAAGCAGCACGATGCCTTGCTGCAGGAGCCGCGCTTCGTGTTCCTGACCAACCCCGCCGACGGCGCCGGCGACGTCTATGCGAACATCATGCGGGCGGCTCGTGAGCAGCTGATCCGCATCTGGCGGGACGAAAGCCGCATCGATGTCGCGCATGGGCGGCGGCGGCAGGCCGAATGGGGCAACCAGATCGTCCGCTTCGCCAATGACGAAGCGGAGAACATCCGCTTCACCGCCGGCCATGCCGCCCGGATTCTCCTGAAGGAATCGAAGCTCAGCGAGATCAACCTCTATGTGCCGCCGTCGATCGGCGAAGCGACCGGTGCGCGCAAGGCGATGCCCGGTTTCTCGGAGAACATCACGGGGCTGCATCTCGGCAAGGTTGCGCTGATCACCGGCGGTTCGGCCGGCATTGGCGGGCAAGTGGCGCGGCTGCTGGCGCTGGCCGGCGCGAAAGTGATGATGGTCGCGCGGCGCGAAAGCGAGCTGGCGGTCGCGCGGGCGCGGATCGTCGCCGAGCTTGAAGACATCGGCTTTGCCGGTGTCGAGCGGCGGGTCCAGACGATCACCGGCGACGTCGCTGATTTCGAATCGCTGCGGCGCGCGGTGGACGAGACGATCGCGCAGTTCGGACGCATCGACTATCTGATCAACAATGCCGGCGTCGCCGGTGCCGAGGACATGGTCGTCGACATGGACGTCGATGCCTGGACCCATACGCTCGATGCCAATCTGGTCAGCAACTATGTGCTGATGCACCATGTCGTGCCGCGCATGAAAAGCCAGGGCAGCGGCTATGTGCTGAACGTGTCGAGCTATTTCGGCGGCGAGAAATATCTTGCCGTTGCCTATCCGAACCGTGCCGATTACGCCGTTTCGAAAGCCGGACAGCGCGCGATGGTCGAAGCCCTTGCCCGCTATCTCGGCCCCGAGATCCAGTTCAACGCGATCGCCCCCGGCCCCGTCGCCGGCGATCGGCTGGCGGGCACTGGCGGGCGGCCCGGCCTGTTCGAGCGGCGCGGCAAGCTGATCCTCGAGAACAAGCGGCTGAACGCGATCCATGCCGCCGTCATCAAGGCGCTGCGGCGCGGCGCCCGGGTCGAGGAAGTGCTGAAGCGGCTCGCCCGCAACGACACCGTGCGGATGAGCCACGACACCAACACGCCGCGCGAGCTCCGCGATCTGGCGCTCGCCTGCGCACGCGAAGGCGACGGCGTGTGCAGCTGGGACCGTTTCCTGCTGACCCCGTCGCTGGCCGGCCGGCTGATCGGGCGGTTGCGGCGCGGCGGCTATTTCCTCGACTCGCCGGAATGGAGCGCGCTGCCCGACACGCCGGCCGCGAACAGCGGCTGGCTGCTCCGTCTGCCGCCGGAGGACGCGCCGTTCCTGCCGGCCGACCGGATCCGGGCCGAGGCCGAAAAAGTGGGCAGCGGCGTCTTGAGCCAGCTCTATCTCGGCCGGATGCCAACCGAAGCCGATGTCGCCCAGGCGACGGTGTTCTTCCTGGCCGACCGGGCGGTCTCCGGCGAGACGTTCATGCCCTCGGGCGGGCTCAACGTCGAACGCTCGACCACCGAACGCGAATTGTTCGGCAGCCCCAAGCAGGAACGGCTGGAACGGATGCGCGGGCGGACCGTCTGGATCGTCGGCGAGCATCTGACCGACTATCTGGCGGAAACGGCGCGGGAGTTCGTCGCCGAATGCCATGTCGCCCGGGTGGTGATGATCACCCGCAGCGAGGAGGGGGCGGATCGGCTGCGCGACCAGATGGCGGACATTCCGGCCGAATGCCTCGAGTGGATCGTCGCCCGGGACGGCATCGAGGCGGCGATGGACCATGGCTTCCGTCACTGGGGACGGCCGATCACTTTGGTCTCGACGCCCTTTGAGCCGCTGCCGAGCCAGCTGTTCGAGGCGGAGGAGCCGCTGACGCCCGCGGCCTTTCGCGGCGTCGTCGACGCGAACCTCACCCATCATTTCCGCGTCTGCCGCAAGGCGTCGCTCTATGACGGCTGTCAGCTGGTGCTGGTGTCGCCGGACGTGCCGATGGGCGATCGAAGCCCGGCCTTTGCGCTCGCCAACTTCCTGAAGACCACCCTCCATGCCTTCACCGCCACCCTCGCGGTCGAGAATGAGCGGCTGGTCCACGACGTGCCGGTCAACCAGATCAACCTCACCCGGCGGGTCAGGTCGGAAGAGCCCCGCGATCTGGAGGAGCATCTGGAGGAAGTGAAGCGGTTCGCCCGCGCCGTGCTGCTGGTTGGCGCGCCGCTCCCCGACGCGGAGGATTCACGCTACCGGGCGCGCATCTACCGCGGCATGTCGATGACGGTATGATCGAGTTCCTGCCCTTCGAAAAGTCGGTCGAGGCGCTGGTGCGGAGCGCGCAGGCGCTGCGCGAGGTGCCGGGGCAGGAAAGCGAGGCGGCGCTGCTCGACGAGCGCGCCGCCCGGCAGCTCGCCTATCTTTACGGCCGCCTGACGCCGTGGCAGCGCACCCAGGTGGCGCGGCATCCCGGCCGGCCGCATTTCCGGCATTTCGTCGCCGGGCTGTTCGAGGATTTCATGCTGCTGGCCGGCGATCGCAGCTTCGCCGACGATCCGGCACTGCTCGGCGGGCTCGCGCGCTTCAACGGGCGCAGCGTGGTCGTGATCGGCCACGCCAAGGGTGAGGACACCGTCACCCGGCTGCGCCATAATTTCGGCATGGCGCGGCCCGAAGGATATCGCAAGGCCGTGCGGCTGATGGACCTCGCCGATCGCTTCCGCCTGCCGGTGATCAGCCTGGTCGACACGCCGGGCGCCTTTCCCGGCATCGACGCGGAGGAGCGCGGGCAGGCCGAAGCGATCGCCCGCGCAACCGAGCGCTGCCTGTCCCTGGGCGTGCCGATGCTGGCGGTCATCACCGGCGAAGGCGGCTCGGGCGGCGCCGTCGCCATCGCCAGTGCCGACCGCGTCGTGATGCTGGAACATGCCGTCTATTCGGTGATCAGCCCGGAAGGCTGCGCGTCGATCCTGTGGCGCAGCCCCGCCCACGCATCCGACGCGGCCGCGGCGATGCGGATCACGGCGGGGGATCTGCTGCGGCTCGGCGCGATCGACCGCATCGTCTATGAGCCGCCAGGCGGCGCGCACCGCGATCCCGCCGAGGCGATCCGCCGCGTGGCGACCGCGATCGGCGAGGAGCTGGCGACGCTTGCGCACCGGACGCCGGATGACCTGCGGCGGGAGCGCCGCCGCAAATTCCTTGAAATGGGCCGGGCTGCCTGAGCGCTTTTTCTGACGTCCGACCCTTTGTTCTTTGCATCCGCACACTTGCCAGCGGGTGATTGGTGTGCACAACTCACCCCAAGAACAGCGGGAGGAACAAATGCTGAGAATCGGGCGGCGGGCGCTGATGGCGCTCGCCTTGTGCGGAACGGCCGCGTCGGCCGAGACGGCCGATGAACTGGTCGCCAAGCATGTCGAGGCGCGCGGTGGTGCCGCGGCACTTGCGGCGATCACGTCGTTGCAGTTCGAGGGAAAGCTGTTGTTCCCCGGCGATTTCGAACTGAGCTATAAGGAAGTGCGCGCGCGTCAGGCGAAGGGCGCCTCGACTCGGGTCGATGCGACACTGCAGGGCTTGACCCTGGTCCAGGCCTATGACGGCACGACCGGCTGGCGCATCAATCCGTTCCAGGGCCGCCGCGACGCCGAGCAGATGTCCGCCGATGAAGCGCGCTCGCTGGCCGACCAGGCCTCGATCGAAGGGCCGCTGCTGACCGCTCGGGCCGACGGATCGACCGTCAGCTATCTCGGCCGCGAGGATTTCGACGGCACCAGCACCTACAAGATCAAGGTGGCGCAGAAGGATGGCGACGAGTTCGTCTATCTGCTCGAGCCCGAGACGATGTTGACGATCAAGATGACCGAGACGCGGCGGGTCCGCGGCGCCGAGCAGGTCAGCAATTACGAACTTGGCGATTACGAGAAAGTGGCGGGGGTGTATTTCCCGATGTCGATCGAGAGCTGGCAGGGCAGCGCGTCCGGCGAGCGACAGCGCGTGACGATCGAGAAGGCGGCGGCGAATGTCGACGCCGGCCCCGATCTGTTCGCCCAGCCCACCACTCCCAACGCGAAGTGATCCCCATGCGCCATCTGCTCCTCATCACCTCCGCCATGCTGGCCGCCGCGCCGGCGCTCGCCCAGTCGCGCCCGGCCACGCCGGTCGCCGATTCGGCCGCCATTTCCGGGCTCGGCATCCGCAATGTCGGCTCCGCCCAGATGTCGGGCCGCATCGCCGCCCTTGCCGCCCACCAGGAAAAGGACGGCAAGGTCACCATCTATGTGGGCGCGGCCTCGGGCGGCGTCTGGAAGTCCGAAGACGGCGGCACCAGCTTCCGGCCGATCTTCGACAAGCAGCCGGTCCAGTCGATCGGCGCGGTCGCGCTCGATCCGCGCGATTCGAAGATCCTGTGGGTCGGCACCGGCGAGAGCTGGACGCGCAATTCGGTCTCGATCGGCAATGGCGTCTATCGGACCACCGATGGCGGCCAGACCTGGACGCATCTCGGCCTGCCGGGGACGGAGCGGATCTCCCGCATCCTCATCCATCCGAAGGACGGCAACACGGTCTATGTCTGCGCGCCGGGGCCGCTCTGGTCGGACTCCAGCGAGCGCGGCCTCTACAAGACCACTGATGGCGGCAAGACCTGGGCACAGGTGCTGAAGGGCGCCAACCTCTCGACCGGCTGCGGCTCGGTCGACATGGATCCGACCAACCCGGATCATCTGATCGCCAGCACCTGGGATTTCCGCCGCAAGGGCTGGACCTTCCGCTCGGGCGGCGACGGCCCGGACGCGCCGTCGGGCAGCCGGCTGATGGAAAGCTTGGACGGCGGCCGCACCTGGACCGACATGAGTGCCGACACGCGCAAGGGTCTGCCGAAGCAGCCCTGGGGCCGCATCGAGGCCGTGTTCGCGCCGTCCAACCCGAAGCAGATCTATGCGGTCGTCGAAAACGTCCGGCCGGCGCTGTTCGTGTCGGAAGACGGCGGCAAGACCTTCGAGGAGCGGGACCGCAGCCAGGGGATGGTCTGGCGTCCCTTCTATTTCAGCAAGATCGTGGTCGATCCGAAGAACGACAAGCGGCTGTTCAAGATGGGGCAGCGGCTGATCGCGTCGGAAGACGGCGGCAAGAGCTTCGCCGATTCGGCTGGGTCCAGCCATGGCGACTGGCATGACGTCTGGATCAATCCGACCAACACCAGCCATGTGCTGGGCGCGGATGACGGCGGGCTGTGGATCAGCACCGACGGCGGCAACAAGTGGGAATATTCGAAGAACCTGCCGCTCAGCCAATTCTATCATGTGAGCGTCGATGACCGCGATCCCTACCAGGTCTATGGTGGCCTGCAGGACAACTCGTCCTGGGTCGGCGATCAGGAATATCCGGGCGGCGTCTCCAACAGCCGCTGGGAGAATCTCTATGGCGGCGACGGATTCTGGGTGTTCTCGGATCCGGCTGATCCGGACTATGTCTATGCGGAGTATCAGGGCGGCAATCTCGCCCGGATCAACCGCAAGACGCTCCAGTCCCGCTTCATCCAGCCGGCCGCCGGCTACAAGGAAAAGCTGCGCTGGAACTGGAACGCGCCGCTGCATCTGAGCCCGCACGAAAAGGGCACTCTCTATATCGGTTCGCAATATCTGTTCCGGACCCGCGATCAGGGCCGGACCTGGGACCGCATCTCGCCGGATCTGACGACCAACGATCCGGCCAAGCAGCAGCAGGAGCAGTCTGGCGGCATCACCGTCGACAATTCGGCCGCCGAGATGCACACGACCATCTATTCGATCTCGGAAAGTCCGCGGACCGCCGGCGAGATCTGGGTCGGGACCGACGACGGCAATGTCCAGCTGACCCGCGATGGCGGCCGGAACTGGACCAACGTGACCGCCAATCTGAAGCTGCCGAAGGACAGCTGGATCAGCTGGGTCGAGGCGAGCCGCCACACGCCCGGCACCGCCTATGTGACGGTCGACCGGCACATGACGGGAGACATGGCGCCTTATCTGTTCAAGACGAGCGACTGGGGCCGCACCTGGAAGCCGCTGATCGGCGCGAAGACGCCGGGCGTGCGCGGCTATGCCCATGTGGTGCGGGAAGACCGGCTGAATCCCGGCCTGCTCTATGTCGGCACCGAATTCGGCATGTTCGCTTCGCTGGACGGCGGCACCAACTGGGCCCAGTTCAAGCCGGGCAACTTCCCCGACGTCGCGGTGCGCGACATCGCGATCCAGGAGCGCGACGATGATCTGGTGCTCGCGACCCATGGCCGCGGCATCTGGGTGATCGACGATGTCAGCCCGC
>ERZ1066122.1390-NODE-1390-length-19623-cov-8.951911_pt1 | contig 19623 bp, 15 predicted proteins | sample MGYA00382769_ERZ1066122 | MGnify/ENA primary metagenome ERZ1066122 (study PRJEB33369, sample SAMEA5778352) | biofilm metagenome | biome: Industrial cooling water; feature: Water cooling tower basin; material: Biofilm | place: United Arab Emirates | collected... | reverse complement strand
CCAGCCCGACCTTTGCCCGATGGAAATCCCCGCCGAGCTGCCCGCCGCTTCTGCCGCCCCCGCCGAAAACCCGTTCGAGCAATTCAAGCTCAACCGGCAGTTGTTCAATGCCGTGGCGGCGCTTGGCTACCGCGAGCCGACGCCCGTGCAGCGCCGGGCCATTCCGCTGCTGCTGGCGGGGCACGACCTGCTCGGTATCGCCCAGACCGGCACCGGCAAGACGGCCGCCTTCGGCCTGCCGCTGCTGATGAAGGTGAAGTACGCGCAGGGCACCCACCCGCGCGCCGTGGTGCTGGCACCCACGCGCGAGCTGGTCATTCAGCTCACCGACCATCTGCGGGCACTCGGGCAGTTTACCGATTTACGGTTCGCGGCGCTCTACGGCGGCCTGGGGCCGAAAGCGCAGGCCGAGCTGCTGGCGGGCGGCATCGACATCGCAGTGTCCACCCCTGGGCGGCTGTGGGAGCTGTACTCGGCCCAGAAAGTGGTGCTGAAAGAGGTGCGGACGCTCGTGCTCGACGAAGCCGACCGGATGCTCGATATGGGCTTCGCGCCGCAAATCCGGCGGCTGCTCGAAGTGCTGCCGCGCAAGGGGCGCCAAAACGCGCTCTTCTCGGCCACGATGCCCGAGCGCGTGGTGAAGCTCAGCGAGGAGTTTCTGGAGATGCCGCAGCGCGTGGAAATCAGTCAGCAGGCCACCCCCGCCGAAACCGTCAGCCAGACGCTCTACCGCACACCCAACAACGCCACCAAGCTGGCTGTGCTGCGCGCCCTGATGCTGGCCGGCGGCGAGCCTGGCCCCGACGCGCCGCCCACCGCGTGGGTGCGGGTGCTGGTGTTTGCGCGCGCCAAGCCCACGGTGGAGACTATCGCCGAAGCTCTGCGCGCCGCCAAGCTCGGGCCGGTGCGGGTGCTGCACGGCAACAAAGGCCAGAACACCCGCCTCAACGCGATGGACGACTTCCGCGCGGGCCACGTGCGGGTGCTGGTGGCGACCGACGTGGCCGCGCGCGGCATCGACGTGTCGGGCGTGTCGCACGTGGTCAATTTCGACGTACCCGCTTCGTATGACGACTACGTTCACCGCATCGGCCGCACTGGCCGGGCGGGGCTGGCGGGCACCAGCATCACCTTCGCCACGCCCGCCGACTCGTGGCACATCCGCAACATCGAGGCGCTGATTCGCCAGCCGATTCCGATGAGCGAGCTGCCCGCCGGCATCACTCCCAGCGCCACGCCCCACGACGAAGCCCAGGCCCAGGCGCGCGAAATCGACCATCAGAAACGCCTCGCCGACCCCGAGTTCAAAGGCGCCTTCCACGAAAAGGAATTGCCGCTGCACAAGCAAATCGACAAGCGCACCGGCAAGCTCTACGACGACGAAGCCTTGAAGCGCAAGCGCGTACGGCGCTCCGGCTCGCAGCGCAACACCACGAAAGGCAACAAGCCGCGCCGGTAGGACTGGCTGGGCTGGAGCGCGGCGCCGGCAGCCCGCCTGGGAGCACCGCGCTCCGGCGCGGCGTCACTCCTACCGGCGCCGCGCTGGGGCGCGGTGCTCCAGGGCCTACTGTACCACCACGCGCCGCGTCCGCACGGCGCCGCCTTGCTCGGCGCGGAGCACGTACAGCCCGGCGGGCACCGCCGGAGGCGCCCACCCGGCTGCGTCACCCTCGGGCATCACCGTAGTGGTTTGCACGGCGCGGCCGAGGCCGTCGAGCAGCGTCAGGCGGGCGGGGGCATCGGCGGCGAGCCCGGCAATGGTGAGGCGCTCGGCGGGGGCTACGTGGGTGGGATAGACGCGGAAAGCGTCGTCGAGCGCGACCTCATCGGCCCGCCCCATCACGGGCGTGGGGCCGAGCGACGCCGTGAACACCTCGCCCCCACCGCGCGAAGTCAGCGCGGGTTGGGTGCCGAACCGGACGCTGCCGTTGCCGGTGGCACCCCCGAGGTAGCCGATTACGTGGCTGGCACCGGTGGCATCGACGGCAATCCCCTGACCAATGCCGACATCGTTGTTGGGACGGGTGCCGCCCGCCTGCCCCGTGCCGACCAGCTCGCCGGTGGTGGTGCGGTAGCGCGCCACGAACACATCGGCAAAGCCGCTCGCGGTGAGGGTGGCTGGCGTAGGAGCAATGCCATCGGCCAGCTCAAGAGTACCCGAGAAGCCGCCCGTGATGTGCACGGCGCCCGCGCCCAGCGCCACGCCGTAGGTGCCGGAGTTTTGGTTGCTGCCCGCGCCGCGCACCCACCGCACGGCGCCCGCCGCGTCGTAGGCAGTCAGGTAGCCGAAGTAGCCGAGGCTGGTATTGGCAAGCGACGTGGTGCCGATGGTAAGAGTGGATGCATCCGTCTCGCCCACTACGTAGCACTCGCCCGAAGGCGCCACGGCCAGGCCATAGGGCAATGTTTCGGCGGCGCTGGTGCCGGTGATGGCTCGCACCCACTGCGGCGTACCGCTCGCGCTGAACCGCGCCACGTAGGCATCCTTGGCGCCGCTGCCGGTGAGGGTGGTGTTGCCGATGGTGAGGCTGTTGTTGAAACCACCGGCCACGTAGTAGTCGCCGGTGGCACTCACGCCTACGTACGCGGCCTCATCGGTACCGGCGCCGCCAAACTGCCGCGCCCAGCGCGGGGCGCCGGACACATCGAACGACACCACGAAGGCATCGGAAGTGCCGACGCTATGCAGTTGGGCGGTGCTGAACGCGATATGCCCGTCGAAGGAGCCGGCCCAGTACAGGTTGTTGTTGGCGTCGAAGGCCAGCCCGGCGCCGGAGCTGCTGCCGCCCGACCCCACGGGGGATTGGGCGGCGATGGGCGCCCGCAGCCAGCTCAGGGTGCCGGCCGCGTCGTAGCGCAGGAGTACGGCTGAGCCATCAGGCCCGGCGGGCGTCACGGTCTGGCCGTCGAACGTAGCCTGGGCTGACCCACCGATGGAGACGCTCACGTAGCAGTTGCCGGCCGCATCAACGGCAATGGCGGTGCCTGCGTCGAAGTCATTGCCGCCGCCACCGCGCAGCCACAGCAGCGCGCCGGTAGGGCCGTATTTGGCCACGAACACGTCGGAGCCGCCCTGACTGGTGAGCGAAGCAGCGCCGAATTGGGCCGTAGACCCTTCAAAATAGCCTGTGACGTAGGTATTACCCGCCGCATCGACGGCCACGGCGGAGGCGTCGTCGTAGTCGGCAGAGCCGCCGGCGGCGGCCCATTGCCACGACGCAGCCGGCGTTTGTGCCCCGGCTGGGGCGGTGATGAGAGCTGTTGCCGCCACGGCGGCACTCAGGAGGAAGAAGCGAGAGCGAAGAGCGTGTCGCATAGAAAGGGAAGCAGGGAGTCGGCAGGAAAAATAGACCCGCCGCCGTGCCCCGGACGCCTGAACGGGGGTAACCGTTGCTTGGGGGGGGTAAAAACATCAGGATGGGAGAGACGCATCCTTGCGTCTCCTCTGCTCAGCCCGGCAGCACGGGACGCCCAACCGCCGTGGCCAAACCGCCGTCGCCGAGTGGTACTCGGCGTTACGTGGCTCAATCTCCTCACCGCCCGAACCTCCACCGACTCTCAGGCGTTTCGGCAGGCTGCCCGCGCCGGTCGTACGTTCGCGGCGCCAAGCGACTTTTTTTACGTCTATGCCCGATTTTCAGCTCGTTTCCGATTTTCAGCCGATGGGCGACCAGCCGCGCGCCATCGAGCAGCTTGTGAGTGGCCTGAAACGCGGCGAGGCGGCGCAGGTGCTGCTGGGCGCCACCGGCACCGGCAAAACCTTCACGATGGCCAACGTGGTGGCCAGGACGCAGCGGCCGGCGCTCGTGCTGTGCCACAACAAGACGCTGGCGGCGCAGCTCTACGGCGAATTCAAGGCATTTTTTCCGAACAACGCCGTCGAATATTTTATTTCCTACTACGACTATTATCAGCCCGAAGCGTATTTGGCGGCTTCGGATACGTTCATCGAGAAAGACCTCGCCATCAATGAGGAAATCGAAAAATTGCGCCTGCACTGCACGTCGGCGCTGTTGAGCGGGCGGCGCGACGTGATCGTGATCGCATCGGTATCGTGCATTTACGGCATCGGCAACCCCGAGGAATTTGGCAAAAACGTGCTCGCCCTGCGCGTGGGGCAGCGGCAGAGCCGGCAGAATTTTCTGCACGCGCTGGTGCAGATTTTATATTCCCGGACGGAAGTGGAATTTTCGCGCGGCACCTTCCGCGTGAAGGGCGACACGGTGGATATTTTTCCGGCGTACGCCGATTATGCCTACCGATTTATTTTCTTCGGCGATGAAATCGAGGCGATTCAGAAAATCGACCCCGAAACCGGCAAGCGCACCTCCGACGAAACCGACGTGGCGATTTACCCCGCCAACCTGTTCGTGACCTCGCCCGACGTGCTGCAACAGGCCGTGCGCGAGATTCAGCACGATATGCTGGCGCAGGAAATATATTTCGAGCGCAACGACCGGCCCGTTGAGGCCAAGCGCATCAAGGAGCGGACGGAGTTTGACCTGGAGATGATTCGGGAACTGGGTTACTGCTCGGGCATCGAAAACTATTCGCGCTATTTCGACCGCCGCAACCCCGGCTCGCGGCCGTTCTGTCTGCTTGATTATTTCCCCGACGATTACGTGCTCATCGTCGATGAAAGCCACGCCACAATGCCGCAAATCCGCGCGATGTGGGGCGGCGACCGCGCGCGCAAAGTGCAGCTCATCGACTACGGCTTCCGCCTGCCGAGCGCGATGGACAACCGGCCGCTTACGTTCAACGAGTTCGAGTCGATGTTTCGGCAGGCGGTGTACGTGAGCGCCACGCCCGCCGACTACGAGCTGGAGTTGGCCGGCGGCGTGGTGGTCGAGCAAATCATCCGGCCGACGGGCCTGCTCGACCCGGAAATCGAGGTGCGCCCGAGCATCAATCAGATCGATGATTTACTCGATGAGGTCGATAACCGCATCAAGATGGGCGACCGGGTGCTGGTGACGACCCTCACCAAGCGGATGGCCGAGGAGCTGAGCAAGTATATGGAGCGGCTCAACATCAAGGTCGAATACATTCACTCGGAGGTGAAAACCCTCGATAGAGTGGAGATTCTGCGCCGGTTGCGGCTGGGCGAAATCGACGTGTTGGTCGGCGTCAATCTGCTGCGCGAGGGGCTTGACCTGCCCGAAGTGAGCCTCGTAGCCGTGCTCGACGCCGATAAGGAAGGCTTCCTGCGCGACCAGCGCTCGCTGATTCAGACGACGGGCCGCGCCGCGCGCAACGAGCGCGGCAAGGTCATCCTCTACGCCGACCGCATCACCGGCTCGATGCAGCGCACCATCGACGAAACGAACCGCCGCCGCACCACCCAGATGGCCTACAACGAGGCGCACGGCATCGTGCCGCGCACGGTGTACAAGTCGCGCGAGGCGATTCTGGGCCAGACCTCCCTCTCCGACAACCGCCGCCCGGAGCCGGTGCTGTACGCCGACTCCGACGCCACACCCCTCGCGCTCGCCGCCGAGCCGGTAGTGGCCGCGATGGGCCGCGACGAACTCGAGAAGCTCATCCAGAAAACCGAGAAGCAGATGGCGGCAGCGGCCAAAGACCTCGATTTCCTGCAAGCCGCGAAGCTCCGGGACGAAATCGCGGTGTTGCGCGAGATGATGAAGCAGAAGCGGGGGTAGGCCTCTACCGCGTCGGCAGCTACTCTTTCAGCACTGCCAGCAGCAGCGCCGTCAGGCGCGGCTCCGCCTCGGCGGCAGCCGCGAAGATTTCCGGCAGCGTCACGGGGCGCAGTCGCGCCGGGTCGCAGAGGTCGGTGATGACCGACGCCGCCAGCACCGGCAGGCCCGCGTGGCGCGCCGCGATGACCTCGGGCACGGTGCTCATTCCTACGGCGTCGGCGCCGATGAGGCGCAGGTAGCGGTACTCGGCGGGGGTTTCGAGCATCGGGCCGGGTACGCTCGCGTACACGCCCTGGCGCACCCGCGCGCGGTGGCCGAGGCGGTCGGCGGCGGCGCACGCGTGTGCCAGCAGGCCGGGGTCGTAGGCGGCGAACATATCGGGGAAGCGCGGCCCGAGCGCCGCCTCGTTCGGCCCGATCAGCGGGTTGCCGGGCTGGAGGTTGATGTGGTCTTCGATCAGCATCACGTCGGCGAGTTGAAACTCGGGGTTGAGGCCGCCGGCGGCGTTCGAGATGAAGAGTTGCTCGGCCCCCAGCGCCTTCGCCACGCGCACCGGCAGGGCCACCTGCGCCATCGAGTAGCCTTCGTAGAAATGAAAGCGCCCCTGCCACACCGCCACCGGCTGCCCGCCCAACTGCCCGAGCAGCAACCGCCCGGCGTGGCCCTCGACGGTGGCCGCCGGAAAGTGCGGCAGGTCGGCGTAGGCGATGTCGTGCTCTACCGCCACTTCCCGCGCCAGCCCGCCGAGGCCCGTCCCCAGAATGATGCTCGTGCGCGGGCGGAAAGCGCCGGCGCGCGCCCTGATGGCGGCCACGATGTCGTGCAGGGGTAGGGTCATATCGTCGTCTGCCGGCTGTGCCGGTGGGCCTTGTTGCCCGCGTGGCGGGGCCGGGGCGCGTAAAGATGCGGCCCGCGGCGGGGCAGTCCTGCATTCACCGACCAAATCGGCCCTTTCACCGAACCGACTGCCCGGTTGGCCGAAAACCGTTTTGTTGCTTTTCGGCGGCCCGCCACCTTTGTTGCGTAATCGGCTGGTGCGGCTTGCATCGCTACGCCCGCTACGCTGCCAACCCACTGTTCCTCCAGCAAAATGTCTATCTCCGCTCGTCGCCTGTTCGCGGCTTTTCTTCTGACCGGTCTGTTTTTCTGTGTGCGTTTTTCGGCGTGGGCCGCTGAGGATGCTGCCACTACGCACCGCCACCTGACGGCCGTGGCCGTCAGCCGCACCACCACCGCCGACACGCCCATCAGCTTTGCGCTGCCCGCCCTCGCGGCCGGCACCGAGTTCGTGCTGATGCCGTCGGCGCCCGGCGCCGGGCACCGTAGCGTACTGGTTGCCAACGAAGGCATTTTTCGGATCGATGCCACCGGTGTGCTGACGTTCGTGCCCGAAGTCGGCTTCACGGGCACGGCCTGCATCACGTACGCCGTGCGCGACGCCGCCGGCCGCCGCTCGGCGCCCGCCATCGTCTCCGTGACGGTCGGCGCCGAATAGTTCGAGAGTTCTTCCCCCGATTCTGTCTTTTCCCCGTCTCTGTTCCGGCCTGCCCGCCACTGCCCCACCGGGGTAGGGCGGGCAGTGTTGCTTCAGGCGCTCAGGCGCCGCTGAATCAGCCCATCCACCACGCCCGCCAGTTGCAGCGGGCTGTAGGTGCGCCACGGCAGCGTGTCGAGCCGGCCGCCGAAATTGATGTACGAATCGATGTGATACTGCGCCATCTCGCGCCGCACGTGCTCCTGAAACCCGAGCGCCGCAATCCAGCCGCCGTCGTCGTCCACGTCCTCGAACCACTCGGCGTAGTACTCGTCGTCGGAGCCGTGGAAGTTGAACACGTTTTCGCCGATGAGGATGAATCGCCGGATGCCCTGGTCAACCAGCGGGTCGATGATGACGCGCTTGAGGTTCATCACGTCGTTCTCGATGGCGTCGTTCCACTCGCCGATCAGTTCGATGATGGCCACGTGGTCGTGGTCGTAATCGGCGAAGAGGATTTTCAGGTAGAGCGTCCGCGACTCGAGCGAGTCCCACTGCGGGTGGATGTAGTAGCCGTAGATGGTGTTGGTGTACGAGTTGAGGTCGTTTTCGGCCTCGAACAACGGCGAGCGCGCGTCTTCGCTGGCTTGGTAGAGGCCCTCCCAGGCATAATGCGGTTCGATGAGGTGCATAACGTAGGTGGATAGGCGGCGCAAATCGGAAAGTCGCCGCCGAAGCAAGGCGGGACACTGGCAGCCCCAAAAGTGGCGCCGGTATGTACGACTACCCGCCCGTTCGGGTGCAAGGCGTCGGCCGAGTCTTCTTATCTGGACAACGGTTCGCGGATTCGTGCAATTTGCATTATTTTGTTGAAGTTTTTTTGAAAAAACCTAAACAATGTTAACGATGCACAGTATATTTGTCTGGCCGACGTGCAACCCGATTGCACTTTACCACGAACAAGCTATCCCCGTCGTCTTCAGACACAAACCAGCCGACCATACGGCTCTCCCTTTCACGTTCACTGAATTTGGCCGATGCTACTTTCCCTGAAATTGCCCACCCTCTTCGGGCGCGCTCCTGAGCCGATGCTGCCGCCGATTCCGGTGGAACGCATCCGGCAGAGCCTGGCTCACCTGCATCTCGACGAGGAGTCGGCGGCGGCACCGGTGCCGTCGGCCGACGAGGGAGGCGTATCGGCCGTCGTGGCGCAACGCGAGATCGGGCGCATCTACCGCAGGCTGCCGAGCCTGCGGGCAATCGTTATCGGCGACATCAGCACCGGCCGTTTTCTGGCGTCCCATTCCGAATCGCTGCCCCTGGCCGAGCAGATCCGGTTGGCCGGTGCCTTCTGCGACGGCTGGCGCCAGACGCGCCGCCGGTTGGCGCTGGTGGCACCCACCACACCGGCCGAAGAAATGCTGCTCACGTGCGGCACCGACTCGCACCTGTTCGCGCCGTTGGCCGACAGCCCCGAGCAGTATCTCTACGTCTGCTTCAACAACACCGAAACGAATCTGGCGCTGGTACGCGCAACCATCCGCGAGGGAGTGGAGGCGTAGCGCCGCTCACTAAAAAGCTGTTTAAGTTAGTGGCGCAGATGTAGCGCGGGGCGCCGGCCGCTGCCGTGCGCTAACTCAAACAGCCGCTTGGTGCTCGGCAATTACTGCTGCACGAGGATTTAAACGAGGAGGGGTTCGTAGCTGCTCTTACTCACGTTCAGCGGTCGCGTCGAGAGCGGCCCGCACGGAGCCGTAACGGGCCAGCAGGGCGCGGGCGTGGGCTTCGTCGAGGCCGGCGCGGGCGTCCATAATCATCCGCGCGCCGCGCTCCACCAGCTTGTGGTTGGAGAGCTGCATATCCACCATCCGGTTGCCGCGCACGTGGCCGAGCCGAATCATCGTGGCGGTGGTGAGCATATTGAGCGTGAGCTTTTGAGCAGTGCCCGCCTTGAGGCGCGTCGAGCCGGTCACGAACTCCGGCCCCGTAATCACTTCCACCGGAAAATCGGCCTCGCGCGCCACCGCCGACCCCGCGTTGCACACCACGCAGCCCGTGGCGATGCCGCGCGCGCGCGCCGCGCGCAGGCCGCCCACCACGTAGGGCGTCCGGCCCGACGCGGCAATGCCGACCACGATGTCGGCGGCGTTGCAGTCGTGCGCGCTCAGGTCGCGCCAGGCCTGCGCCTCGTCGTCCTCGGCGAACTCCACGGCTTGCCGGATGGCGCGGTCGCCGCCCGCGATGAGGCCCACCACCACGCCCGGCGCCACCCCAAACGTGGGCGGGCACTCCGACGCATCCACGATGCCGAGCCGTCCGCTGGTACCCGCGCCGATGTAAAACAGCCGCCCCCCGGCGCGCAGCCGCGCCACCACGGCCTCCACGAGTGCCTCGATGGCGGGCAGCGCGGCGCCCACGGCCAGCGGTACGGTCTGGTCTTCGCGGTTCATCGCGGCCAGCAGCGCGCCGACGGGTTGCTGTTCGAGGTTGTCGTAACGGGAGGCGGATTCGGTGGTCAAGGGGGAGAGGGTGAAAAGGTAAAAGGGTAAAGGGGTAAAAGGGTAAAAGGGTAGAAGGGAGGAAGGGGTAGCACAAACTACTTCCACCGGTTTCCAGACGCACGTTGCGAACACCCGCGCGGCAGTGAAAGGAGAGGCACGAACCACTTTTACCCTTCTACCCTTTCACTCTTTTACCCTCACACCAACCGGCCTACTACGGTAAATTTATCGAACACGTACGCATTGTGCGGCGCAGCGGCCAGCTCGGCGGTCAGGTCTTGCCCGGCCCAGTGCTCGTAATGCTTGCCGTTGCGCCACAGCCGCGATTTTCGGACGTCATAAATCAACCCTTGATACGCGCACCAGATGTCGTCGCGGTCTTGCCCGTTGCGGAGCGCCAGTTGGGCTTTGGTGTAAGTCGGAAGCTCCATAGATGTGCTAATGTGCTAATGCGGGAATGTGCTAATGTGCTACTGTGGGGATATGTTCTCTGATTCATCCCCACATCTTCACATCCCCACATCCCCACATCAAAAAAAAACCTCAGCTTCGCGCCAGGGCCTGCACCCAGCAGGCGGGCACTTCGCCGCGGGCAGCGGTGAGGTAGTCGGCTTCGGTGCAGGGCAGCAGGTGGGGGGCGGCTACGGGCGGTTCCACGAGCAGCCACCACTGGCCGGTTTGCGGGTGTTGGTAGAAGATGAGCGTTTCGGTAGACCCGGCAAGCGGCACGTCGTAGCGCGTGTAGTGGTCGGGCGCCTCGGTGGGGACGTGGGCGGGGCGGTGGTAGTAGCCTTCGATGAGGTACCACGCGGCCACGGCCAACGTCATCGCGCCGAGTCCGAGGGGGTCGGGTGCAGGCTCGTAGCCGTAAAAACCCGCCGATGAGAGCTGGCGCGAGTGGCCCGCGTACCACGTCAGTTGGCAGAGCTGTTCGGCGCTCAGGCCGAAGGGCGAGGCTTCGGCGGCCGGGCGCGGCACGGCGGCGTGGGCGCAGGCGGCCACATCGACACTGAGCCAATCGGCGGTGCGCAGCAGTGGCTCGGCGGCGGGCAGGTCGGCGTGGAGGGCGCCGAGGCGGCGCACGTCGAAGTACATCTTGTCGAGAGCGGTGGCTTCGGCGGCGCTCACGTGGTAGCGCTGGCTCCCCAAATGGGCCAGCGTGGCGAGGTGGTTCGGCTCGCGCAGCAGCAGGCCGCGCAGCCACGTGGCGGGGCCGGGGCCACGGTCGGCCACGTCGAAGGCCCGGTCGATGACGGCCCCGCGCACGGGCGCGGCGCGGCCGGCACCGGCCGGGCCGGCTCCGGCAGTTTCGGTGGCGGGCTGGTCGGCGGGGTCGTGCTCGTACCCGGCGTGCTGGCCCAGCGTGAGCGTATGCGTACCGCCCAGAATGAGCGCCAGCACGTTGTGGCGGCGCAGCACGGCCACCACTTCGGCGAGGCGCTCGGCGGTGTCGGCGGGGGTGGGGCCGGGGCGCAGGTTGCCCACATCACAGATGCGCCACGCGCCGGTGCCGGACGTGAGGTGGTAGAGCCGTCGGCGGATGGCGTCGGGACCGGCGGGGTCGAACGGGGGCGGAGCGGCGGCAAGGTCGGCCCAGTCGGTCGGGGCGGTTTCGTCGCGCCATTCGGGTACGCCGAGCAGCGCGATGTCGGCAGTGGCCCAATCGGCCGGAAACGGTGCTCCGGCTCGGTAACCCGCCACGCGCTCGCCGAGCGAGCCGGGCGCGGCCTGGTCGGAATCGAGCGGCAGCGCGCGCGACGGCTCGAAGAGGAGGGCCAGATTCATTTTGGATGACAAAGCTAGCCGACAGGGGGCAGGTTGGAAGCGCCGCCGGAGAGCGTACACAGCCGCAGTGGTCGGCTGGTTCGTCGAGCGGAGCGGAGCGTTCAACGAGCGTTTGCCTGTGTTCATCGAAAAAACTTGCGAGCGCCTCGCTTAAAATGGTATCCTTGCCGCCTGCAATTCTACCTCCTGCTTCTCTTCTCACATTTTCATTTTCTACCAAATGCGGTTTTCGTACGCGGCGGAGCTGACGGCTCTGCTCCTTATCAGCGCCTCGCCGGTGCTGGCACAGCCTGCCGTTACCGGCTTTCTGCCGACGCGCAACGCGCGCTCGGCCCCTCGCGCCACCAACGTGGCGCTTACGTTTTCGCAGGCCGTGAGCGCGGCATCGGCGGCCAACGTGCGCGTCTTCAGCGCGCAGCGGGGCGGGCAGCTCAATCGTGCGGGCGGCGGGGTGCTCAGCGGCGGCGGCACGGCTACGCTCACGTTCGACCCGGCGCAGGATTTCCGCCCCGGCGAGGTTATCAGCGTAACCGTGCCCGCCACGGTGCAGAGCACCGGCGGGCAGCCGGCCGCCCCAACCGTGTACCAGTTCCGGACTGCGACGGGCGGCACCGGCACCGGTACGCTCACGAATCCGCTCGATCTGCCCATCGGCACGATAACCGCCAGCGGCTTGCCGTACGACATAACGACCGGCGACATCGACGGCGACCACGACGCCGATATACTGGTGGCCATCCCGAGCGACGACGAATTGCTCCTGTGGCGCAACAACGGCAACGGCACCTTTGCACCAGCCCAACACTTGGCAATGAGCTCCCGGCCCGGCGCGTTCGTCCTGGGCGACTTCAACGGCGACGGCCACCTTGACATCGCGATTGAGTCAGGCTTACAGTTCGAGCTCTTGATCAACAACGGCACGGGTTCCTCGTGGCGGCGAGCCTCCGCCACCGGACTCCTCGGCCCCTTGACGATGATCGTCGCCGGCGATGTAAACGGCGATGGCCACCTCGACCTGCTGACCACATCGGCGGGGCAGGGCAGCCAGCCGGGTTACTTCGCGGTGATGAAAAACGACGGCAACGAACAGTTCGATGCCCCCATCGAAATAACAGTCGGCGTGGATCCGATGAGCCTTGCCGTGGGCGATATCGACGCGGACGGCGACCTGGATGCCGTAGTGGCCAACTTCAACGACGACGACGTCAGCATCGTACGCAACAATGGCACGGGCACGTTTACGGTCGGCGCCGCCACGGTGCCGGTCGGCATATCGCCCAATGGCGTGGCGTTGGGCGATATCGACGCCGACGGCGACCTCGACTTCGTAACCGCCGATGCCACCGGCAGCACGGCCAGCATCCGGCGCAACGATGGCACCGGCGCATTCAGCGGCACCGGCAGCGTGAGCGGCGGCGATACGCCGGAGCGCGTATTGCTCGGCGACCTCGACCACGATGGCGACCTCGACCTGCTGCTCAGCAGCTTTGCCTTTACGGCCTCCGGCAGCACGGATGCCGTGGTACGCCTCAACAACGGCAGCGGCCAGTTCAGCAGCGCCGGCCAGACCGCAATTCCCGGCCCCGCCTTCGGCGCTACGATGACCGATATCGACGGCGACCTCGACCTTGACCTCATCACCTGCAACCACAGCGGGCCGCAATCGACCGTCAGCATCCGCTACAACGGCGGCACCGGCCCCACGAGCACCACCGCCGAAATGGCCCCGGCGGCGCTCGGCGTGTATCCGTCGCCCGCCCCTGCCACCGCGCCCATTCGCCTGACGGGCGCCGAGGCCCGGCAGCCCGTGGAGGTACTCGATGGGCTGGGCCGGCGCGTAGCCGCCCTGCTCACCGACGCGGACGGCGCGGCTACGCTACAGCCCGGCACGTTGCGGCCCGGCCTGCACGTGGTGCGCTGCGGCGCGGCCACGCGGCGGCTGGTGGTGGAATGACGAACAGAGGTAGGAAATCTGCCGAAAATCAGAAAATTTCCTACCAATGCCGCCCGGCACGGCGCCCGTGCTTTCAGCCCCTCGCCCGCCCGGCCGCCTGCCGGGCGGGCGAGGGTGCGTTTACGCGGCGCGGCCGGGCCAGCAGCCGAACCGCAGCGGTAACTTTCGGTTGAGAACTCCGGTGGCCGGGCGGGCCGCTCACCCCGGAAGAGTGTTTCTCTTCCTTCCTGTCAAATGCCGCTTTTTCTACGACTTACCTTCCTGATGTGGGCCGCGCTGCTCCTCGGCACCGGCGCCCGCGCCCAACACCGCCCGGCCGCCGCCGCGCCGCTGCCCACCGGCCAGCCCCTCACCGAAGCGCTGGCGCCCGACGGCTCGCTGCGGCCGGGCGTAAGCAGCTCCTTCGATGCCACGGGCTACCGGATGGGGACTGACCCGGAGACGGGGGCGCCGGTGTTTCGGACGGCTGGGCCGGGGGATCAGCACTGGCGCGATGGGTTTGGGGTGCCGGGCATCGCCGGAACGGTGTCCGCGCTGGCTATAGCACCTAAAGGTGCCGTGTATGCCGGGGGCGAGTTCGGCGCGGCAGGCTTAATACCAGCTAATTGTGTTGCTGAGTGGGACGGCAGCACGTGGAGTGCGCTGGGAGCGGGTACAGATGGAAGGGTTAGTGCGCTGGCCGTGTCGGGCACAGACCTGTACGTAGGCGGCGAATTCTCCACGGCGGGTGGGATAGCAGCCAGCCGCGGCGCCAAATGGGACGGCAGTACGTGGAGCACAGTGGGCACGGGCCTTAATGGATTGGTGTCCAGTCTTACAATAGCCAACAACAAGGTGTACGTCGGCGGCAGATTTACCACCACCGGCGACGGCTCCAAAGTCACCGCCTACTTCGGCATCTACGGCCCACTTTACCTCAGCGCGCCCTCTCCCTTCGCCGCCCAACCCACCTTCCACCTCTACCCCAACCCCGCCCACGGAACCGTCAGCCTCAGCGGCGCCCGCGCCGAGGAGGCCACGTTGCTCGACCTCACCGGCCGCCTCGTGCACACTGTGCGCCTGCCGCCGGGCGCGGCGAGCATCTCGCTAGCGGGCGTGGCGCCGGGCGTGTACGTGGTGCGCTGCGGCACGGCCACGCGGCGGCTGGTGGTGGAGTAAGCGGATTACTAGCAAATTTTTCAAAAAATGAAAATTTGCTAGTAATCCGCCGGCCTGCCCCTTCAGCGTCCTTCCCGCGTTTCTGCGTTACATTTCGTCCGTAAACCCTCCTGTGCCCGGCTTTTCAAGGCCGGGCAAGCCCCGCTTATGCCTTCGCTCCCCACCGTCACGCGCGCTTTCGACATCCTGCCGTACCAGCTTGCCGCCTACCCCAAGCCCGACGCCATCGCGTGGAAGGAAAACGGCACGTGGCAACGATGGAGTACGCAGGAAGTCATAGACCGCGCCACTGCCCTGAGCTACGGCCTGCTGCGCCTCGGCGTACAGGCCAACGACAAAGTGGCCATCGTATCGCTTTCGCGGCCCGAGTGGGTACTGTCGGATTTCGGAATTCAGCAGACCGGCGCCACCACCGTGCCGATGTACCCGACGATCACGGTCGAAGATTACCGCCACATCCTCAAAGATGCCGGCGTACAAGTGGCGCTGTGCTCGACGAAAGACATTGCCGGGAAGCTGCGCGAGGCGGGCGGGCCGAGCCTGAAAATCTACTGTTTCGAGGACGTACCCGGCGAAGGCCGCTTCCAGGACCTCCTCGCCGACGGCCAAGCCAACCCCGACCCCACCACCCTCGACGCCCGCAAAGCCGCCGTGCGCCCCGACGACCTGCTCACGCTCATCTACACCTCCGGCACCACCGGCACGCCCAAAGGCGTGATGCTCACCCACGACAACCTCATCTCGAACTACCGCTCGTGCGAGTCGGCCATCCCGCTCGACTCGGCCGACCGCGCGCTGTCGTTTCTGCCGCTGGCGCACATTTTCGAGCGAATGGTGACGTACCTGTACCTGATGCGCGGCGTGAGCATCTACTACGCCGAATCCATCGAGGCCATCGGCTCGAACCTCAAAGAAGTGCAGCCGCAGGTGTTCACCACGGTGCCGCGCCTGCTCGAGAAGATTTACGACCGCATCGAGGCCAAAGGCGCCGAACTGACGGGCATCAAGCGCACGCTCTTCCAGTGGTCGATGGGCCTCGGCAACCGCTTCGACAACCAGCGGACGCCGGGCGCGTGGTACGATTTCCAACTCGGCATCGCGCGCAAGCTCGTGTTCAGCAAATGGCAGGAGGCGCTGGGCGGCAAAATCAAAATCGTGGTGACGGGCGGCGGCGCTTTGCAGCCGCGCCTGGCGCGGCTGTTCTCGGCCGCCGGGGTGCGCGTGATGGAAGGCTACGGCCTGACCGAAACCTCGCCCGTGATTTCGGTGAACCGCTTCGACGCGGCTAACAACGTCATCGGCACCACGGGGCCGGTGGTCGATAACATCGAAGTCAAAATCGCCCCGGACGGCGAAATCCTCACCCGCTCGCGCTCCGTGATGAAGGGCTACTACAACCTGCCCGAGCAAACCGCCGAGGCCATCGACGCCGACGGCTGGTTCCACACCGGCGACATCGGCGAGCTGGTGGACGGCCGGTTCCTCAAAATCACCGACCGCAAGAAGGAGATGTTCAAGACGAGCCAAGGCAAGTACGTGGCGCCGCAAAAAATCGAGAACTCCCTGAAAGAACACCCCCTCATCGAGCAGGTGATGATTGTCGGCGACGGCCGCAAGTACGCCGCCGCGCTCATCGTGCCGTCGTTTGAGAACCTGAAAGACTGGTGCCCCAAAAACGGCATCGCCTTCGAGAGCAACGAGCAGGTCATCAAGGAGAAAAAAGTCATCGCCGAAATCGAAGCCGCCGTGGACCGCTACAACGCCACCGCCGCCACCTGGGAGCAAGTCAAGAAAACCGCCCTGCTGCCGCGCCTCTGGAGCATCGAATCAGGCGAGCTGACGCCCTCGATGAAAGTGAAGCGCAAAGTGGTGACGAAGAATTTTGAGGAGGTGATTGAGGGGTTATTTTGAGCTGCCGATAAATTTGTATTGACCACAATACAAGCCAACAGATGGGACAAGCAGCCTTCGCATTACCCTACTACGCCGACTATCTGCGCGCCGAGCGCACCTCCCCGACCCGCCACGAGTACATCGGCGGTAAAGTGGTGGCGATGGCCGGTGCGAGTCTGGCCCACAATCGAATCGTGCGAAATCTGGTCGGGCGGTTATTCAGCCGCCTACAGGGTTCCGGTTGCGAGGTGCTGCCGAGCGATATGCGCCTGCACAGCCCCGAAACCGGCACCTTCAGCTACCCCGACGTGATGGTGGTCTGCGGCAAGCCGGAGCTACTCGACGACGAGTTCGATACGCTCCTCAACCCGACGATCATCATCGAAGTCCTGTCCGACTCGACCGCCGATTACGACCGGGGCGGCAAGTTCACGCGCTACCGCGCCATTCCGTCGCTGCGCGAGTACCTGACGGTCGATTCGCGCGCGTACCACATCGAGTACAGCGCCCGCGAAACGGAAGGCGCGTTCTGGGCGTTGCGCGAAACCACCGACCCCGCCGCCGTCGTGCCGCTCCGCAGCATCGACGCCGCCCTCTCGGTAGCCGAGGTGTACGAGGGCACCGGTTTGCTGCCGTAGCCGTTACTCGCTTACCGTGTGCGCTATTCTGATCAGTTTGCGCTTGTATTCAGCGGTAAAACGTAAGGTCTTTTGCCGCCCTCCACTCTGCTCTAATGGCTACCATTACCATCCCCGACGACCTGCAACGCGCCGCCGAAGAATACGCGCGCCAAACCGGCCAAACCCTCGATCAGCTCATTGAACGGCTGCTGGCGTCTGTGGCACTGCGTAGAGCGCCTGTGACGACTACGGAAGAGCCTTCGTTACCTACCGACGACGAGAAAGGCATCGCCGAAGTTGAGGATTTAGCCGAAAAGCTGCGCCTTAAATACAACCTGCAACCACTGCCCCCGGCACTGGCGGCGTTGCGCGGTAGCGTAAAATTGCCGGCAGATAGTGACCACAAGCAGATACTAAGCGATAGTCTGTGGAAAAAATACAGCACGTTGTGAAGCATTGCTTTCTGGACACGAATGTCTTACTCGATTACCTGCTCGACCGTCAGCCATTCAGTACGTACGCCAGTTTACTGCTTCAATTAGCCAAAGCAGGTCGGGTGCGGCTTTCCATCACCGGGGTGTCGTTTGCAACGACGTACTATGTCGCTCGACGAGCCGGCCACCAGCCTTCGACCGTTCTGGATGCACCGCGCGAGCTACGCCACTCGATCGGGGTTGTGCCAATGACGGCGGCCGTCATCGATGCAGCTCTGGCATCGCCGCTGACCGATTTCGAGGATGCCATTCAATACGCGGCGGCAGTATTGGCACTATTGAGCTAGCTCCACCACCCACCCCGGTACCTTCGTGGGTGCCGCTGAACGTCCTCGTTGGGCCGCGCCGTACGGCCGGCGCGCGGGTTAGCTGTTACCTTTCGTCTCGTGCTCCGCTTTTTTCATCGGCCGCTGCCGGGCCGCCTGCTGGTATTGCTCGCGCTGCTGCTGGCTATTCGGGTGCCGCTGTGGGCGTTCGACGGCTCGCCCCTGACGCTGGCCGAGCTACGGCAGCAGCTTCTGGGCGGGCGCCTCGGCACCGACGGCCGCGCCCTCTACCGCGAGCTGTTCACGACGGAGGCGCCGCTGGCTGCCTACCTGTGGCAGGCGCTCGACTGGCTCGGCGGCTCGTGGCTGCTCTACCGGGGCGTGGCGGCGGCGCTGCTCATCGGGCAGGCGCTCTACTTCAACGACCTGCTGCACCGTCGCAACGCGCTGGCCGAACGCTCGTGGCTCCCGGCGCTGCTCTACGGCGTGGTGGGCGCGGTGTGGTGGGAGCTGGATGCGCTCGCGCCGGTGCTCTGGGGCCAGTCGTTCGTGCTGCTCGCCTTCGGCAACCTCACTGCTTCCACGCGCGAGGGGTTCGATAACCGCAGCCTGTTTCAGGGCGGGCTGCTGCTCGGGGTGGCCGGGTTATGCCACCCGCCGCTGTTACTGTTTGGGCTGGTAGGGCTGCTGGCCATCGTGTTTTTCGCGGCCAACGCGTTTCGGTCGTCGTTGCTGTTGCTGGTCGGCACCGTGTTTCCGTACGTGGCGCTGGCTACGGCGTATTTCTACGTCGGGTCGCTCACCGATTTTTTGACCCAGCACCTGGCGCTCGAGCGGTTGTTTCCGTTTCGGCCCGTGCCGTTGCTGCCCGAGGCGCTGACGTGGCGCGTGTTGGCCGTGCCCGCCGCGCTGCTCGTCATCGCGGGGTTTCGTACGCTTGAGCGCGGCGGGCAGCTCAATTTTCAGGTGCGGTTTCGGCAGGTGATGCTGGCGTGGGTAGCGGTGGCGGCGCTCATCGTGCTGGCTCACGATGCGTTTACGCCCGCCGCAGCGTTGCTGCCGTTTTTGCCGCCGCTGGCCTACTTCGCGCCCGCGCTGCTGGGGCGCGGGGGCCGGGCGTGGCTCAACGAAGTGCTGTTCGGGGTGGCCGTAGTGCTGCTGCTGGTGGTGCGGTATGCCGAGCCGCTCCGCCTTACCACGTGGTTGCCCGGCCCGCCGCCCACGCTGCTGGCCCGTACGGCGCCCGCTCAGCCCGACCCCGCGCGCGGCATTCGCGGCGCGCGCCTGCTACAGATCGGCCCGCCCGACTGGCGCGCATTCCGCCACAACCGCCCGGCGTCGTCGTACTTCGATTGGGCCATCTCGCGCGCCGATTTCGACCACCTCACCACCTACGGCGCCCTGTACCGCATCGACCAGCAGATGCGGGCCGATGCGTCCACGGTCGTCCTCGACCCCGCGCGGCGCTACGTGCCGGTGCTCCGGCAACATCTGCCGGGCGCTTTTGGGGCGTACCGCGAAGTGCGGCCGGGCGTGTGGGAGAGACGAAGCAAGAAATGACACCCGGCAAGCTGTCTGCGGTAGCCAGTGGAGCGCGAACCTCCGGTTCGCTCGAGGCTGGGCGCCGTTGAATGGGCGTTGGAGTGTGCGGGTCGGCCCGCTATGGCGCAACCAGATGGTTTGCCCCCAACCGCCGTGCCCACCCGCGAGCGAACCGGAGGTTCGCGGTCCATTCCAGCTATCGCAAACAGCTTCTAAGCGGCTGTTTACGTTAATTTCAGAATCCGGCGGATGTTAGCGATGTATATGCAGGCG